>OJPZ01000029.1_pt1 | contig 105497 bp, 94 predicted proteins | sample 1598611 | NCBI WGS metagenome assembly OJPZ01 (sample SAMN03922494, study PRJEB24848) | human gut metagenome | isolation source: stool sample | host: Homo sapiens | place: Germany | collected 2011-11
CGGTGACCTCTTGCATGCCATGCAAGCGCTCTCCCAGCTGAGCTAATCCCCCATGCTGGCGTCGTCGTGAAGCACCCGCTCCCGACGACGCCATTTATTATAGCAAACCCTTTTCAGAATGTCAAGCGTTTTCCTGAATTTTTTTAAGGTTTTTTAGTCGTTGTTACGGCGGCCCAGCATTCGGACAATATACAGGAAGATATTGATGAAATCGAGGTAAAGATTCAGTGCGCCGATAATGGACGCTTTGTGCAGCATGGCTGCATCCCCGCCGAAGTAGGAGTAGTAATATTTCAGCATCTGGGTGTCATACGCCGTCAGGCCCATGAAAATCAGCAAACCGACGGCGCAGAGCAGCAGATCCGCAATACCGAAGTTCAGGCCGAACATACTCAGCAGACTGCCCATCAGTGCGCAGACGATCAGCGCGACCAAGCCGCCCATCAGCTTGGGACCCCAGCCGGTCAGGTCGCGGTCGGTGACATTGCCGTACACAGCCATGACGCCGAAGTAGACCGCACCGACGAGGAACGCCAGGATCAGCGTGCCGTAGTCGTACACCAGGAAGATGGAGCTGAGGTTGATGCCGTTGAGCACCGCATAACCGAAGAAAAGTGCCGTCGCCGTGGAGGGCTGCAATTTTTGCACCCGGGCGGACAGGACAAACACCATGACCAGCTCTGCGATGGAGGTAAAGATGAACAGGCCGGAGTTGATAATCGGGAAAATCAATCCGGACGCAACCGCGCCAATGCCGACGCCGAACGTGACAAGCAGGCCTGCAAACATCCAGCCGAAGCTCTTGGACATAAACTCGGAAAGCGTACCAAAGGGGCTTTCCGCATACGAAATATTTGAATAATTGCGATTCATAGTTGCAATCTCCTTTCTTTATGATGTATTATACAGGTATTTGCACAGCAAATCATCACTAAATTGTGAAATTCCCAAAACAAAAGGTGCATTATGTCCAAAAAAGAGCCGTTTGGTATTTACATTCATATTCCCTACTGCAAGGCAAAATGCCGGTACTGCGATTTTTACTCGGCCCCAGGTGCACGCGGCGTGCCGCAGAGCTACGTGGACGCACTGCTGCGGGAGCTGGCGAGGAACACCCGCCGCCCCGATACTGTGTATTTCGGCGGCGGTACGCCCGGGCTGCTGTCGCCCGCACAGGTCGATGCTTTGATTCAAGCCGCTGCCCCCCTGCCCGGCGCAGAAATCACTTTGGAGGCGAATCCCGACATCGTAACGTCCGAGACGCTGCGCGGGTTCAGGGCAGCGGGCGTAACACGCATCAGCTTTGGTGTGCAGAGTGCCGACGATGCCCAGCTGCGCCGGTTAGGCCGCACCCACACGGCCGCCGGGGCTGCGCAGGCGCTGGCTTGGGCGCGGGAGGCCGGGTTTGACGAGATCTGCGGCGACATTATGCTGGCGCTGCCCGAGTACACGAACGCCGAGTTTGACCGCACGCTGGCGTTGCTGCGCGACGGCGGCTGCACGCATATCTCGGCCTATCTATTAAAGGTAGAACCGGGCACAGCCTTTTACCGCAGCCCGCCTGCAGGCCTGCCAGACGGCGATGCGGCGGCGGATTTTTACCTGTACGCCGTGCAGCAGTTGGAGGCTGCGGGCTACCGCCAATACGAAATCAGCAATTTTGCCCGCCCGGGCCACGAAGGGCGGCACAATTTGTTATATTGGAACTGCAACGACTACTGGGGCATCGGCCCGGCAGCCCACAGCTGCGTGGACAATGTGCGGCGGTTCTGGCCCGGGGATGTGCAGGGGTTTATTGACGGCACAATTCACGAAGAAATCGAGGGCGACTGCACAGTCGAGGATTATCTGCTGATGCAGCTACGGCTGGTCAGCGGACTGGATATCGCCGAGTACGAGCGGCGCGGCGGGCGGTTCACGGCGGCGCAGCGGGCGTTCATGCGGCAGTGCGTGGGCCACGAGTATGCAACGCTGGATGGCAATGTGTTCCGCCTGACCCCCGCCGGGATGGTGGTGCAGAACGCGATATTGACGGAATTGATATGAAAAAGGAAAGCACGCCCACGCGATAGTTTTCGCGCGGGCGTGCTTTTTTATACTTCTTTTACCGGCCAGCCCAGCAGGTCGGCGGCGGTGCGGTCATGGGTGACCAAAATCGTGGGCCGCGCCCCTGCCAGCCGCTTTGTGGCGGCGACAGCATCGGCGACAAGCTCGGCGTCCATGCCGGTGAAGGGTTCATCCAGCAGCAGCGTGGCAGCATCCTTGCAGAGCAGCGCCCGCAACAGGGCGGCGCGGCGCTTCTGCCCGCCGGAGAGCCGTGCAGCGGGCAAGGCCAGCTCGGCATCGGTAAAGCCTAGGCCGCGCAGCTCCCGCTCTGCCTCCTGCGGTGACAGACCATGGCCTGTCAGCGTCAAGTTCACGGCGGCGGTCAGCTGCGGGCAGAGGCGATCCTCCTGAAATACGGCAGCGGGCGTTTCCACGCCTGTGACCGTGCCGGAGTCAGCCGTTTCCAGCCCCAACAGAATGCGCAGCAGCGTCGTTTTACCACAACCGGACCGCCCCATCAGTACCATGGGACGGTCGACCGTCCAGCTGAAATTCTGCAAAACCGGCGTGGTGCCAAACTTCTTGCAGAGATTTTCTATCACAATGCTCATGTGCGCACCTCCCCGCAAAGGCGGGCTTTCACCGTGCGCAGGCCCCAGGCCGCTACGGCGGACAGCACCGCCGACAGCAGCACGATAACCAGCGTCCAGGCGAACACATCCGGTGTGGACAGCGTGATTTTGGCGCGGTAGAGCGCGTCGCCAACGCTGTGATCCGGCAGACCGATGACCTCCGCCGAGACGCCGCTCTTCCAGCACATGCCCATGGCGGCGATGCAGCTTTCGCAGAACGACGGGAAAACGCCCGGCAGCCAGATGTACCGCAGCCGCGCGGACAGCGGCAGACGGTAGACTTTCGCCATTTCCAGCAGCTTCGGGTCGGTGTCAGCAATGCCGCCCAGCACACCCGCGTAGACCACCGGCAGCACATGGGTAAAGCTGACAATGACCGAAAGGTTCGCGCTGCGCACCCAGAGCAGGGCCAGAATGACAAAGCTGGCGACAGGCATGGCGCGGATCAGCTGCATGGCCGGGTCAATGAGCACCCGCACCCAATGCCAGCGCGCCCCCACCGCACCAAGAAGCAGGCCCCCTGCTGCTGCCAGCAGGAAGCCCGCCACTATGCGCAGCGCACTGAATACGATGCGCTGCCAGAACGCAGCCGTGGGTGCCAGCTGCGCCAGCGCCCCCAGCGTTTGCAAAGGCGTAGCCAGAAACAGCCCGCCGTGCCCCAGCCCCATGGCGGCAAGCTGCCAAATCAGAATCCACACGAGGATAGCAGCGGCTTTTTGCCACAGCGGAGTTTGTAGGGGTCGATGCTCACATCCGCCCCTGCAAGAGGGGGTTAAATCAGATTTAGCCTGCATAGTAGAAGTCGTCGGCAGGCAGGGTGCCGCCCACACTGGCGGGGTCAGCGGCGTACAGAACGTTGAAGTACGTCTCGAGGTCGGTCTTCATCTCATCGCCGGTCTCAAAGACGATGTTGCACTGAGGCAGCGCCTTCTGGGCCAGAGCGGCCTTGGCAATGATGCCGTACTCCTCGCACAGGGCAGCGGTGCCTTCCAGGTCATTGTTTGCGGCCTCGACGCTGGCGGCATAGCCGTCCATGAAGGCAGCGAACGCCTCGGGGTCATTCTCGACGGCATCCTTGCGGACGACCAGAACGCCGGTGACGAGCTTGGAACCGGCCACCTTCTGCCATTCCTCGTTCATGTCCAGGGCAACGCGCAGGCCCTCGACCTGGGACAGAGCGCTGGTGACGAAGGGCTGGGGCAGCATGGCAATGGTCGCCTCACCGGCCTGGACTTTGCTCAGGGCCTCGGTGGCCTCGCTGCAATACTCGATGGTGACGTCGCTGTCGGGATCGATGCCGTTCTCGCTCAGGACATAGCGCAGGACGTACTCAGGCGTTGCTCCCTTGCCGGTGGTGACGATGGTCTGGCCTTTCAGGTCCTCGACCGAATTGACCGTCTCGCCGTTCTCGACGATGTAGAGCACGCCCAGCGTGTTGATGCAGGCGACTTCGACTGCACCGTTGGTCTTGTTATACAAGGTCGCAGCCAGGTTGGCGGGCACAGCGGCGGCGTCCAACTCGCCCTTGACCAGCAGCGGGACGATCTCGTCAGCCGCACCGTACATCGTGAAATTGTAGTTCTCGGCAACCTCATCGGCCATCAGGTTGACCAAGCCCATCGTGGTGGGGCCTTTCAGACCGGCAATGCGCAGGGCAGCCTCGGCGGCATCGGTGTCGGCGGACTCGTCGGTGGCAGGCTCGGCCTCGACGGCGGATTCAGCGGCAGATTCCACGGTGGACTCGGCCACGGATTCCACAGCGGACTCGCTGACAGCGGCGGTAGCGCCGCAGCCAGCCAGAGATGCACAGAGAGTAAACGCCGTAACAGCGGCGAAAACACGTTTCAACTTCATAAAAATCTTATCCTCCTTGTTGCTTTTGCGGCCCTACTATACTATAATAAATGTGAATTGTCTGTTGCACTGGCAACAGGATACCCTTTTGTAACCACCCAAGGAGCCGTATGGACTACACACCCTACTACGAGACGATGCGCCGCACCCGCCTTTTGCGCGGGATGACCGACGCCGAGCTGGACACGCTGATGACCTGCTTTGCGCCCCGGGTGCGCCGCTATGCCAAGGGCGAGCTGCTGCTGATGGCCGGGTACGAGACGCGGGAAGTCGGCCTGGTGCTGGAAGGTTCCATCACCGCCAGCAAGCCGCTGGCCGACGGCAGCACGGTCGTTATCTCCCACATGGGGCCGGGCGGTGTGTTTGCCGATGTTTTGGCCGGTGGGCGCAGCCGCAGCCCGGTCAATGTAGCTGCTGCCGAGCCGTGCCTGGCGCTCTACCTGCCCTGCGAGGCGTTGCTGCGCCCCTGCGCCGCGCTGCACAGCGCCCATTTGAAGCTGCTACAGAACTGGCTGGAAACCATCAGTGACAAATATTTTGCGCTGGACCGCCGTTTGGAGCTGATTTGCTGTAAGAGCCTGCGTGGGCGCATCTGTATGTGGCTGCTGGAACAGCGGGAACGCTGCGGCGCGGACACCTTTACCACCAGCATGAACCGCACCGAGCTGGCTGCCTTTTTGAACTGCGACCGCAGTGCGCTTTCCCGCGAGTTGAGCCGTATGCAGGACGAAGGGCTGATTGAACTGTTCCGGGGCAGCTTTAAACTGCCGGATCCCGAGCGGCTGCGGGCCGCCTGCCCATAAGCACCCATAAAATAAACACATCGAGGTTATTTGTATGAACAACCGCACTGAACCGATTTTGTACATCGTCATCCCCTGCTACAACGAGCAGGAGGTTTTACCCATCACTGCGCCGATGTTTTTGCAGAAAATTAACGATCTGGCCGCGGCGGGCAAGATCAGCCCGGACAGCCGTGTGCTGTTTGTGAACGACGGCTCAAAGGATCGCACCTGGGAAATCATCAACGAATTGGCCGCCAGTGACGAGCATTACGTCGGCATCTGCCAAAGCCGCAACCGCGGCCACCAGAACGCCGTGCTGGCGGGCTTGATGGAGGCAAAGAGCCGCTGCGACATCACCATTTCCATCGACTGCGACGGCCAGGACGACATCAACGCCATGGACGGCATGGTGGATGCCTACCGCGACGGCTGCGATATCGTCTACGGCGTGCGCAGCAAGCGGGATACCGACACGTTTTTCAAGCGTTTTACCGCCGAGAGTTTCTACAAAATCTTGAATGCCATGGGTGCGGAAGTTGTCTTTAACCACGCGGACTACCGCCTGATGAGCGCCCGCGCACTGGAAGAGTTTGCGAAATTCAAAGAGGTCAACCTGTTCCTGCGCGGCATGGTGCCGCTGGTGGGCTTTAAATCCACCTGCGTGACCTACGAACGCCACGAGCGCATTGCGGGCGAGAGCCACTATCCCCTGTCCAAAATGCTGGCGCTGGCTTTCGACGGCATCACGAGTTTGTCCATCAAGCCGATTCGGTTCATCACCGGCTTTGGCGTGTTTGTGGCGCTGGTCAGCTTCATCGGCGTGCTGTGGGCTGTCATTGAGGCCGCCATGGGCCTGACCGTTTCCGGCTGGGCATCGATGACGAGCATCATCTGCTTTGTGTCTGGCGTGCAGCTGATTTGCCTGGGCGTGATCGGTGAGTACATTGGCAAAATCTACCTGGAATCCAAGCACCGCCCGCGCTATATTATCAGCGAAACGACGCCGAATTTTGGTGAAGCCAAGGAGGATGCACAATGAGCCGCCAGGTATGGAAGGGGTCTACCCTGCTAAACCCGGAGCCGCCGGTGTTGGTCAGCTGCGGCAGCCCCGACAAGCCGAACCTTATCACCGTGGGCTGGACCGGCACCATCTGCACCCAGCCGCCGATGCTGTCCATCAGTGTGCGACCCGAGCGGTACAGCCACCATTTAATTCAAGAAAGCGGCGAGTTCGTCGTGAACCTGCCCACCGAGAGCTTAGTCCGGGCCATCGACTGGTGCGGCGTCAAGAGCGGCCGCGACGTGGACAAGTTTGCCGCCATGCACCTGACCGCCGCCCCCGCCGCCAAGGTGGGCACGGTTTTGGTCGAGGAAAGCCCGGTGAATTTGGAGTGCAAGGTCACGCAGGTCATTTCTTTAGGCAGCCATGACTTGTTCTTGGCGGAGTGCGTCGCCGTAGATGTGGACGAGCGGCTGCTGGATGAAAGCGGGAAATTGTGCTTGAACAAGGCAAAGCTGATTGTGTACAGCCATGGAGATTACCTGGCGCTGGGGCGCAAACTGGGCAGCTTTGGGTATAGTGTCAGGAAGAAGAAAAAGGCGGTCAAAAAATAATAGGGGCAAATTCCATATCCGCCTCTCGGCTAGAAGGCCGCCGCGCTGTATAGGCAAGGCTGCGGGCCGCACATGTGCGGCCCCTACAACTCTGCTAAAGCACAAATAAAAACACCGTTCACAGAGATTTTTCTCCGTGAACGGTGCTTCTTTTTTTACAATATTCCCTTACTCTTGAGGATGCCGACCAGCACTACGATGACCAGGGCGGCTACGCAGACGCCGATGAAGATGTCTATGTATTTCAGCGGAACCTTGCGGAATTTCTCGTAGAAATTCTCAAAGGCATTCAGCTGGCTGCGGTCAGGGCGGTCGGGTTCCTTTTCGGTCTCGGGAGTAGTCTTTTCTTCGCCCATAGGTTACTTCTTCGCCAGGTACTTGCGCAGGTCAAGGGCAACGGCGATGACGATGACAAGGCCCTGTGCAATGTAGGTGTAGGCGGGGTCGACGCCGAGGAACTGCAGGCAAATCTTCAGGACTTCAAAGACCAGAACACCGACCAGAACGCCGGAGACCTTGCCGACGCCGCCGTTGGTGGAAACGCCGCCGATGGTGCAGGCTGCGATAGCTTCCAGCTCATAGCCGTTGCCGGTGTTGGTGGAAGCGCCGCCGGCCTTTGCGCCGACGAGGAAGCCACCGAGAGCATACATGCAGGAGGCCAGGATGTAGATGCGGATCAGGGACGCGGTGACGTTGACACCGGCAACCTGAGCGGCGTTCTCGTTGCCGCCGATGGCGTACATGTACTTGCCGTGACGGGTCTTATTGTAGAGGAACCAGAAGAAGATGCCGACGATCAGTGCAAAGATGGCCAGGAACGGGATGGGGCCCAGCGTGCCGCTGGCAACGGTCAGGTAGCTCTGCTTGTAACCGCCCATGGGCTGGTTGTTCGTGATGACGGAGCACAGGCCGTAGACGATGGTCTGCATACCCAGCGTAGCGATGAAAGGAGGAACCTTCAGGAATGCGATAATGCAGCCGTTGATGGCACCGAAGCAGGCCATGATCGCCATGACGATGACGAGGGCCACGGGCCACGGAATATCGGGCAGCCAAGGCAGCATGCGGGCAGAGTAGTCAACGCTCTGCAGCAGCATGGCGGAGAAGCAGGCGGCCAGGCCGACCTGACGGCCGGCGGACAGGTCAGTGCCCTTGGTAATCAGGCATCCCGAAACGCCGCAGGCGATGATGAAACGCGGGGCGACGTTCAGCAGCAGGTTTTTGCCGTTTGTCTCGGTAAAGAAGTTCTGGGTCGTGCAGCCGACGAAGAGGGCCAGCAAAATGATCAGAATAATGATCGCGTTATTGGACAGGAATTTTTTAAAGTTGAATTTTTTCTCCATTTTCGGATTCCTCCTTATTCAAACTGGGTAGCCAGCGTCATGATGTTCTCCTGGTTCGCCTTATCACCGTCGATAAAGCCGGTGCAGCGGCCATCGCACATGACCATGATGCGGTCAGACATACCGATCAGCTCGCTCATTTCGGAGGAGATCATGATGATGCTCTTGCCCTGTTTGGCCATCTCGGCGATGATGCAGTAAATTTCATACTTTGCACCGACGTCGATACCGCGGGTCGGCTCGTCCATGATGAAAACATCGGGGTCGTTGGCCAGCCAGCGGGCGATCAGCACCTTCTGCTGGTTACCGCCGGACAGCGATTGAATCTGCGTTTTGGAGGACGGCGTCTTGATGGACAGCTTGGCGACATTATCCTGCACGAGCTTTTCGATTTTGTTGTCGTCCAGCATGATGCCGCCGATCAGATACTTGTTCAGCGATGCAATGGAGACGTTATCCGCAATGGAAAGCACACCCAGAATACCGGTCGCGCGGCGGTCCTCGGTCAGCATGGCGATGCCGTTTTTGATGGCGTCCTGCGGCTGGTTGATGGTCAGTTCCTTGCCCTTATAGGTGATGGTGCCCGACGTGTGGCAGCGCAGACCGAACAGACCTTCCATCAGCTCGGTGCGCTGGGCACCGACCAGACCCGCAACGCCGAGGATCTCGCCCTTGCGGACGTTGAAGTTGACGTGACGGAAGCTCTTGGGGTTGATGGATGTGAAGTCCTTGACCTCAAACACGACCTCACCGGGTGTATTCGAGCGCGGCGGGTAGAGGTTCGACAGCTCACGTCCGACCATCTTGGTGATGATCATATCGGTGGTCAGTTCCTTGGCCTCCCAGGTGCCGATGTACTGGCCGTCGCGCATGATCGTGACTTCGTCGCTGATGCGAAGAATTTCGTCCATCTTGTGGCTGATGTAGACGATGGAGACGCCCTTGGCGCGCAGCTCGTTCACGATGGTGAACAACGCCTCGACCTCGGCCGCCGTCAGCGAGGAGGTCGGCTCGTCGAGGATCAGCACCTTGCAGTCTGCGGAGACCGCCTTGGCGATCTCAACTAGCTGCATCTGGGAAACGCTCAAGGTTCCGAGCTTTGCGTGCGGATCATAATTCAGATGGACTTCCTTCAGGACCTTGGCCGCATCCTCATACATCTTGTCGTGGTCGATGACGGTGACGGGTCCGTATTTCTTGGTTGGGTAGCGCCCAACGTAGATATTCTCGCCGATGGAACGCTCCGGGATGGGCTGCAGTTCCTGGTGCACCATCGCAATGCCGCGGTTCAGTGCATCCAGAGGTCCCTTGATCTGGACCTCCTGTCCCTCATAAATGACCTTGCCTTCGTCCATGTGGTAGATACCAAACATGCACTTCATCAAGGTAGACTTGCCCGCGCCGTTCTCTCCCATCAGCGCATGGACGGTGCCGGGTTTCAATTTCAGCTGTGCGTGATTCAGTGCCTTGACGCCGGGGAACGTCTTGACGACATCACACATCTCCAAGCGGTACTCTGACAATTCGCTGGCCCCCTTTAATCTTTTGTAACCTTTTCACGAAAAAAGGGTGCGTGCGCCTGCGCACACGCACCTCGATTGTTCTGGTTTAAGCTGTGGCTTTTGTCAAATTACTGGAAGTCCTTGACGTTGTCAGGGGTAACCTTGACGTAGTCAACGTAGACGCTCTGGCTGCCAGCCTCGAAGGTCTTGCCGCCCAGCAGCTCCTCCATGGAAGCAACAGCCTGCGTAGCCTGACCCTTAGCGTCGTTCAGAACGGTACCGGTCATGTTGCCGTTGGCAACTTCGTTCTTGGCAGCGTCCAAAGCGTCAACACCGACGAGGTAGATGTCCTTGTTAACGGTGCGGCCGGCAGCCTGAATAGCCTGCAGAGCGCCGATAGCCATGTCATCGTTGTTGCAGAAGACGACTTCAATCTGATCGCCGAACTTGGCGAGGTCGTTCTGGCAGATTTCCTGGCCCTTGTTACGGTCCCAGTCACCGCGCTGCAGGTCGAGCTGCTCGACCTCAACGCCGGCATCGGTCAGAGCCTTGACGGAGTACTCGGTACGCAGCTGAGCATCGATATTCTCGGGGTCGCCCTGAATCATGATGTAGGAAACCTTGCCGTCGCCGTTGATGTCGCCCTTGTTCTCAGTGTCGAGGATCAGCTCGCCCTGGAAGGTGCCGGACTGAGCAGCGTCGCAGCCAACATAGACCAGCTTGTCGTAAGCGGACATCTGATCGGCGGTGGGCTCACGGTTGATCAGGACGGTGGGAACATCGGCACCCTTGACGGTGGAGATGATCTGGTCGGCAGCGGAGGTCATAACGGGGTTGATGATCAGTGCGTCAACGCCCTGGGTGATGAAGGTGTTGATCTGCTCGTTCTGCTTGGCCTGGTCATTATTGCCGTCGACGATGGTGACCTCGTAGCCCTTGCCCTCGAGGATCTCCTGCAGAGCATTACGGTAGGTGGTCATGAAGGCATCGTCGAACTTGTAGATGCAGACGCCGACCTTACCGCCCTGAGTGGCCTCGGTAACGCTCTCAGCTGCGCTCTCGGCAGCAGAGGTAGCGGCGGACTCAGTAGAGGCAGCCTCGCTGGAAGCGGGGGTGGTGGAAGCGGAGCCGCCGCAAGCGGCGAGGGATACGGCCATGCAGCCCGCGAGGGCCAGAGCAGTGAGTTTCTTCATGATAAGTTTCTCCTTCTTTTTAAGCAGTGGATTTTTTCCGGGTCGCTTGTAGAGGGGCGAACCCTGTTGACAGTTATTATAATACTCGGGGTGCGGGGAAAAAACAAGGTGAAATTTCACCGACGAAAAGGGGAATTTTCCACCATTTAGGACAGTCTGCCCAGTTGAATCGGTTCCATTTTGTGCAGCTTGCGCAGCAAAAGTGACAAAATGGTTATAGGCGTTTGATTTTTGTAAGAATTTTTAGGGGTAAAAAAGAAAATCCTCCCTCGTTTACAAGGGAGGTAAGCCCGAAGGGCCGGAGGGAGTTGCGTAAGGCAGACGGTCGTTTATGGGAAAGCTGCGGGCCGCACATGTGCGGCCCCTACAGCACGGCTGCGTTTTAATGCGGCAACCATATGGAAAACGGCCCGGGAGGGATACATATTTCACTCAAATGGGAACAATGCCTTTTGCTTATCCATGGCGAACACATTGTCCCGGGTGATGATGCGGGTGGTGGTGACGGTGGATTCTTCCACGCTGCTCCCCTGCCCGGCCAGCAGCTTGTAGGCGCTTTCGACGCCGAAATAGCCCATGCCGTAGGTATTCTGCACGATCAGCGCGTCCACCACGCCGGTCTGTAAGGCGTCGATGGTCTCGATGTTCGAGTCGAACGCCACCAGCCAAAGATCATCTGCCCGCTGCATCTGCTGCACGGCGCGGGCTGCGCCCACGGCGGTGGCCTCGTTGAAGGCAACCAGCACGTTGATTTCGGGGTGCTCACGCAGCATGGACAAAGCCTCGCTGCGGGCGCTGACGGCGTTGGAGTGGGTCGGCATGGCGGCGACGACCTCTGCCCGGCCACTGTCCGCAAAAGCGTCGCGTGCGCCCTGCTCGCGGTCGCGGCCATTGGCACCGTTGACCTCGTAGTTGATAAGGCCGACGTAGAGCTGGCCATCCATGCCGTCCAGGGCGCTCTGGGCGGCCATCTGGCCCGCGCCGTAGTTGTCCGCGCCGATGTAGGCCGCCACATGGGCGGAGTCCACCGCCGAGTCAATGCCAATGATGGTCACACCCGCCGCGGCCGCGGCATCGATGGCGGCAGCGTTCTTTTCATAGTCGATGGCGGAAAAGACAATGGCCTGTGCACCGTCCTCGACGGCCTTCTCGATCATGCGATCCTGTTCCTCGTAGTCTTCCTCACTGTTGGGGGCCGCGATGGTCAGCTGCATATTGTACTCGGTGGCGGCAGCCTCCGCGCCGGTAAAGACAGCGTTCCAGAACTCCGAATCCTTGGATTTTGCCACTAACGCCACCTGGTAGCGGGTCGCGTTGCTGTCCGTGGCCTGCATGGTACAGCCCGCCAGCGCCGCCGCCAAGGCCAGCGGCAGCAGACGTTTAACGCAGTTTGTCATAGTCTCCCTCCCTGTCCTCCGGCACGCGCGGAGTGCGGATGGTTACGGTCGTGCCCTCGTAGGGGGCACTGACGATGGAGATGCCGTAAGCCGCGCCGAAGTAGATGCGCAGCCGGTCGTTGACGTTCTTGACACCGATGCCGGTGCGGTCGCTGGGTTCGTTCTGCAAAAGTGCCGCCACCTGCTCCGGCTCCATGCCGATGCCGTCGTCCGCCACAATGAGCAGAATATCGTCACCGTCGGGCTTGACCGTGATCTCAATATGGCCGGAATCGACCATCAAATCCAGGCCGTGGACAATGGCGTTTTCGATGATGGGCTGCAGGGTGATTTTGTTGCACAGACAGTGCAGGCAGCTCTCGTCCACCGTGAAATGATAGGTAAACTGGTTCTTATAGCGGTATTTTTGGATTTGCAAGTAGGCTTCGGCGTGCTGCAGTTCTTTTTCAATCGGGATCAGTTCGTGCCCACGGCTGATGCTGATGCGGAAGAGCCGCGCCAGCGCGTGGACCATCTGGACGGCGTCGGCATTTTTGCCGCGTTCGCACATCCAGGCGATGGAATCGAGCGTGTTGTAGAGAAAATGCGGGTTGATCTGAGCCTGCAGCGCCTTGAGTTCGGTCTTGCGCAGCACAACTTCCTCCTCGCGCACGGTGGTCATCAGCCGCTGGATACGGCCCACCATATGCCCGAAGGAATCCGAGAGGTTCTGCACCTCCCGCGTGCCGCGCACCGACTGGAACGCAAAGTGGTCGGCGTCCTGCTCAAACTGCTCCATGGCGGTTTCCAGCTGTTGCAAGGGGCGGGACAGCGAACGGGACAACACCCAGCCCACGATGAGCGCCGCAAACAGGATCAATACGGCGGTAGCCACAGCGATGCGGGCCATCTGCCAGAAGCTCTCGTTGACGGTCTCGTCGATGTAGCTGACACCGACGACGCGCCACGGGCTGCCCGGCACGCGCTGGACGCTGTAAATGACGGTATCCTCGACATAGGTGCCGTCGCCAAGGCAGGCCAGACGGCCCGCTTCCTCCTTTTTCAGGCCCGCGTACAAAAGCTGCTGCTGCGGGTGGTAGACCATGTTGCCGCGTTCGTCCATCAGGTAGCAGTAGCCGTGCTGGCCAATGCCGACGTTGCTGATGGTGGCAGCCAGCTCCTTGAAGCTCAAATCCACCGAGAGCCAGCACCGCGCAGTGTCACCTTCCGGCACAATACGGATGACCGACACGACCCAGGGGTAGTAACCTTCAAAAATCGACTCGACGTGGGGCGTGCTGATGTAGCCGTGGCCCAGGCGGCGGGCGGTGGTCAAATCAAAGGAAAGGTTCCGCAAAATCGCATCCTTGGGTTTGCGGCCCTCCTGCGCCCAGCAGTCCAGCAGCTGGCCGTCTGCATCGTAGGCGGTGATGGCTGCGACCTCGGGCCGGGCGGTGAGGAACGCGCTCAAAAAGGCGTCGCGGCGGGCGGTGTCGTCGTCCAGCCGCTCCATGACGATGGCGACGGCGCTGTCCATTGTGCTGACATAGTTGCCCACGGCCCCCACGACCTGGCTGACGGCCTGGGCACTGTTCGTGCGGGCGGCCTCGACCACGGCGCTGCGGTAGCTGCGCAGAAACAGCGTCGTGCAGAGCGTCAGCACCGCCACCGCCACGGCGGAAATCAGCGCGGCGGCCAGGGGCGCAGTGCGGGGCGGGCGCTTCATGCGTGGGCCTCCCCCGCTGCGCGGGCGCGGCGCAGGGCCACTGGCGACGTACCGCTGTACTTTTTAAAGCAATAGCTAAAGTAGTGCTGGTCTGTATAGCCGCAGCGGCGGGCGATTTCCTGTATCTGCAAATCAGTGGTAAGCAAAAGCTGCTGCGCCGTCTCCATGCGGCGGCGCACCAGAATGTTGATGAAGGTTTCCCCTTCCGACTTCTTGATGCAGGCGCTCAAATGGTTGGGGCTGACATCCAGCATAGCCGAGAGGGACGCCAGAGACAGATCCTCGTCCATGTAATGCTGCCCGATGATTTCCAGCGCACGCTCACACAGGCTGCCGGTCTTGCGGGCATCTGCCGTAAAGCTGACGCCGCCCTCGCCCTCGGCGGCGGCGCGCAGGGCTTCGATGGCCTGCTTGTAGGCGTCATTCAAGCTGGCAAATTGGGTAACTTCGCGGCTGATGCCCACATTGGCCGTGCGGCCCAGGGCGCGGTCCGCCAGCTGGCAAATCTCGTCGGCGAGAATATGCAGATATTCTTCAAAGTCCGAAGGGTTGCCCAGCAGCACCGCCACAACGCGGCCGCAGCAATAAAACACGAAATGCCGTAAGTATTTGTTGGCGCTCTGCTCCACCAGCTGGGTAAAGCCCGCCTCATAGTCGGTGGGGCCATCCAGCACAGCGGCCAGCACGACCAGAGCGCTGCGGTCGTCGGTGCCGCGCAAAAGGCCGAGCTCCGCAGCCATATTGCGCAGGCGATCCTCCAAATCGTCGGGGGCGCTATCATAGTGCTCCAACACGAGCGGGATCAGGAATGCGGCGCGGTCAGCGTGGGCGGTGTCGGCGCGGCGCAGTCCTGCATAGCGGGCGTCGATTTTCTCGTGGATGGATTTCAGCTCTGCCGCTAGGCCGTCCATCGTCAGCGGCTTGAGCATATAGCTGATGATGTTGTACTGGATGGCCTGCTTCGCGTATTCGAAATCGTCAAATCCGCTCAAAAATGCAATGTGCATGGCGGGGCGAATCTCGCGCACCTGGCGGGCCAGCTCAATGCCCGAGATAAACGGCATACGGATATCGGTCAGCAGCAGGTCAGGTTCCAGCCGCTCGACGAGTTCCAGCGCGTCCAGGCCGTTGCTGGCGCTGCCAACGAGGTGGAAGCCGAGGGCTTCCCAGGGGATCATGGTACAGACGGCCTCGCGCAGTTCGTCCTCATCGTCGGCCACGATGACGGTGTAGATGTTTTTGTCAGCCATACTCTTTTCCTTTTTACATCCAGATTTTTACAGCCAGAATTGAACCAGGCGGCTCACGTTTTCATACAGGGCGGGGTTTTGGCCCATCAGCTGGGGCTCCGCCGCAAAATAGACGCAGAAGTTATAGCACGCCCCCGCCAGCACGGCCAGCGGCAGCGCCAGACGCAGGGTCTTGACCAGCGGCGCAATGGGGCAGGCTTGCAGGGTGTTTTCGGCCAGCAGCCAGGCCAGTGCCGCCGCCAGCAGCAGCGGGCCGAGCCAATCGCTCTGGTAGCGGTAGAGCATCCCGGCCATCTGGCAGTCCACGACGGCCAGCGCCACGGTGCAAATCAGTGTGAGCCGCACGGCGGCGCGCAGGTCGCGGCGAGCGTCCAGACGGCGGCGGGCCAGCGGCAGCGCGGCCAGTCCCCACAGCAGCGGCAGGCAGGCGAACGCGCCGCCGTAGTACAGCTCTGTGATGGTCAGGCCCATGTAGTTCGTCTGCATTTTGGTGGCCGTGATATAGGGGAACACGGTCTGCACGCCGGGGATGCCCGCCAAGAAGGTCACGACCGCCGGGGCGATGCGCCCCACCGCAAAGCCGCGGCGGGTCATATCATTGCTGGTCAGGTTGTAGTTGGCACCAAAGTCAAAGGGCGAGCCGAACCGTGCGGCGTTGTACCACATAAGGCCCACGGCCACCAGCACGACCGGCAGCAGGAATGCAGCGCACTCCCCCGCCCCGGCGCGGCTGCGCAGCCGCTTTTGGGTGATATAGCGCGGCCAGAAAATCGGCAGGGCCAGCACGGCAAAAAGCACCATCTGCGGGCGGCAGCCGGCCACCAGCGCCATGCACAGGCTGCCGAAGGCCAGGTGGAACAGGATGGTCTTGCGCTTTGTTTCGGGCGTGTTGGCGGCGCAAAGCCACTGCCACAGTGCCAGCAGAACAAACGCAGCACCGCTTAAAATGGCGTATTCATAGACCGAGGGGCGGTGCAGCAGATAGTAGATTTGGCTGCCCGAGGCTGCGCCCGCCGCTGTCAGCAGGCAGGCGGCGGCACTGGCGTTCGGGAACCAGCGGCGCACGGCCTGCCTGATGAAACCGAACACCGCAAAAATGTACAGCCAGGCGAGGGAAATCATCGGCAAGCTTGGCGGCAGATCCCGGATGCCGGTCAGTGCCTCAAAGGGCAGCTGGAACAAAAGACACGGTATAACGCCAAAATAGACGTAGTAGCGGCCATTGTAGTAGGCCACATCCCACAGGGCATCCGGCGCGGCGTCCTGCCGGGCGGCGGTGTCGTAGGGGTTGGCAAGGTCAGCCATAGCCGCGGGCGGGTCTTTTTCCAAATCGAGCCTCCCCTGCAAAAAGCTGTGAGCCAGTGCGCCGTACTGGGCGGCCGTGTTGGACGCCCAGTCGTTGATGTGCATGGTGAAGTCGATGCGGCTCGTACCCGACCAGTCGGGCGTGTTGTAAAAGTTCGTGGCGATGCCCGCGTTGAAGCGGTCGCCGAAGGGGGCCAGGAACGCCGCCGCGCAGAGGGCCAGCTCGACAGCCAGCACCGCCGGGCGGTATTTGCGCTCATGGGCGGCGTAGGCGTCGCGCCAGAGGACGCTTGCCGGGCGCAGGGCAAAGCCCGCCAGCAGCAGCGCCAGCACAACCGCGAAACGCAAGGCAGAGAAATCCAGCGGGCGGCGGGCGTTGGCGTAAACGGTGTTCAGCTGGGCGTTCAGCGGGTAGCTGCGGTACTCTCCGTTAAAGCCCGCGGCCGTCAGCGTCAGGCTGTCTGCCTTGCCGGAGAGATCCAGGCTGCGGGCCCAGCTGCGGGCCGACGCCGCGGCCACCGGCCAGTTCCAACTCTGGCGGGAGACTGTGGCGGCTTCATCGGTAGCGGAAACGTTCAGGTTCAGCCGCACGTTTTTCTGCTCCGGCGTATCGCCGTCGGCCAGTGAGACAAGGCCGTCCAGCTGCAAATTATAAATCGGGAAATCCAAGCCGATGAATTGCAGTGTTGTGTTCTCGTCGTTCAGTACGATCGGCGCGGTGGGGTCGGCGTCGGCGGTCAGGTAGGGCCGCAGGTCGATGGGCGTGTAGCCGTGGGTGGCAAGCCAGTTGAGGTTGCCGACGAAAAGTTCCAGCCCCAGTGCTGCTGCCGCCAGCAGGCCGACCGCCGCCGGGGTGCGCAGTTTGGTGGGCAGCATCTGCCGCAGGCGGAAGCCTGTGACCACCCCGCAGGCGAGCAGCTGCATGGCAAGCAGCGCCGCCAGGCGGAAGCCGTCAAAGTCGACGGTCAACCCGGGCTTGGACCAGACACAGGCCGCCCACAGCCAGACCAGCACCGCGACCCCCGCCCCGACGTACAGGTCGGCGCGGGTGGTGCGACGGTGAAGGACGCGGGCAGGCAGTAAAGTGAAAAAGGCCGCGAGGGCGAGGGAAAGAAGAAGTGTTAGAAGCAGCATAGGTTTGAAACCATCCTGGATTTTTGTATCGTTATTACATTATACCCCATTCCGCAGGGCGTTGTACAGTATTTCCGCTTTGGCGTGGCTGATGCCTTTGACTTCCTCCAAATCGGAAATACTGGCCGCTTTGACCGCCGAGACAGTTTTAAAATGTGCCAGCAGCGCGGCGCTCGTCTTTTCGCCCACACCGGGGATGGTCGTGAGCGTGGCGGCGTAGGACTTTTTCTTCATGGCGCGTTTGCGGTAGTCGTTGGCATAGCGGTGCGTCTCGTCCTGGATGTTCGTAACAAAGGTAAAAATGTTGCGGTGGCGGTTGATGGCGATTTCGCCGCCCTCGTCGTCCACGATGGCGCGGGTGCGGTGGTGGTCGTCCTTGACCATGCCGAAGGTCGGTACATGCTCCAGCGCCGTACCGCGCAAAGCCTGCTTGACCGCGCCCACTTGGCCCCGGCCGCCGTCGATGAGCAGCAGGTCGGGCAATGTTGCGAACTGGTTCTGCGGACCGTCCGGCTTTTCGCCGCGGCGGGCCATCTCGTACTCTGCCGCGCGGCGGGAGAGCGTCTCCGCCAGCGAGGCGTAGTCGTCCGTGCCCGCAACGGTTTTCATTTTAAAGCGGCGGTAGCCCGCGCGGTGGGGCCTGCCGTCCCGGAACACCACCATGCCGCAGACGCTCGACCCGTCGCCCCAGTTGGAAATATCGTAGCTCTCGATGACACGGGGCGGCTTTTTTAAGCCCAGCACCTGGGCGGCTTCTTCCAGCAGCTTCTCCTCGCGGGTATAGCGGCCGCTCTCGCGGCCCAGGCGCTCCACGGCGTTGGTGTAGGCCATCGTCACGAGCTTGGCTACATCGCCGCGCTGGGGCACGTAGAGTTCCACTTTTGTGCCGCGGGCCTGGTTCAGCGCTTCGCTCAGCGCGTCGGCGTCGGGCGGCAAGGCATCCACCGCGATCGTCTTGGGGATGGCCCCGCCGTCCAGGTAATACTGTGGTAAAAATTCTTCCCGCACGGCGTTGATATCGGTCGTGTCGCGGAAGAGAAATTCCCGCTTGTCGGTCAGGCGGCCGTCACGGTAGCGCAGCACGGCGGCGCAGACTGCGTGTGTCGTGCCCGCCAGCGCGATGACGTCCATTTCGGTGTCATTTTCCATGACCACCTTCTGCCCTGCCGCCACGCGGTCAATAGCCATGATCTGGTCGCGCAGCAGCGCCGCCGTCTCAAAGTCAAGGCGTTCGGACGCAGCTTCCATCTTCTCCCGCAGCTGCTTGACGATATCCTTTTTGCCGTAGCGGATCATCCGCAGTGCGCCCTGCACGGCGTCGTTGTAGGCTTCGCAGGTAATTTTCCCGCTGCACACGGCCATGCACTTGCCGATGTGGGCGTTGAGGCAGGGTCGCCCCTTGCGGAAATCCTGCGGGAAGTTTTTGTTGCAGCGCGGCAGCAGAAAGCAGTCCTGCGCGGTCTCGACCATCTCCCGCACGGCAAAGGACGAGGTGAAGGGGCCGATGTAGTCGGCGTCGTCATCGTCCTTTTGCAGCGCGGCGGAGATGCGCGGCCACGCGCCACGCGTGACCTTGACATAGCTGTACCCCTTGTCGTCCTTGAGCAGGATGTTGTATTTCGGCGTGTGGGCCTTGATCTGGCTTGCTTCCAGCACCAGTGCCTCAAACTCGCTTTGACACACGATCACGTCAAACGTGAAGGCGTGGGCAATCATCTGGCTGACCTTGGCGTCGTGGGGCACACCCTCACGGAAATACTGCGACACGCGGGTCTTGAGCCGCTTGGCCTTGCCGATATAGATGATGGTGTCCGTTTTGTCCCGGATGATGTAGACACCGGGCAAAAGCGGCAGCATACAGGCTTTTTTGTAGAGTTCAGCTTTTGTCATAGGGAGCCTTTCGTATACAAAAAAAGCGGCGGGTCGCCCCACCGCTGATTGTTCCGGAATAGATTACTCGGCAAAGCCAGAGCTGACCAGCTTGACCAGGCCGTCTACTGCAGCCTGCTCATCGGCGCCATCAGCAATGATGCGGATGGTGGTGCCGCCAACGATGCCCAGGCTCAGGACGCCGAGCAGAGACTTCGCGTTGACGCGGCGCTCCTCTTTCTCGACCCAAATGGAGGACTTATACTCGTTGGCCTTCTGGATGAAGAAGGTAGCCGGACGTGCGTGCAGACCAACCTGATTCTCAACGGTAACTTCTTTAACGTACATAGTTATTCTCTCCTACTTTTGAAAATAATATGCCCTTGCGTATCTACCGTGGGCGACTTCCAGGCGGTCTATTGCGTGTGTTAATACGCCGCCTTGATTGTCTCTATTTTATCCTATTTCGTCGATTTTGTACAGTAGAATTTTGCAAATTTGGCAGGATTCTGTAATTCCGCCAAATCTGCGCCCGCGCGTTTGTGCAACTTTACCAGTTTATTTTCAACAACATTGTGGATTGGCGACAAAAACAACGGTCAGCCCTGGTAGCGCATCTGCCATTCTTCGCAGTATTTTTCCGTAAACGCGTCGTTTTCCGGGTCGTACACATTCAGCACGGTGCCGGTCAGCCGCCAGCCCATGCGTTTGTACAGCGCAATGGCGCGGGTGTTGGTGGACAAAACGCCGAAAGTCGGATGCGGGTGCTCCGCCAGCTTCTTGCGGGCAAAATCCAGCATCTTGGCACCGTATCCCTTGCCCCGGGCACTCTCGGTCACAAACAAGTGCCCCAACTCACCGGTCTTATGGCAGACGCCGACCATGCCGTCGGCGGCATCCTTGGTGTAGTGCAGATAGAACGCCCAGCCGTTCCTTTTTTTGTCTGCCAGCTCGGGCAGCCAGAATTCCGGCGTCATTTTTGCAAGATATTCCTCGCTGCAGACCGGAGCACAAACTGTGCGGCGGCCCTCAGCCATGAGGGCCGCGCAGAGGGCCAGCTGTTCGTCATTTTTCACAAGGCGCATATTTTCGCCGCGCTTCCATTTGGGAAGCTCCGTCAGCGGGTGACTCTCGCACCAGGCGTCGTACAGGTCGGGGCGGCGTTCGCGGGTGCGCTCCCGGCTCTGGGCACCGCGCCATTCGTCGATTTTTTTGTGGTCGCCGGTCAGCAGCACCGGCGGCACAGCGCGGCCCTCCCACACTTCGGGGCGGGTAAACTGCGGGTATTCGAGCAGTCCATCCCAGTAGCTCTCGTCCTGGTAGCCCTTTTCCTCTGCCAGAACGCCGGGCTGCAGGCGCAGCACGCTGTCGGCCACGACAAGGCTTGCCAGCTCACCGCCGGTCAGCACATAGTCGCCGATGGAGATTTCCTCATCGCCGAAGGCGTCAATGACGCGCTGGTCTATGCCCTCATAGTGGCCGCAGACGAGGGTCACTGCGTCATAGCTTGCCAGCTCGCGAGCCTTTTCCTCGTTATAGGGACGGCCTGCGGCGGTCAGGAACACGACGTGGGGCTTTTGCCGCCCCTGCCCGGCGCACTGGGCCTGCACAGCCCTCAGGCAGTCGGCGATGGGCTGGGCGTAGAGCACCATGCCGCAACCGCCGCCGTAGGGATAGTCGTCGGTCTGCTTCTGTTTGTTTTTCGTGTAATCGCGGATCTGGTGGCAGTGAGCCTCGAACAGATTTTTGGCCCGGGCGCGGCCCAGGATGCTGGCCGAAAGGAAGCTGTCGCACAGTTCCGGGAACAGCGTTACAATATCAATGCGCATCGGCTCAGTCCTCGTCGCCGTTGACGGCATCGGTGAACATACCCTCGATGGGCGTCACGAAAATTTTACGCGCGTCAATGTCTATTTTTTTGACGAACTCCGGCACTGCGGGCAGCATATGCTCCTCGCCTGCCCCATCGGTCACAGTATAGATATCCTGGGCGGCGGGGCGGTCCACATTCGTCAGCTGGCCGTAGACGCGGTCAGTGTCGGCATCCACAACGTCACAGCCCAGCAGGTCATCAATGAAATAGCGGCCCCGGGGCAGTTTGGCATCGGCCTTGGCAAGGTAGTAGGTGCGGCCCACCTGGGCGCGGGCGCCGTCCATATCGGTGACGCCGTCCAGCCGCAGCAGGATGACGTTGCCCTGAGCACGCACGCCCAGCACGCGGGTCTCCCCTGCGCCGTCAGCGCTGGTGAACAGGCGCTTGAACTTTGCCAGGAACGCCGCGCCGTCGCACAGCGGCAGGGCTTTCATTTCGCCGCGCACGCCATGGGTGGAGACGATTTTGCAGGCGGGAAGATAGTTTTGCATAGGGTTCCTCCTGATACAGAAAAAGCACTTTACCCTGCGGCAAAGTGCTTTGGTTCGGGTCTTAGTCGATCTCGACGATGACTTTTTCGCCCTGACGGACGGCAGCGGCACGCATGACAACGCGAATCGCCTTGGCGATGCGGCCCTGCTTGCCGATGACGCGGCCCATATCGGCCTCGGCCACCTTGAGGTGGTAGACAACAGTGCCATCCTCGCGCATGGGATCAACAGTCACCTGCACGGCCTCCTTGTCCTCGACAAGGCCGCGGGCAACGGCTAATAAGAGTTCCTGCATTGTGGCGTTCCCTCCCTAAAAAGCGAACAAATTACAGAACGGCGGCCTTCTTCAGGATCTCGCGGACGGTGTCAGTGGGCTGAGCACCGTTGTCCAGCCACTGCTTGGCCTTCTCAGCGTCGATCTTGACGACAGAAGGCTCCTTGGTCGGATCGTAGTAGCCGATTTCCTCGATGAAACGGCCATCACGGGCGAAGCGGCTGTCAGCAACAACAACGCGGTAGAAAGGAGCCTTCTTGGCGCCCATGCGGCGCAGACGAATCTTAACCATAGTAATATTCCTCCAAAAATTGTTTACGGCCCTTGCGGGGCATCTTTAATATATTGTACATCCCGTGGGCCGTAAAGCCGAGCGGGTCATACCTGAAATTATTTGCGGCCAAAGCCTTTGAAGCCGCCCATGCCGCCCATGTTACCCAGGCTGCGCATGAAGCCCTTGGGGTTGCGCTTGACCTTTTTCATCATCTTCTGCATCATTTCAAACTGACGCAGCAGCTTGTTCACGTCCTCCACTGAGGTGCCGGAACCTGCTGCAATGCGGCGCTTGCGCTTGGGGTTGATGATGTCGGGTTTAGCGCGTTCCGCCGGGGTCATTGAGTAGATGATGGCCTCGATGCGGGGCAGTGCCTTTTCATCGAGGGAATCGGGATCGATCTGATTGCCGCCGGGCATCATGGCCAACAGCGCCGACGCACCGCCCATCTTTTTCACCTGCTGGAACTGGGTCAGCAGGTCGTTCATGTCGAACTTGTTCTCCATCAGGCGCTTGGCAGCGGCCTCGGCTTCCTTGTCGTTCTGGACACTCTGGGCTTTCTCAATCAGAGAAAGCACATCTCCCATGCCAAGGATGCGGTTTGCCATGCGTGCCGGGTAGAACGGCTCAAGATCCTCGAGCTTTTCGCCGGTACCCTGGAAATAGATGGGCATACCGGTCACGGCCAGCACCGAAAGCGCCGCGCCGCCGCGGGTGTCGCCGTCGGTCTTGGTCAGAATCACACCACTGATGCCGACCTTCTCATTGAAGGTCTTTGCCACGTTGACGGCTTCCTGACCGGCCATGGCGTCCACGACCAGCAAAGTTTCATCGACCTCGACCGCCTGCTTAATGCGCACCAGCTCATCCATGAGCTGGTCATCGATCTGCAGACGGCCTGCGGTATCGAGAATGACAATATCATTGCCGTGATCCTTCGCATAAGACATTGCCTTCTGCGCGATGATCTCGGGCTTTTCGGTGCCGAGGGTGAACACCGGCACACCGGCCTGCTCGCCCACCACCTTCAACTGCTCAATGGCGGCAGGGCGGTAGATATCGCAGGCGACCAACAGCGGGCGGCGGCCCTGGCTGCGATAATATTTGCCGAGCTTTGCGGCGTGGGTGGTCTTGCCGTTGCCCTGCAGGCCGCACATCATCAGCACGGTCTGGCCCTTGTTTTTCAGGCGCAGGTACTTCGGCTCATTGCCGCCCATGAGGTTGGTCAGTTCCTCATTGACGATCTTGACAACCTGCTGGGCGGGGGTCAGGCTCTCCATGACCTCCTGGCCCATGGCACGCTCGGAGACCTGGGCGCAGAAGTCTTTCGCCACCTTGTAGTTGACGTCGGCTTCCAGCAGCGCCATCCGGACTTCCCGCATGGCGGCCTTGATATCGGCCTCGTTCAGCTTACCCTTGCCGCGCAGTTTTTTGAAAACGCCATTCAAGCGCTCTGTTAAAGACTCAAAGGCCATCGGCATCCTCCTGCGTGTCCAAGCGTTGTAAGATCGTAAGCATTTCCTGCGTATCGTGGTTGATGCGCGGATCCGGCGTGAAGGAGCCGGAGTTGCAGCAGCGGATTTCTGTCACGAGCACCCGCAGACGATCCAAATCGGCCCGCATCTGGGTGTGGCGGCGCGCATTGCCGAGCTTTTGCTCCAGCTCGTCCAGCGCTGCCTCGCCATGCTTGATGGCGTCCCGCACGCCCTGCCGCGTGATGCCGAGGTTTTCGGCGATTTCGGCTAAGGACAGATCCTCGTCGTAGTATTCCGTCAGGATGACGCGCTGTTTGTCCGTCAAGACCGGGCCGTAGAAGTCCAGCAGGACGGAGTAGGCAAGGTTTTTCTGCGGCTTGCCGGCCATGCCCGCGCCCCCTTTGCTGCTTGTGAAAGCTGTGTAAAGTAATTTTCTTTACATCAGCCTATGAATTATAACAGAACAGATGCCGGAAGTCAAGTCTGTGGAGCGATTTTTTGAAGAAATACGGCAGATTTTTTAGCAGCGCCGTGATGGCAAACGGAGAATGCCCTCCGACTTTGCTGCGCTCGTCACCTCCCCGCAAAGCGAGGAGGTTTTCTCGCGGGCTTTGCCCGCGCAAAAGGCCCCCCACGAAGTAGGGAGTTAGCCGAGCCTGCGAGGCCTGAGGGGCTTTCCCCTTCCGCCATAATATTTTTCTCTCCATCCATAGCAAACTACCCTGAACTATGCTATAATAAAAATGTTGTCGTTTTTTGAAAGTGAGGTGTCCCCTATGCCCATCCTGAACAGCTATTATCAGGAAGTCTACCGTTCCCCCGTGGTGCGGCTGGACGGCTATTCCGGCCGCCATGGGTTGGAAGCGGGCATCCTCGCCTATCTCGATTTCGGCGGGGCGACGGGCACCTCGAAGGACGGCCTGGCCGAGACGATGCTCGCCTTTGCCACCGAGCGCGGCACTTTGCAGTCCGGTATGCCGGTAGTGGAAGCCAGCTCCGGCAGCTTCGGCGCGGCGCTGGCAGTCAGCTGTGCCACGACCGGCCACCCCTGCATCCTCGTTGTGCCCAGCAACCTGCCCATTGCTCGGCGCAAGCATTTACAGGATTTAGGCGCACGCATCATTGCGTGCAGCAGCGGCGGCCGCCGGGCCATGGATCGCATTGCCGCCGACACTGCCAAGCGGTACGGCGGGTACTATACCCACTATTTTTCCAACGACGACAACCCCGAATATCACCGCCGCGTGACCGGGCCGCAGATTTTGAAGCACGCAGGCGACGCCATTGACGCCATCGTCATCGGCGTAGGCAGCGGCGGCACCATCACCGGCGTGGCCGAGTACATCAAGGCATGGAACAGCATGGTGCGCATCGTCGCGGTGGAGCCTGCCGAGTGCGCCGCCATCTCCGGCGGGTTCATCGGGCAGCACGGCATTGCGGGCATCGGCCCGGGCTTTGTGCCGGAAAACTACAACCCTTACGTCGTGGATACCGTGCTGACTGTGACCACTGCCGACGCCGAGCGCGCCGCGCGGGAGGTGCTGTTCTTTGACGGTGTCCCCGCCTGCACCAGCGCCGGAGCCACCCTGGCCGCCGCCGTGCAGCTGATGGGCATGGGCAAGGCCAAGCGCCCCTTGTGCGTGTTCGCCGGGCGGCGTACCTACGAATAATTTTGTAATTTTTGTAAAATTTGCACAAGCGCCCTGCACTGTATTTCCCGGTGCGGGGCGCTTGTGCTATACTAAAGAAAAAAGAAAGAAAAAAGGCGGTGAATGTCGTGAAAAAAGTTTTGTCTCCCCTGTTATCTGCTTTGCTGTTGGCAGGCTGTGCCGCCGGGACAGATGTGCCAACCGTGCACCCCACCGCCGTGCCCGAAACGCCCGACACGGCACAGTCCTCGGAAACTGCGGAAACCGCCGGGGCCGCGGCAGCGCCCCAGGGTCTTATCCCGACCGATGCGCCCGTGCTGTACTACGACGACATCCGGCTCATTGCCTATGTGCGGGAGTTCCAGACCTATCCTGATACCGACTACTATACCATGTGCAGGGACGGCAAATGGGGCCTGATGCGCAGCGATGGCACCGAGGTTCTTCCCTGCCGCGCACCGTACCCGCTGTTTGAATGCGGCTGGAACGCCCACCACTGGCATGGTTACACAGACGGCATGACCTGGGAGGAAATCGAGCCGCTGCAAGAGCAGTTGAACGCCCAGCTGAAGGAGACCGGCGACGGCGTGCTCTGCGACGCCCACGACGGCGGCGGCTATCGGATGTTTGTCTATTTGCAGGATGCCAGCGTGTACGTCTACGCGGGCAGCATCGGTCCCGGCGAGTTCGCCGCCCCCACCGACGAGGCCCTATGCCTGTACAGCGGCCGCGCCGACGGCATCGTACCCACGGTCAGCGGCACGACCACCCATGAGAGCGACGATTGGTACAATTTCGTCAGCGACGGGGTCTATGTGTATCTGGACAGGAACGGCACAGCAGCTAATAGCTGCACATACAGCGCGGCTGATTTCTTCTTTGACGCACCGCTGGCCCCTGCCCAACGGGATGGCCGCTGGGTATATCTCGACACAACGGGCCGCGAGGCGACAGGCTTATGCTATGATGCCGTGTACGATTTTGACATTTACTCCGACACACCGCTGACCGCCGCCCGCGCCGCACCGCTGTTGAACGGCTATGCGGTCGTGTGCCGGGATGGTCAGTTTGGCCTGTTGGATGGCAGCGGGGCTGAGTTTGTCCCCTGCTCCTATGACGGTCTTGTGTGGGACGGCAGCACAGCCTGGGTCAAACAGAACGACGGCTGGCACGAGTACACAATTCCCGGTGTGGCAAAGCCCGACCCGCTGGATACGCTGTCCGGGGATATCGTCGCCCCGGATACGCGGCCCACGCGGACGGATACCGTGTATTTTCAGGCGGACGCCGATAGCAGCAACCGTTTGAATCTGCGCACCGGGCCAGGGACGGAATATGATATCATCGACCGGATATCTTCCAGCACGCTGCGGGTGTATGGGTACGCCAGCACCGCCCCCGGCTGGGCACTGGTGCGGTATGATCCGCTGTATGGGATGCCCCATTTCGGCTGGGTGAGCACGTCGTATTTGCTGCCTGCGGAATAGAAAAATGCCCCCTGAACGCGATGCGTTCAGGGGGCTGCTTCTTTTACTGTTTTTTCTTCCGCGTTGTGCGCTTTACGGTGCGGCGCTGGGGCGGTTTCTTGGCGGGCTTGACGTGGACAAACTGGATGGGGTTTCCGTTGGCGAGGATGCGCTCCTCGACTTCCAGTTCCGGCAGGGACGCTAAGAACTTGTTCAAGCTCTTGGAGCCGAAGTTGCGCACGTCGAAGTCCGGGTAGCGCTTGATGAGCTGGTCGCCCACGCGGGAGGTGCGCACCCAGCCGGTGCCATCGTCCATTTCATCAATCAGGCCGTGGATGATGCGGCCGATGGAATCGCGGTTGATGGCGGCATCGTCCCCCGCGTTGGCGCGGGCGCTGGTCTCGGCGGCGGGGGCTGCCGGGGCGGCGTCCTCGTCCCCGCCGTGGTCGAGAATCAGATCCAGATATTTGAACTGGTCGCAGGCCTTGACGAAGGGGCCGAGAGCCTTGCTCTCGCCCATGCCGATGACCAGCTTGCCGGCCTCGCGCAGGCGGGCGGCCAGGCGGGTAAAGTCACTGTCCGACGAGACGATGCAGAAGCCGTCGAGATTGCCGCTGTACAGCAAGTCCATCGCGTCAATGATCATAGCGGAATCCGTCGCATTTTTGCCGGTGGTGTAGCTGTACTGCTGGATGGGGATGATAGAATTGTTCAGCAGCGCGTCCTTCCAGCTTTTCAGCCGAACGTCGGACCAGTCGCCGTAGATGCGCTTGCAAGCGGCGACGCCGAAGGTCGCGGCCTCATCGAGAATCACTTTGACGTACTTGGGCGAAATATTGTCCGCGTCGATGAGGATTGCCAGTTTCAGGTCTTCCATGGCTTACTTCCTCTCGCGCTTGGGCTGCTCAAAGTACATATAGAGCTGACACGGGATCATGCCGTTGTAGATCTTGCGGCGGCGGGCGGCCTTTTTGCCGAAGTGCTGTTCAAAATCTGCGTCCGCCGTGATGGCGTACAGCCCCTGTGCCGGGTGGGCCTGCCAGACCTGGCCCAGCGTTTTGGCAAGGCCTGCGGCCTCACTGGCGTCGCCCAGGCGCTCGCCGTAGGGCGGGTTCGTCAGGACGGTGGCACTGTCGAGGGCGCGGAAGTCCTTGACATCGGCGGTTTCAAAGCGGCAGCGGTCCCCCACGCCCGCCAGCTTTGCGTTGGCGTTGGCCAGGGCCACGGCAGCGGGGTCGATATCGTAGCCGATGCCCTCAAAGGCAGCATCCTTGCGGACCTCAGAGAGAGCTTTCTGTCGCTGCTCGGCCCAGATATCGGCGGGGACGAAGTCGAAATGTTCGGCGGCAAAGCGGCGGCGCAGGCCGGGGGCCAGATTCAGCGCTTTCTGCGCAGCCTCGATGACCAGCGTGCCGGAACCGCAGAAGGGATCCTGCACGAGAGAGTCACGGCGCACACGGCCCAGGTCGGCAATGGCAGCGGCCAGCGTCTCCTTGATGGGGGCCAGCGTCGCGTTTTTACGGTAGCCGCGCTTATGCAGACCGTCGCCGGAGGTGTCGAGGTAAATCTCGACGGTGTCCTTGCGCAGGGCGAATCGAACCTTGTACAGGGCGCCGTCCTCGGGCAGGGTGCTGACCTTATGGCCCTGCATCAGCCGCTTGACGATGGCTTTTTTGACGATACTCTGGCAGGCGGGCACGCTGGAAAGCTGGCTGGACAGGCTGGAGCCCTTGACCGGGAAGGCGGCGTTGGCGGGGAGCAGTTCCTCCCACGCGATATTGTAGCAGCCGTCGAACAGTTCATCAAAGGTCGTGGCTTTGTAGGTAGCCAGCAGCAGCAGGACGCGCTCGGCCGTGCGCAGGTTCAGGTTAGCGGCGGCGATCACGTCTGCCCCGCCCTGGAACGCCACGCGGCCATCCGTAACCTGGATGTTCTGTGCGCCCAGGCGCTTGACCTCAAAATTCAGCGTCGACTCCGTGCCGAAGAAGCACGGTGCGACCATGGTATAGAGTGTAGACATAGGTGTCCTTTCTTGTAAAATTGCAAAAAGACCCCAGCCCGGCGGCTGACAGCCGTCAGGATAGGGCCGTTCGTTCTGGTAGCTGGGCAGCCAAAATCAGCCGCGGCGGCGGGAATAGCCCCCGCGGTGATTTTCAGTCACGCGCTTGAGGTCCGCGATCTTTTCCTCGCTGCGGGTCTTGTAGCGGGCCATCATGTCCTCAAAGCTCATTTCGCCCTGTGGGGCAGCGGGTTTGGGCTGCCATACGCGGGGCTTTTCCTCGCGCTTGGGGCGCGGCGCATTGCGGCGGTCACCGCCGTTGCTGTTATGCTCGCCGCGCGGCGGGCGCTGGCCGCGCTCCGGTGCGGGCTGGGTGCGTTTGATGGACAGTGCAATTTTGCCGTCAGGTGCAATCGAAATCACCTTGACGGAAACAGTCTGCCCATCGCTGAGCACCGTGGAAAGATCCTGTACGAACTCGTAGGAAACCTCGGAGATGTGGACAAGGCCAGTCTTGCCCTCCGGCAGAGAAACGAACGCGCCGAACGGCTTGATACCAGTGACCTTGCCCTCGACAATATCCCCAACTTGTAATGCCAAACTATGATACCCCTTTAAAAATGATTTTTATTACAGGGGGTTGCCGCAAAGCGCCCCCGCTGGTAACACGATTTATTTGCCGCTGATATCCACAAACACGCGCTCGTTGGGCTTGGCGTAGCCCTGCTCGCGGGCATAGCGCTCAATGATGGCGCTGTCGCCCTGCTCCAGCGTGCCGGAAAGTTCAGCGTTTTCGGTAAGCTGTGCGCTGAGTTGGTTCTGCACGGATTGCAACTCCTGCTGTTTGGACGCAATGGACACCTGATACTGCACGAGATTGACGAACAGCGAACCGCAGATAATCAGAAACACCGGCACGGTGATCCACCACGGCAGGAATCCCTGCGAGGACAGCCCTTTGCGTTTGTTCATTGTAGGGTGCCCCCTTTCCCATAAAAATGCACACAAATTTACGCATAGCTAATTATATAATATTATCGACGGCTTTTGCAACTGTTTTTCGGCGGAATTTTGGGTTTTCCGGGATTTTTTTGCAGTTTTGCGGCTTTTGCGCACCGTGCGGGCCTGTGCGGCGCGATCCTGCAGCGGCTGCAGCAGCATTTTGTGGGCTGCGTGCAGCGGGCCGAGCAGCAGCACCGCCAGCATTGACGCCACCCGGTGTACGGCGGGCTGCACGGCCCAGTGCCAGCACAGCGCCCCCAGCAGCACTGCGGCGCTCATGTACCAGCGGGCCAATCCGCCTGCGCTGGTCCCGGCCGCAAAGCCACAGATGAGCACCGCCGCTGCGGCGAAAAAGGCGGCATCCCGCAAAAAGCAGCGGAGTTTTCCTTCCCCCAGCGCCAGGCGCAGAGCATCCCGCGCTGCGGCCAGCAGGCACCCCAGCCCCAGGCACCACAGGGCATCCCCCAGCACGGCCCAGGGGGCAGGCGCGGGGGCCATCAGCGGAACAGCCGGGCCAGCAGGCCGCCGCCCGATTGCTGGTTCTCGGCGTATTGCAGGTATTCGATTTTGCCGGAAAGCTGCACCTGGCCGCTCTGGGTGGACAACTCGCCAATTTGCAGCTCCTGCCCGCCGATGGTCAGGTTACCCAGCGGCGTTTCCAGCACGGCGGTGTTTTCGTCGCAGCTGATGACCCGGCTGACGCCGGTCACAGCCAGATGGCGGCGGTCTTTCAGCGCCAGGCCGTGGCTTTTTGGCTGCTGCGGCGCAGGCTCCGCACGGGGTGTGCGAGGTTCCAGTTTTGTTTCCGGCATGATGGTTCCTCCCCTTTTTGGTTACAGTGGTACTATATGCAGGTACAGGGGAAAGTAGAACCAACGGCAAGGCGGCAAAGCCCACTCACCCTTCGATGACCTCAAACATTTCCCGGGCGACGTCCTTGCCCTTCTGCTCCACGTCGGAGAGAACGCGGATTTTCACCGGGCGGTTGCCGAAGGTCACTTCAATGATATCACCGACCTTGACGGTATAGCTGGCCTTGGCGGGTTTGCCGTTGACGAGCACGCGGCCCGCGTCGGCGACCTCGTTGGCGAGGGTGCGGCGCTTGATGACGCGGCTTACTTTCAGGTATTTATCCAGACGCATGGTAGGTATGTTTCCTTTCGGTTTGATACAAAACCGCCCCGCCGCAAAGACGCGGTGGGGCGGGCCAGTCAATTTACGATTACTGGACGGAGTCCTTCAGAGCCTTGCCGGCCTTGAAAGCGGGCAGCTTGGAAGCCTCGATGGTGATTTCCTCGCCGGTCTGGGGGTTGCGGCCCTTGCGTGCGGGGCGCTCGCGGACCTCAAAGGTGCCGAAGCCGACCAGCGTGACCTTGTCGCCCTCCTTCAGGGCGTTGGTGATGGCGTTCAGGGTGCTGTTGACAGCAGCCTCGGCGTCCTTCTTGGTCAGGTTAGCTTCGTTCGCAACAGCGGCGATCAGTTCAACTTTCGTCATGGTATTCTACCTCCAAAGTATTATATCAGCAAAAAGCGGCTGCGGAAATTTCCGTCCGCTCGGCTCACTTCTTAGCTCTCTTGGGTTTGAGTGTTTTCTGCGGTAAAAGCAGCGTTGCACTTTTGCAAAGCCTGCTCAGGGTCCAGCCCCGCTTGGCGTGCCAGAGCAGCGGCGGCAAACAGAAGTTCACCCATCGCCTGTTCGGCGGCGGCCTTATCCCGCGCCGTTTCCACCGTTCCGGCAGCCTTGGCGATTGCGGCGGCATCGGCGGGCGTCTCCACACCATAGCGGGCGGCGCGCTTTTGCAGCTTGGCTGCACGCATCAGGGCAGGCAGTACCTTGGGTACGCTTTCCAGTTCGTCGGTCAGTGTCAGACGGCCCTTTTCCTTATTCTTGAGCGAATCCCAGTCTTTTATGCTCTCGTCGCCGCCAAAAATATGCGGGTGGCGCTCAATGAGCTTGCGGCAGACGCCGTCGCAGACCTCGGCAAAGGTAAAGTGCCCGGCCTCACGCTCGATCTGCGCATGAAAAGCCACCTGCATCAGCACATCGCCCAGTTCCTCACACATCAACTCTGGGTCGTCCAGGTCGATGGCGTCCACGGCCTCGTAGGCTTCCTCCAGAAAATTCATGCGGATGGACGTGTGGGTCTGCACTTTGTCCCAGGGGCAGCCGTTTTCGGGGTCGCGCAGGATGGCGATGATGGCGGCGAGGTCGTCGGCGGTATACTGCTGTTTTTCAGGGTATGCGTTCATAGACCTCTCCGGCTTTGGCGGCGTGTGCAATACGCTCCATTTTACACAGTTCGCGGAATTTGTCAAGTGTTGGCAGCGCGGCCCGCACGAAAGCCACGCTGCCTCGTTGTTTTTCTTGGCTTACAGCTGAGCGCCGCAGTGGTTGCAGAACATCGCATCGCCGTCAACTTCGGCCTTGCAGACCGGGCAGATCTTTGTCTCACCGCGCAGGTGGACAGGCTCTTCCTCAATAGTTTCCTCGCTCTCGACGGTTTTTTCGGCAGCGGGTTCCTCAGCGGGGGCTTCCTCGGTCTCGGCAGTTTCCTGAGCCTCGACCTCGGCGCGCTCGTCATCGGTCATGTTGGCCTTGATCTCCTCAATAGCCTTCTCGACCTCGGCCACGGCGTTGATATACTTCTCGACCAAGGCGGGGTTTTCCTCACCGGCCTTGTGCAGGCTGTACACCAGGGCACCCAACTGGCGCTGTGCCTTGGACAGGCGTGCCTGCTGGTTCAGCAGGTCCAGTTTGTTCTTGCCCTTGTCGGCCAGGTCCTGTGCGGTCTTTTTGGCAGAATCCACCAGCTGCAGGCCCTGCTCTTTCAGCATTTCAATATCCAGTTCAAACATAAAGGTACACCTCTTTCTCTAGTCTGTACCGCAGCTGCTCCACTGCGGGATTTGTGTCTATTATAGCCTATTGCGGCGCGGTTTGCAACGCGCAAATGTATATTTTCCGTGAATTGTATGGCATTATTCGCCAATAAACTCCCGCAGCATACTGTTTTGCGGCACAAGCGCGGTGGAAAGCGCCGGGAATGCAGCGAATTTTTCCCGCAGGGAGGCCAGTTGGCGGGCCTGGATGGCGGTCAGCGCCGGGTCGGCGGGCATCGTGTCCAGCACAGTGCGCCACAGGCAGACCTCGTAGGTGTGGGTCGTGTCCAGTAAAAGATTCGCGCGGGGCTTGTAGGGCTTGATGTAGCGATCCTCGCCTGCACAGACATGGCCCCACAGCCCCAGCGTGAACGCTGCGCCGTGGCCGCGGAAAAGGAAGTCCCGCACCAGGCGGCGGGCCAGCCGGATATCCCGGGTGGCCAGGCAGCGGGCGTCGCGCTCGTCGGCGTATTCTTCCCGCAGACCCGCGTACAGGCAGAGTGCTGCGTCATCGGGCAGCTGCTCGGTCAGCACGGGGTTCAAGGCATGCAGGCCCTCGATGATGACCACGCCGTCCCGCGCGTCGATGCGCCGGGTGCCGGTGGGCTGCTGCACAGTAAAATCGAACACAGGTGCGTCACATACGCCGGTCTTGTACAGGTCTTTCAGGCAGGTGTGGAGCTTTTCTAAATCCAGCGCCTGCAAGCTTTCATAGTCGTCGCTGCCGTCGGGGTTCTTGGGGTAACGCCCCTCGCCGATGTAGAAGTCATCAAGGCTGACGACCTGGCTGTGGTGGCCCCGGGCTGCAATGGCGTCGGCAATTTTGTGGGCGGAAGTCGTTTTGCCCGCGGCGGACGGCCCGGTCAGCATGACGATACGCTGTCCTGCGGCCAGGACTTCCCCGGCGATTGCCTCGATCTGGTCATGGTAGTGCTGTTCGCTCAAAGCAGTCAGCTCCTGCGGATGGCGGGCCGCCAGCGCAACAAGGTCACGGCTGACAAAGCGTTTGCGATGTGTAACGTGCATAGAAATCCTCCACAGCCTTTTTGCGGTCGAGCAGTTCCGCAAAGCGGTCGATGTATTCGGTGGGATATTTGAAGTTGAAGATGCGTTCGATCTTGCCACGCCGCTGCCCCGGGATGACCAGCTTGGTCGAACCGCCCGCACCGGCGGAGAGGATGGTGTGGACTTCCTCCATAATATAAATATTGTAAAGGCACTCAAAACCGGGCTTGGCCCAGCCGATATTTTCCAGATTTTGCAGCGTGCCCTTCTGGCGGTACATATAGTACGGGCGGTAGCCCGCATCGGTCAGCAGGCTGCATTTGTCCAGCATAGCAGCCACATCGGCATAGTCGGCGGCGCGGTGCTCCACCACGATGTTGGACGCACGTTTGAGGGTCAGCGTGTGGACCGTGATGTTTTCGGGATCCAGGGCGATGGCTTTGCGCAGGCTTGCTTCAAAGCCTTCCACCGTGTCCCCCGGCAGGCCCGCAATTAAATCCATATTGATGTTCGTGTGCCCTGCTGCCCGGGCAGCGGCGAAACAGTCCACAATATCCTGCGCGGTGTGGCGGCGGCCGATGTTACGCAAAACCTCATCCGAGAAGGTCTGCGGGTTGATGGAAATGCGCGTGGCGCCGTACTGTTTGATGATGCGCAGCTTTTCGGCGTCGGTGCAGTCGGGGCGGCCGGCCTCGACGGTGTACTCATCGAGTTTCGCTAAATCAAAGGTTTTGGCGATGTGGGACATGAGCTGTTCGAGCTGCGGTGCGGACAGGCTCGTCGGCGTGCCGCCGCCGATGTAGAAGGTGCGGATATGCAGCCCGCAGCGGTCAGCGGTCTCACGGATGGCGGTCAGCTCCTCGCACAGTTTGTCCACATAGGGCTGCACGAGGGCGCGGGTAGCCTTATCCCCCACCGTGCGCGACACAAAGCTGCAATAGCTGCACCGCGTCGGGCAGAACGGAATGCCTGCGTAGACGCTGCAATCCATTGGGTCAGCAGCATCCAGCACCGGCTTTTGCAGGTCGGCAATGCCGAGGGCCAGTGCAAATTTTTCCGGTGTGCAGGCAAAATGGTCAAGGAACCGCGCGCGCACTTCTTCTTCGGTCGCGCCGCTGGCGCGCATATCGTGGATGATGCGCACCGGGCGCACACCGGTCATCATGCCCCAGGGCGGCGTGGTACCGGTGGCCTGGCAGAGCAGGCCGTACAGTAATTCGCATAGCGCGTACTCCGGGTCTGCCCCCTGTGGGCGCAGCTGGGTACGCCACTGCATTTTGCCGTTATAACGCAACAAAATCGAGTCTGTGCAGAGATGGCTCTGCGCCAGCACAAAATCGCCTTCCGGCGGTAAAGTGTCGGCTTTTTCAGCACTGGGAAAAAACAGCCGCGCGGTGTGTTCGGCTTCATAGCCCGCTGCGGGGCCGCGTAAAATGATCTGCATTAGTACCATGCCCCATTCATGTAAGGATTGGTGCTGCGCTCTTGCCCAAGGGTGGACGATTCCCCATGCCCGGGCAGGACGGTTGTTGCATCGGGCAGCGGCAGCTCTGCCAGCAGGGAGAGGCTTTTCTGCATCTCCTGCATACTGCCGCCCGCGAAATCCGTACGCCCGCAGGAGCCTGCAAACAGCGTGTCGCCGCTGAACAAAAGCCCATAGCAGGACAGGCAGACGCCGCCTTTGGTATGCCCGGGCGTGCGGTAGATTTTAAACGGTAATTCGTCAATCACAAGTTCGCCGTTGGCGGGCCATTCGTCGGTGATGACGTCGGGCGTCAGCGGCAGAAGCTGGCTGCCCTCGGCGTCGATCTTATCCATATAGACTTTGCAGCCGGTCGCCTTTTTCAGCGAGGCCACCGCCCCCACATGGTCAAAGTGGCCGTGGGTCTGCAGGATATGCGTTAATGTTGCACCCGCCTCGTCCAAGGCTTTCAGGTAGGTTTCCGGCTCGGCGGCGGCATCGATGATGATGCCGTGCTTTGCATTGGTGATGATCAAAAAGGTGTTGGTGTACAGCGGCGGAACGCCGTGGAAGTGCTGGATATTCATTGCATCCTCCCCTTGGGTTTGTGGGTTTATTTCTTCCATTCGTCGGTGTCGATGACGATGGTGACTGGGCCGTCGTTGACAAGGTCAATTTTCATGTCCGCACCGAACTCGCCGTGCTGGACGTCTTTGAGGCCCTGATGCCCCATCTCCTCCAGGAATTTTTCATAGCACGACACGGCCAGCTCGCCCTTGGCGGCATGGATAAAGCTGGGGCGCTTGCCCTTGGCCGTATCACCGTAGAGTGTGAAGTTGGACACGACGAGGGCCGAGTAGCCAAGCTCCACAGCGCTGCGGTTCAGCTTGCCGTTTTCGTCCTCAAAAATACGCAGATGGGCACATTTTTCGGCCAGCTTGGGCACGATGGCGCTATCGTCGGTGTCCCGCACGCCCAGCAGGATGACCAGACCCGGCCCGATTTTGCGCGGCTCACCGCCGTTGACGGTGACGCTGGCATGGGTAACGCGTTGGATGATGGCTCGCATAATTGTTTCCTCAGTTTCTCGTCACGCTAACGACGTCTTTGATTTTCTTCAAACGGGCGACGACGCTGTTCAGGTGTTCCGTGTTGGTGATGCCCACGGTCACGCTCATGCGAGCGCGGCCCTGCTCGGCGGCGCGGGCCATCAAAGAATAGATGGGCACCCGCATATCCCCCAGCGCCAGAGCCACGTCGGACACAAGGTTCGGGCGATCCATACAGATGATATCCAGCGTAGCTTTGTAGTTTTCCTTTTCTGCCTCATCCCAATAAGCGCGAACCCAGCGGTCGGCGTTCTCGGGGTGGCGCATACTCTCGCGGGCGTTGGCGCAGTCCTTTTTGTGGATGGAGACGCCGAAGCCGCGGGTGACAAAACCGATGATCTCATCCCCGGGCAGCGGTGAACAGCACTTGGCAAACTTGATGGGACAGTTGTCGATGCCCTCTACAATAACGCCGTCGGAGGAGTGCATCCGCTTGAGTTCCACCGCGACCGGCTTCGGCTCGGTGGCCTGCAGCTTGGTGTACTCCTCTTTCAGTTTGGGCAGCATGCGGGAAATCTGCAGACCGCCGTAGCCGATGGCTGCGTACATTTCCTCAACGCTGTTGCAGCGGTTGCGGCGGGCCAATGCCTCCATAAAGACGTCGTGCTGCTCATCAGTCAGGGTCATGAGATTGCGGCGCATTTCGCGTTCCAGTGCGTCGCGGCCCTCCTGAATATTCTCTTCCCTGCGTTCTTTTTTGAACCAGTTGCGAATCTTGTTTTTGGCCTCGCTGGTCTTGACGATGTTCAGCCAGTCGCGGCTGGGGCCGCGGTTTTCGGGGCCGGTGATGATTTCAATAATTTCGCCGGTCTGGACCTTGTGGTCGATGGGCACGATGCGGTTGTTGACCTTCGCACCGATCATCCGGTTGCCGACGGCGGAGTGAATGGCATAGGCAAAGTCGATAGCCGTTGCGCCTGCGGGCAGGTTGATGACGTCGCCGCGCGGCGTGAAGGCGAACACTTCCTCGGGGAGCAGGTCGCTCTTGATATCGCTGAGCAGGTCGGTGGCATCGGCGCTGGAACGCTGGCTTTCCAAAAGCTGGCGCACCCAGGCCAGACGCTCGTCCAGCTTGTCATTGCCGCCGGTGATGCCGGCCTTGTACTTCCAGTGGGCAGCGATGCCGTACTCGGCCATGCGGTCCATGTCCCAGGTGCGGATCTGCACCTCAAAGGGGATGGCCTCTCGGCCGATGACCGTGGTGTGCAGGGATTGGTAGCCGTTTGGTTTTGGCGTAGAGATATAATCTTTGAAGCGGTTGGGCAGCGGGTGGTACATATCATGGATAAGGCCCAGTGCAGTGTAGCACTCGGGGACGTTGTCCAGAATGATGCGCACGGCGTAGATATCGTAGATTTCCTCGAAATCCTTATTCTGCATATACATCTTGCGGTAGATGCCGTAGATGCTCTTGACGCGGTGGCGGATGGTGGCCTTCTGGATACCGTTCTCGGCCAGGTGCTTGGCAATGGTGTGGCAGACCTGGTGCAGGAACTCGTCGCCGTGCTTGTTTAAAAGGTCGCGAATCGTCTCATAGCCCACCGGGTCCAGGTAATGCAGGCTGCGGTCCTCGAGTTCCTCCTTGATGTTGGAAATCCCCAAACGGTGGGCGATGGGCGCGTAGACCTCCATCGTTTCCAGGGCCTTGTCGCGGCGCTTCTGCTCGGGCCAGGCGTCGCCGGTGCGCATATTGTGCAGCCGATCGCACAATTTGATGATCATAACACGGACGTCCTGGCTCATAGCCAGCAGCATTTTGCGCAGGTTCTCGGCCTGGCGGTCCTCGACGTTGGAGAATTTGATTTGGGTCAGCTTGGTGACGCCATCGACGAGCAGCGCGACCTCGGGGCCGAATTTCTGCTTGATCTCGGCCACGGTCACAGGGGTGTCCTCGGCCACATCGTGCATCAGGGCAGCGGCAATGCTCTCGCTGTCCATGCCCAGTTCGACCAAAATCTGCGCAACAGAAAGCGGATGGCAGATGTACGGCTCGCCGCTGCGGCGGCGCTGTTCGCCGTGGGCTTTTTCGGCCAGCGCATAGGCGCGGTCGATCATAGTAAAGTCGTAGGGCCGCCCGCTGTCAATCAGGCTCTGTTTGAGGTCATCATAGGTAATGGGCATTTTTACTTCAGGCACGTTCGTGTTTTCCATAATCCATTTCCCTCTCTAAATCTTAGGATGCGGCCTTGTAGGGGCGAGCATGGCTCGCCCGCTGGCCGCTTGCCATGCGAGCTGCTTTCCCGGAAAGCGTATATCCCCGCCAGGTGGACGGGCGAGCAATGCTCGCCCCTACATGCTCAGCATGGGCAAAGGCACATTCATCCTTGTTTCGCCATGGCCGCCAAACGCTGCAAAACCGGCGCGGACGCCAGATCCTGCTTAGCGGTCACGGCCACCGGCTGCCAGTGGCCGTTTTGCTCTTCGATAAGGCCAAGCTCCTGCAGGGCCGTCAGGCTTGTCAGCGCCTTGCCGGTGTTCTGCGGGCCCTGCGCCGCAAAGACCGGCTGCAGATCCGCCGAAACGACCTGCCCGGTACGGATGCGCCGATAGAGCGCGACGGTGTCGGCCCGCTGCGGCAGCAGAGCGGCTGCACGGTCGGCGGGCAGGTCACCGCCGGTGCGGAACGCCTCGAACCAGGCGGCCTGTTCGCTGGGCGTGTTGCCCAAATCAGCCGGGCGGATGGCTTTCAGGTGTGCGGAGACCATCGGCCCGCTGCGGCCGTTAAAGACGGAAACTTCCAGCGCAGCTTCGACCTCGCTGCCGACAGGATACGCGAACGCCTGCGGTGCTACGCCGAAAATCGAGGCGAACAGCGTGTCGTTGCCCTGGCGCAGCCGCACGCGGGTGTGGCGTCCCTCGGCGCCCATGGGCCACAGACCATCCACAAAGGCGTGCTGCACCAGCAACACCGGGGTCGGGTTTTCCCGGCCAAAGGGGGCCAGGCGGGCCAGTTCCTCCACATTGGACAGGCTCAGCTCCGCCAGCGTAACAGCGGCATCCAGCCCCAGGCTGACCGGCCCGGGCTGGGCGGCGTGGTCGGCGGCCCAGGCGTTGATGGCCTGACGGAAGGCGGGTAAATTTTCTTCCTCAATCTCCACACCCGCGGCGGCGGCGTGGCCGCCGAACCGGATCAGATAGTGGGCGCAGCCCGCCAGGGCGCTGTGCAGATCAAAGGGGTCCGGCGCACGGCCGCTGCCGCGTCCCTCGCCCTCGTGCGTTGAAATGACGATGGCCGGGCGGCTGAACCGCTCCATGAGCCGTGCCGCCACAATGCCGATGACACCGGGGTGCCAGTCCTCACCGCTGACAACGAGCACCCTGTCGCGGGTGCGGGCGGGGTCAGCCTCCAGCGTTTGCAGCGCCGCTGCGAACACCTGCTGTTCGGTTTGCTGGCGTTCGGTGTTGATCTCGGCCAGGCGCTCGGCAATGCCGGTGGCCTGATCCTCGTCGCCGCAAAGCAGCAATTTCAGCGCCACGGCGGCGTTATCCATGCGGCCCGCTGCGTTCAGCCGCGGGGCCAGGCTGTAACTGACCGTGTCCGTCGTGACAGGTTTGCCGCTGCAGCCCGCGCTTTCCAGCAGGGCGTGCAGGCCGGGGCGCATCGTGTCCTGCAAAAGGCTCAGTCCCTCGCGGACGATGGTGCGGTTCTCCCCCACCAGCGGCATCACGTCGGCCACGGTGCCCAGGGCGGCCAACTCGCCGTACATTTCCAGCAGCTCGGCGGGGTCACAGCCTTCCAGCGCGGCGCAGAGCTTGAACGCCACGCCCGCGCCGCACAAATCTTTAAACGGGCTTTCGTCGTCGGGCCGCTTGGGGTCTACGACGGCAATCGCGTCAGGGAGCGTGTCACCGGGCAGGTGGTGGTCCGTGACGATGAGGTCAAGGCCCAGTTCCTTGGCACAGGCGGCTTCCTCGACGGCGGAAATGCCGTTGTCCACCGTGACCACGAGCTTAAAGCCCTTAGCGGCCAGGGATTCCAGCGCTGCGCGTGTCAGGCCGTAACCGGAACCGCGGGTGGGCAGCTTGCAGCGGACGTGCGCGCCCTGGCTGGTGAGACATTCGTACAAAATCGCGGTGGCGGAAATGCCGTCCACATCGTAGTCGCCGTAAATGACCATGAGTTCTTCGTTCTCGATGGCTTCCTCAATGCGGGCGACCGCTTTGTCCATATCCTTTAAAAGGAAGGGGTCAGTCAGCGGCGTGCCCTCGCCCAGCAGCGCTTGCGCGGCGGTAGGGTCGGCACAGCCGCGGGCGGCCAGCACCCGGCGCAGCAGTACGCCGCACCCGGCCCCAGCCAGCGCTTTTTCTGCGGCGGGGTCGCCCTTTTTCAGTTGCCACGCAGGGTAATTCATACAATTTAGCTCCTTGTGTTAAAATCAGCTTCAAAATCATGGGTCAGGCCATCCTGGCGCAGCATGGCCTCCAGCGTATCGATTTCGGTCGAAACGTCCATGCTCACGTCCTGTAAAAGCGTATCGTACAGCTTTTCGTAGGCCTGGTTCAGTGTGTGCAGGATGCCGGTGATATCGCGGCGTATCTCGGCCGCGTTGGCGGTGTCCGTCTCCCCCAGCCCCTGCGCTGTGTCGAGCAGTTTGCGCGTGGTGGGCAGGTAGTATTCCCGGAAGCGGCGCACACGGTTCAGCTGCTCGGGGTGGTTGTGGACAAAGCCCAGAATCGACGCGCAGGTCTTTTGCATCCGCATCAACTCTTCATCGGCCTGTGCGCCCAGCTTGCCCTGACAGCGTTTGAGGTAGTTCAAAAAGTCCACGCCCTCGCGGCGGAACCGCTCGGCATCGGTCAGCGGCGTTTCCGGCTCGGCTGCCTGGGGCGCAGCAGCGGGCTTGGCCGCCATCGGCATGAGCGAATCGTCCAGGTACAGGGTACTGAAATCGTCGCTGATGGCGGCGTTGGGCAAATCGCCATTGCCCACGGCCCTGGCGACCGTGTCGTAGGCTTTTTCCTGTTTGATCTGCGCCTTACGGGCCAGGCTCGGCAGGTCGCACACCCAGTCATTAGCGGCGCGCAGCAGCTTGCGCAGGCGGCTGAAATAGGCCAGCTTTTTCATGCCCACGATGGCCATAAAGAGGAAGCCGAGCGTTGTGGGGTAAAACACGGCCGTCAGAATCGGCAGGGCTATAAAATCCTGTTGGGAAAGCCCCAGCGGCCCTGCGCCGACTGCCGTCAGGATGCCCAGCACGAACGCCGCGATGCCAAAGCAGCCTGCAAAGGTCCAGCCAACCGCCGTCAGCACAACGCCGACGGACTGGCCGCCGTTTTTCCACTTGCGTTCCAGGCGGCGTTTCCAGGCGACGAAGGTGTCGGGCTGTTTCATTCCCATCGCGTCCCCCGCCTGTTCCAGAGCGTCGGCAATGCTGCCCAGCACCGACGAGCCGATCTTGCTGCCCATCTGAACCGCGTTGTCGATCACATCGCCGAGGTCGTAGTTATATTCGTAATTGTGTTTGTTGTCTGGCATGGTTTGTCCAATCTGTTTATTGGGCCGGTGCCCAATTTTTCATCAGTTCGGCGGCGCAGCGCACGCCGTCCACGGCGGCGGTCATGATGCCGCCCGCGTAACCTGCGCCCTCGCCGCAGGGGTACAGGCCGGAAAGTCCGGTACACTGTAAATCTTCTTTGCCGCGCAGCAGGCGGATTGGGCTGCTGGTGCGGGTCTCCAACCCCGTCAACACCGCGTCGGGGGCGCGGTAAGCGGCCAGCTTGCGGCCAAAGGCCGTCAGGCCGTCGCGCAGAGCGCCGCTCAACTCGCCGGGCAGCAGGCTCCCCAAATCGCAGGGCGTCACGCCGCGCGGGTAGGTCGGCTGCACCGCGCCCAGTTCCAGCGCACCGCGCCCGGCCAAAAAGCTGCCGACCGTCTCCGCCGGGGCGAGGTATCCCCCGCCGCCCGCGCGGTAGGCCGCCTGCTCCAACCGGCGCTGGAACGCCACAGCCTTGGCCGGGTCGTTATCAAAGTCGCGGCCATCCACGCTGACGACCACCGCCGCGTTGGCATTTTTGCCGTCGCGGGCGTGCAGGCTCATACCGTTGGTGACGACGCCTCCTTCCGCGCTGGCAGCAGCGCAGACCGTGCCGCCCGGGCACATACAGAAGGTGTAAACACACCGCCCGCCGCCCACGTGCTGGCTGAGCTGGTACTCGCCTTTTGGCAGCGCCGGGTGGCCTGCCGCGCCGTGGTAGAGGCTTTTGTCAATTTCGGTTTGCAGGTGCTCCGCGCGGAAGCCGACGGAGAACGGCTTGCATTCCAGCGGCAGACCCAGGCCGTGCAGCATGGCGAAGGTGTCCCGGGCGCTGTGACCGACGGCTAAAATCAGCTGCTCACAGGGGAAGCTGGCCACCGTTGTCTCGATGCCGGTCAGCGCACCGTTTTTCGTCCGCAGGCCGGTCAAGGCGGTGTTGAACCGCACCTCGCCTCCCAAGGCTTCAATTTCACCGCGGATATTGCGGATGACGCTGCGCAGCAGGTCAGTACCCACATGGGGCTTTTGCCGCCAGGCGATATCAGCGGGTGCGCCGTGGTCGAGGAACGCCCCGGTCACGAACGCGCAGAGCGGGTCGCCGACGCGTGTGGTCAGCTTGCCGTCGGAAAAGGTCCCCGCACCGCCCTCACCAAACTGGATATTAGCGTTTGGGTTCAGTTCGCCGGTCTTTTCAAAATGCCCGACGGCCCGGATGCGCTCATCCAGCGCAGGGCCGCGTTCCAGCACGAGCGGGCGGTAGCCATTGCGGGCCAGCAGCAGCGCCGCAAACAGGCCCGCAGGGCCAAGGCCCACGACGACCGGGCGGTGCGCCAGCGGAATTTTTCCCACAGAAAAGTCAAATTTTGGCGGCTGCGTATAACAGACACAGGGCGAGGCCCCGGCCAGCGCCGGTTCCTCACCCTCGTCGTTGAGTGTGACTGCGATGGTGTAGACGAGCACCGGCGTACCGTGCCGGGCGTCCACGCTGAGTTTTGCCACGCCGCAGTGCGCCGCCTTGCGGGCGGGCACACGCAGGATGGCCAGGGCCTTGGCCGCCGCCTCGGCATCCGGGTCGGGGCAGGTCAGCGGCAGGCGGATATTGCGGACTAGAAGCATAGACAGGATTCCTTCGGTTATTGATTTATGGCACGCCACTGGGCAGGGGCCGGGCATACCCGGTCCCTACGGCACTGCGTTATTTCGACGTGACCTCGCACTGGACGGTGTAGCTGCCGGTGGCGAAGATGCGGCTGGACGACGGGATCTGGATGCTGACGGCGATGGTCTGCTGGCCGACGGTCAGGTTCAAGCTCTGGCAGTCGATTTGCGCGACGATGCTGTCGGCGCTCAATTCCTCGATTTCAGCCGCCGGGCCGTAGAGCGTCACGTTGCTGACAAGGCTCGACAGAATTTGCAGCTCGTAGTTGCTGGGCACATTGATGGCCCGGATGTTCGACACGTTCAGCTTGGTGGAGGCCATATCGGCGGTATCAAATTCCAGGGTGACGTTCGTTACGCCGTCCAGCGAGACGATACCCGCAGGCAGCTCGATGAGCCGCTGGTAGTCGCGGCCCGGCTCAAACTCCCGCGCCAGGTCAAAGTCCGTCACGGTCAGGCTTTCCAGTGTGCCGATGGTGCGTGCCGGACCAGCCACTTTGAGCGTCTGCTGGCTCAGCGAACAGTGCAGGCTTTCTACATCGAAACCGTTCGGCGTGCCGATGAAATCCACCTCCAGCGGCAGTTCGCGCACCTGGTATACCGTCAGCGTCACATTGGCGGAGTCGCTGTCCATCGAGGTGTACTGCGGTGTGAACACATTGCCTTCCTCGTCGCGCAGTTCCAGCATGGCGGGCACTGTGGTCGTGTCGGCCAGCTCGCCATCGATCTGCACCGGGGCCACGATGCTGGACACCTGATCCAGCTCGCTCGTCGGGCCGCGCAGCGTAATTTCGGCAGGCACGGCGGCGGTGCGGTTCAACATATAGCCGGTGGAAATCGGCACAGCAGAGGCATCCACCGTGACCGGGATGGTTTTCTCGCTGACCTCGTCAAACACAACGTCGATGGTCTCGGGGCTTTCGACCGTGCAGTCGATATCGCCGGGGAAATCGGTAGTGTTCGTCACGCGGGCCTGTAGGCGCAGCGTGACTTTGCCCGCGCCGCTGACGCCTGCGTAGCTGGGGTAGACCATGATATCGGAGTTCTGGATGTTGCCGATGATGGTGCTGTTGCCCTCGACCTTGACGGTAACGCCCTCAATGTCCGGCTTTTCCACGATATCCAGGCCCTGGGCCGTGTAGGTGGACGCGCCGCTTGTGTAGTTGATGGGCACGTTTGCTACGATTTTGCTGCCCTGCGGGTCAATAAAAACGGTAACGATCGTCCAGGTAACAAAGCCCAGGATGATGGCCAGCACCATTGTAAAAATCGGGTTGTCCCAAATCGTGCGCGGACCTTTGGGCGCTGCGCCCTTTGCCCCCGGCACGCCGGGTTTATTCGGATTTGCCATAGTTCAGTGCGCCTCCCTTGCGCAGCAGCTTTTGCAGGGGCGAAGTATTTTCGGCCTCGTCCTCCGCCGGGGGGACGATCTCCTCCTGCAGCAGATTGAAGAGGTTCTGGCGATCCAGGCGGCGGATCAGCACACCGTTCTTCGCCATGGAGATGATTCCCGTTTCCTCGCTGACGATGACGACAATGGCGTCGGAATTTTCGCTCATGCCAAGGCCGGCGCGATGGCGGGTGCCCATGTCCTTGCCCATTTCCAGGTTGTTGGACAGCGGCAACACGCAGCCGGCAGCTACGATGACGCCGTCGCGGATGACGACCGCGCCGTCATGCAAGGGCGTACCTTCATAAAAAATCGTGCCCAGCATTTCGGGGATGACATCAGCGTGCATCGGCGTACCGGTGCGGATGATCTCATCGAGGTTATTGTTGCGTTCCAGCACCAGCAGGGCACCCGTGCGGGTGTCGGACAACTGCTCGGCTGCGTCGCAGATAGCGACGACGGCGCTCTGCCAAGCGGCGCGCAGCGAAGGGTCTCTGCGGTGGGTGCCGAACAGGCGGTTGGCCCACATGGTACTTTGGCCCATGCGTTCCAGCGTGCGGCGCAGTTCCGGCTGGAAGATAACGACCGCCGCCATAAAACCGATGGTGAGCACGTTGTTCAGCAGCCAGGTCACCGTTTTCAGGTTGAGCATCACAGCCAGGCCATAAGACACGATGATAAGCAGGATGCCCTTGACCAGCTGGCCCGCGCGGGATTTGCGCGCAAATTGCAAAAGCTGGTAAAAAACAAACGATATAATGATGATATCCAGTGTATCAGACAGAGGTTCAAATGTACGCAGACTGCTTAGAATCGCGCTGATTGTCTGGTTAGGCAGCATGAGCGCCGCGTCCCCCTTTCCGGGTCAAAGATAAAACTGTGTCTTGCTGAGATGTAGGGGCCGGGCATGCCCGGCCCGCGGCTTTCCCGCAAGTACACAGGTAAGGCAAGGTTGCGGGCCGCATATGTGCGGCCCCTACAAACCGCCCTTGTTTACTCAATCAGCGCCACCGCGTGGGCGGCGATGCCGAGGCCCTCGCCGGTGAAGCCGAGGTGTTCCTCGGTGGTGGCCTTCACGCTGACGGCGTCCAACGGCAGGCCGAAGGCGTCGGCAATGTTCTGGCGCATGGCCGGGATGTGCGGGGCCAGCTTGGGGCGCTGGCACAAAATCGTGGCGTCGATGTTGCCGACTTTATAGCCGTGCTGGGCGATGATTTTTGCCACCTCGCGGGTCAGTGCCAGCGAGTCCGCGCCCTTGTAAGCGGGGTCGGTATCAGGGAAATGCTGGCCGATGTCCCCCAGCGCCGCCGCGCCCAGCACAGCGTCCATGACGGCGTGCAGCAGTACGTCAGCGTCCGAGTGGCCGAGCAGTCCCTTCTCGTAGGGTACTTCGACGCCGCCCAGAATCAGCTTGCGGTCCTCCACAAGGCGGTGAACATCATATCCGTGACCAATGCGCATGGTTTTCTCCTTTTGTAGGTCCTCTTTGGTGGTGATTTTGTAGTTGGCGTAGTCCCCCGCCGTCAGCGTGACCGGCAGGCCCGCCAGCTCAAACAGGCTGCAATCGTCGGTGACAAGGCTCGCTTTTTCGCCGGTGACGGCATCCAGCGCCTGCAAATACAGTGCGCGCTGAAAGCACTGGGGCGTCTGCACGGCGTAGAGCGCGGCGCGGTCGGGCGTCTCGACGACGCGGCCGGACTTGTCCGCAATTTTGATGGTGTCCTTGACCGGCACAGCGGGGGCCGCCGCGCCAGAAGCGGCGGCAGCGGTCAGCGCTGCGGTGATGACCTCGGCGCTGATAAAGGGGCGGGCGGCGTCATGGATGGCGACCAGCTCCCCGGTGGCGGCGGCCAGGCCGTTGCGCACGCTGTCGGCGCGGGTGGCCCCGCCCTGCACAACGGCACAGGGCTTGGGGCAGGCGGCGGCGATTGCCTCGCAGGCGGCGCGGTTGCCGCCGCAGACCAGCACCAGCTGGGTGACAGCCGGGTGCGCAGCCAGGGCGGCGCAGCTTGTCTCCAACACGGTGCGGCCATCCGGCAGACGGAAGCTGAGTTTATCAAATCCCATTCGGCGGGACGCGCCCGCCGCCACGATGATGGCGGACACGGCGGGCAGGTTTTGGTTTTCCATGGGCGAAGTGCCCCCTTTATATAGGTATAATAAATATTATACAAGGTCATACAGAAAAAATCCACTAAAATCTGGATGATTTTTTGTGCGGAGTGAAAAAAGTATCGCATTCCCCGTAGGGGCCGGGCATGCCCGCCCCTCCACCGTACGGCAAGCGCGATATTTCGAGAGAGCTAAGGGCGGGACACGTCCCACCCCTACCTATGTGCCTGATTTTCTGTGGGCAATGTCACCACGGCCTTTGCCCCCTGCGGTGCGTTCTGCATAAACTGCACACTACCGCCGTGGGCCTGGGCGATCTGCTCGACAACGTGCAGACCCAGGATGTGGGGCGTATTCGCCCCTGTTTCACCGGTCTGCAAGGCGTGCAGCACCGCTGCCGGGTAGCCCGCGCCATCGTCGGCCACTGTCAGTTCCAGCGCGTTTTCGCGCAGGACCGCCGCCAGCGTAATATGCACGCCGGGGGCGTTGTGGCGTGCAGCGTTGTTCAAGAGATTTTCCACCGCGCGGCCCAGCAGAGCGGCATCGGCGTGCAGCACAGCCTTGTCAGCATCGGGCGGCAGTTCCACTGCCATGTCGCAGCCCGCCGCCAGCGGGCTTTCGCAGAACTCGGCGGCCAGGCGGCGCAGCAAGGGCCCGGCCTGCACAGGCTGGCGGCGCAGCGGCTGTGCGCCGTATTGCAGTTTGCTGGTCAGGTTCAAATCCTCGATGAGCGCCCGCAGCTTCTCGCTCTGGGTGCGGATGTTCCCGGCCTTCTGCCGCACGGCGGCGGGCAACGCGGCGTCCTGTTCCAGCTGTTCGGCCCAGCCCAGAATCAGCGCCAGCGGTGTGCGCACATCATGGCTGACCCCGGCGATCCAGTTCGTCCGCGCGTCGTCCCGCCGGGCAATGATTTCCTTGCGGCGGCGCAGCTGCTCACTGGCGCGGTTGACCGCGTCGGCCAGCTCGCCCGCATAGCCGGTGGTGGGCAGTTCCACCGTGCCGCCGTCGGCAATGGTGTCCAGCCCTGCCGCAATGGCCCGCAGCTGCCGCGCCCCCCGCCAGCTGAAAAAGACGCAGCACCCCACCACAGCGGCCAGCAGCACCCCCAGCGTAGGCAGCAGGCCCGCTGCCGCAGCGTACATCAGGGCGGCACTGCTGTAAATGTTGTACTTCCAGACCGAGCCGCGGGGCTGCGCCGCCACAAACAAACCGTAGTCCGCCGTCCAGCAGAACACCGGCCAATCGTCGAGATACCAGCGGGAGAAGGACGCGATTTCCGACGCTGTGTAGTGTTTATTTAAATTTTGCGGTAGGTCGTACTGCCAGATGACTGTGCCGTTCCCATCCAGAACCATGGCCCAGTCGTAGCCCTGCATCCACTGGGCAGGCGTCTGGGTGGGGTCAAATTGCAGGCCGTCGGCGGTGGGGGTCAGAGCCTCGGCCAGTGTGCCGATGCGGGCACGGTCGTCGGATGTTTCGCCATAATGCAGGCCCAGATAGACCGTCAGCCCCAGCAGCAGGCCCACCACCAGCAACACCACCGCTGCCGTGGCCAGCACATAGCGGCGTATCATGCGTGTAAAGGTTTTCAACTTCACATCTCCCCTGCTAGTTTGTAGCCGATGCCCCGGGCGGTCACAAGCCACTGCGGGCGGCCGGGATCGGCCTCGATTTTCTCCCGCAAATGGCGGATGTGTACGTTCAGGCTGTTCTCATAGCCGTAGTAGTCCGCGCCCCAGACGGCCTCACACAGGGCGTCGTAGGTCACGATATGCCCGCGCTCATCGGCCAGCTTTTGCAGGATGGCCCGCTCGGTGGCCGTCAGCGCGGCAGTGCCCTCCGCGCGGTGAACGGCGGCGTCCTGCAGGTCCACCGTGACACTGCCCAGCGCTACTGTGCGGGGGCGGCACAGTTCGGCCCGGTAGGCGCGCTGCAAAATATGCTGGACGCGCAGGAGCAGTTCCTGCATCAGAAACGGTTTTGTCAGGTAGTCGTCCGCGCCGAGGCCTAAGCCGAACAGCCGATCGGCGTCGGCATCCCGGGCCGAGAGAAACAGCGCCGGCACATCGGATCCTGCGTGCAGGTCGCGGAACAGCCCGAAGCCGTCGCCGTCGGGCAGGTTGATGTCCAAAATCATCAATTCGGGGCGGCGGCGGGCAAAGGCGGTTTTGGCATCGGCACAGCTGGCGGCGGTGCGCACGGTTTTGTAGCCCGCCGTGTGGAGGTTATCCGCCACAAGGGCGAGCAGGTCGGGGTTATCATCGACAAGGAGAATATCAGCGTCGTAGATGGTGGTCATGGTTGCATCCATTTACATTGGTGTTGAGAATGTAGGGGCCGCACATATGCGGCCCACGGCTTTTCCTGAAACAGTCATCTGCCATGTGGCTGCGGGCCGGGCATGCCCGGCCCCTACCTATCATACAACGATTCAATCAGCTCCACCATAACGCGCCCCCAAATTTAAGCCAAAATTAAGCTGCCCTTACAGCTCCTTTAAGGTCGGCAGTGTATGCTGAAATCACCGAAACAAAAAGGAGCGTTGACAATGCAAACGGTAATTGAGACGAAATCCCTGTGCAAGCAGTACGGCACGCGGATGGCCGTTGACCATGTGGAGCTGCACGTGCCCCAGGGCTGCGTGTATGGGTTCATCGGGCCGAACGGTGCGGGCAAATCCACGACAATGAAGATGCTGCTGGGGCTGATCCACCCGACGTCCGGCAGCGTGCGGCTGCTGGGCCAGCCGCTGACCCGCGAAAGCCGCCTGGCCCTGCTGCGCCAGACCGGCAGCCTGATTGAAAACCCGCCTGGCTACCTGCACCTGACCGCGCAGGAAAACCTGGAAATCGTCGCCGACTTAAAGGGCGTGCCCCACAAAGACATTGGCCGCGTGCTGGATATCGTCCACCTGACGCAGGACCGCAGCCGCAAGGTGGGGCAGTATTCGCTGGGCATGAAACAGCGGCTCGGTATCGCCATGGCACTGCTGGGCAGCCCGAAGCTGCTGATCCTGGACGAGCCAACGAACGGCCTGGACCCCGCGGGCATCCAGGAAATGCGGGCGCTCATCCAGGATATGCCCGCCGCCACCGGGGCAACGGTGCTGATCTCGAGCCACCTTTTGGGTGAGATGGAGCAGATGGTCGAGCAGGTGGGCATCATCGACCATGGCCATATGCTGTTTGAGGGGCCGCTGGCCGAATTGCAACGTCACAGCCGGGGCAGCGTGACGCTGCGGCTGCTGGACCCCGCCAAGGCCGCGCCGATTTTGCGGGCGCACGGCATCGCGGCGGACGGCGGCTGCGTTACCCTGCCGCCGCTGCGGGATGACCTGCTGGCCGCGCTGGTGCAGCAGCTGGCCATGAACGGCGCGGGTGTGGTGGAACTGACGCCCCACACCAAGACGCTGGAAGAAATTTTCCTGAGCCTGACGGTCAACGAGGAGGCGGACTGATATGCTAAGCGCATTGCACGCGGAATTTCAAAAGGCGCACCGCCGCCACGATTTAGCGATTTGTCTGGTTGTGCCGGTGGTCGTGTTCCTCTGGACTGGGCGGCTTACTTCCAACGACCCGGAGGAATTGGCCAACGCGTACAGTGCCCTGCTGTACGCCCTGCCGGTGCTCAACGCGATTTTGATGCCGGTGGTCATGGCACTGCTGGCAAGCCGGTTGTGGGATATTGAGGTCAAGGGCAGCACGACAAAGCTCCTGTACACGCTGCAAAGCCGCCGCAGCCTGTTTGCGGCCAAGGCGGCGTTCGGCATCGGCGAGGTCGTTTTGATGGTCGCGCTGGAAATGGGCGCGGCGGTTTTGCTGGGGCGCACGCAGCACTACACCGAGGCGCTGCCGGTGGGGCAGCTGTTTTATCTGGGCGGCTGCACGCTGGCCGTGGATGTGATGCTGTACTTATCCGAGCTGCTGCTGATGCTGGCGTGGGAAAATCCGCTGCCTGCGCTCTGCGTCAGCATTGTAGGGGCGTTGGTAGGGCTGTTCTCGGCGTTTATGCCGCCCATCGTCAGCTATTTTGTGCCGTGGGGATATTTTGTCCCGCTGAGCAGTTACGAGGTCGCCGTCTGGGACCAGGAGACACACACGGTCCTGTTCGGCACGCGGCCCTTCAACTGGGGGCTGCTGGCGTTCACCGCGGCGCTGGCGGCAGTGCTGTTTGCAGCGGTCTGGCGCATGATGCGCGACAAGGAGGTATAACGAATGCTGAAACGTTGTATTGTTGCGGAAAACCGCAAGCTGCACGCCTCGCCGATTTGGGCCATGTTTGTGGTGCTTCCGCTGATTTCTGCTGGGTATGGGACCTTCAATTATCTGCAAAATCTCGAGATTCTGACCGAGCGGTGGTACAGTTTATGGACACAGCACACGCTGTTTTATTCGATGCTGTTCTTCCCGGCGATGGTGTCGGCGTATGCTGCCTACCTGTGGCGGCTGGAACATATGGGGCACAACTGGAATTTGATTATGGCCGTGCCGGTGCGGCCGTTTGATTTGTTCCTGGCGAAGTTTTTGGTTGTTGTAAAGCTGATGTGCTTTACACAGGTGTTTGTGTATATTTTGTATCTGGTCTGCGGGCGGCTGTTTGCCGGGTTTACCGATTGGCCGCCTGTCTCCACGTTATTCTTTATGCTGCGCGGCGTTTTGGGCGGGCTGGCCGTGGCGGCGGCGCAGCTTGTGCTGGCAATGCTGATCCGCAGTTTTGCGGTGCCGATTTTCTTAGGGCTGGTCGGCGGCATTATGGGGATGCTGCTGGGCAGCAAAGGCTTTTCCCTGCTGTGGCCCTACTGCCTGATGCAGCAGGGCATGAACGCCAACCGCAGCGAGGATATGCTGGCCGGGAATGCCGTGCCGTTTTTGCTGGCGTGCGCGGGATGGCTGGCGGTGGTGTTTGTGATTGCGGGGGTCGTGTTGGAGAAGCGGGATGTGAAGGCGTAAAGTTTGCCGCCATGTAGGGGCCGCACATATGCGGCCCGCCACTTTCCCGCAAGTGGGCGTCTGCCTTACACGCGCGGGCCGGGCATGCCCGGCCCCTACAACTGTGCTTGCCATTTTATCCGCCCTGCTGTATAATGAAACCATCAACAAACAGGAGGGCACGCCATGACTGCCAATGCTGCCGATTTTGCCGGTACCGGATGCGGACGCCGCTATGAAAAAGAGTTGGAAACACATTTCCGCGATTGTATGCTGTTTTATCTGGATGGCCGCATCCGGTTTGAGCGCTACTGCTATGGCGAGGCCGCCTGCCTGGTGTTCAGCGTATGGGCGCATGGCTTTGACGCTGACGGTAAAATTTTGTGGGACCGCGAGCCGGAGTTTGAGAGCCAGCAGACCGCCATCCCCCGCTATCTGACCGACGTGCAGGAAAGTGGAAATGCTTTACAGTTCGATAATGCCCGCAAACGGTACGTGCTGACCGAGGAATTTGACGCGGACAAGGCGAATGGGTACAGCAAATTCAAGGTGTTCTGGCTGAAACGGAAGAAAAAATAAAAAGAGCCTTGCAGCGTGTTGATGCGTTGCAAGGCTCTTTTGTTGTAAAGGCCGCGCGGGCGGCATATATGCCGCCCCTACAAGGCTTTTCTGGGCAGGCTTGTAGTGGCCGGGCATGCCCGGCCCCTACGGAGCAGTTAAGGAATCAGAACCGCTCCACACCGTCTGCGGTCACGCGGGCGTAAATCAGCGGCGGGACGGTCGGCTTTTCGGCACGGATGATGAGGCCGCCGCGGTACATTTCCTCGGCTGCGTCAAACAGGCTCTCGTCGTCAGCGTAGAACGTGCAGATGCTCTCCCCCGCTTTGACGTAATCGCCAAGCTTTTTGTGCATCGTGATACCGGCGGCAAAGTCGATGCTGTCCCCTTTCTTGATGCGGCCCGCGCCCAGCAGCACGCTGGCGTTGCCGATCTTCTCAACGTCATTCTTATAGATATAGCCGTCAGCTTGGGCGGTCAGCTCATAGCTGTACTTGGCTTTCCGGAACTTGTCGGCGTCTTTCAGCACGCTGATATCGCCGCCCTGGGCCGCAAACATCCGGCAGCATTTTTCAAAGGCCGTGCCGTCGGCAATGACGCTCTCGGCCAGCTTGCGGCAGGTGAGCATATCGCCCTTGCCCGCCAGCACCAACATATTGCTGGCCAGCTGCAGGCAGACCTCGGTCAAATCGACCGGGCCTTTGCCCTGCAAAACGGCCATGCTCTCGGCCACTTCCAGCGAATTGCCGATGTTGTAGCCGAGGGGCTTGTCCATATCGGTGATGAGCGCCGCAACCTTGCGGCCATGGGCCGTGCCGATGGCAACCATCTGGCGGGCCAGCTCCAGGGCACCGTCCAGATCCTTCATGAACGCGCCGTCGCCCATCGTGACGTCCAGCAAAATGGCGTCGGAACCGGCGGCCAGCTTTTTGGACATGATGGAGGAGGCAATCAGCGGAATGCAGCCGACTGTGGCGGTCACATCGCGCAGGGCGTACATTTTTTTGTCGGCCACAGCAATTTTGCCGCTCTGGCCGATAACCGAAATGCCAATCTCGTTGACCTGCTTGAAGAACTCCTCCTGGGTCAGGCTCGTGCGGGTGCCGGGCACAGACTCCATCTTATCGATCGTGCCGCCGGTGTGGCCGAGGCCGCGGCCGCTCATCTTGGCAATCTTCACGCCGCAGGCTGCGACGATGGGCGCAATGACCAGCGTCGTCTTGTCGCCGACGCCGCCGGTGGAGTGCTTGTCTGCCTTGATGCCCGCGATGGCGGACAGATCGACCATATCGCCGGAGTGGGCCATGACGTCGGTCAGCATGGCGGTCTCCTCGTCAGTCATGCCGCGCAGGTAAATCGCCATGAGCAGCGCCGACATCTGGTAGTCGGGCACGTCCCCTGCCACATAGCCGTTGACGGCAAAGGCAAGCTCGTCATGGTTCAGCGTACCGCCGTCGCGTTTTTTTGCGATAACATCGTACATTCGCATAATTTTTCTCCTTTTAAAAAGCAGGGGCCGCCCGGCAGTTCAACCGGGCGGCCCTGCGCACTGTTGTGATTAACGGCTGCCCTTGTCGTAAGGAATGCCCTCGGCCTTGGGGGCCTGGGAGTTCTTGGAGGTGAAGATCAGCACGATCATCGTGACGATATACGGCAGCATCTGGTAGAAGTTGGAAATTTCCTTGACACCCTCAAACTTCGGCAGGAAACTCAGGGTGGAGTTCAGCGCGGCAATGACCTTGAACAGCGCGAAGAACAGCGACGCGCCCAGGATCGGCAGCGGTTTCCAGTTGCCGAAAATCATAACGGCCAACGCCAGGAAACCGTAGCCGCCGACGTCGGAGTTGAAGCCGGAACCGGCTGCCACCGTGTAGGCCAGGCCGCCGATGCCGCCCAGGAGGCCGGAAATCAGCACACCGGCATAGCGCATCTTGTAGACGTTAATGCCGACGGAATCCGCCGCCTGGGGATGCTCGCCGCAGGCGCGCAGACGCAGACCAAAGCGAGTCTTGTACAGCACGATGTAGGCTGCGATGAACAGGACGATGGCGACCGGAGTCGTCAGGTAGAAATACTTGAAGATCAAGTTGTTCCAGAAGCTGGGGCCGTCCACCGGGGCAAGGCCGAAGGTCTCGCGGGTGATGCGCACCCAGTTGGGAATGAAGATGGTGGTCAGGCCCTGGCCCTGGATGGCCCAGGTCATGACGACCGCGAAGGCGGGGGCAAACTGGTTCAGCGCTGTGCCGCCGATGGTCTGGTCAGCCTTCAGGTTGATGGCCGCGAACGCCAGGAACAGTGAGAAGATCATGCCGGTGATGCCCGCCACCAGAATGGCAATGAACATCGACAGCTGCGGGTGCATGGGGCCGAAACCGCTCTGGTCCAGACCCTGCAGCGTAAAGCAGGCAAACAGTGCGCCAATGATCATCATGCCTTCCAGCGCGATGTTGATAACGCCGGAGTGTTCACTGAACATACCGCCCATAGCGACGAGCAGCAGCGGCACTGCGAACAGGATTGTCATACTGATAATGTTAGCAGCGATCATCATTTCGCAGCACCTCCCTTTTCTTTACGGCCGGAGACCGCCTTGGCAATGACGCCGCGCATCAGCAGGGCGAAAGCCGCCAGGTAGATGATAACGGCAATGACGATATCGATCGTCTCGGAGGAGTATGCAGGCTGCATGGCGGCACCGCCGACCTGAATGTAGCTGATGAACAGCGCGGCAAAAATCGTGCCGATGGGGTTGGAGCTGGCCAGCAGGGCGACCGGGATGCCGTTGAAGCCCATGCCGAGGATGGACTTTTCCAGCACGTACTGGCCGGTACCGGCCAGGTAGTAGATGGCGCCGCCAATGCCGGACAGCGCACCGGAAATGACCATGGAAAGCACGATGTTACGCTTGGAATTGATACCCGCATACTGGGCGGCATCACGGCTGAGGCCGCAGGCTTTCAACTCATAGCCGAAAGTCGTCTTTTGCAGGATGACCCAGACGAGGATGGCAAAAAGAATCGTGATAATGATGGAAATGTTGATCCAGCTGGAATTGCCGAACAGCGCGGCAAACGGCCCCTTGGGCAGGATAGACCCTGGGTTGGCAGCGCTCAGCGCGGCGGTACGGTCCGAGTTGGACGCGCCCCAGCCGGAAGCCAGCATATTGGGCATATTCGCCAGCAGCAGGTTCACCAGATACATACCGATCCAGTTGAACATGATGGCGGTGATGACCTCATTGACGTTGAAATACGCCTTGAACAGGCCCGGGAAAACGCCCCAGATGGCACCGCCCACAGCGCCCGCCAGCAGGCAGACGTACCACGGCATCTGGAACTGAATGGCGCACAGCAGCGAGAAAAATGCACCCATGGTGTACTGACCGGAAGCGCCGATGTTGAACAGGCCGGTCTTGAAGGCAAAGCCGACGGACAGGCCGCACATCATCAACGGCGCTGCCTGATACAGCACCTTGCCCAGCTTGTCCATGTTGGAAAAACCAGTGGTCAGCATGGCTTTCATGCCGCCCACGGATGCCGAGGGATTCAGCAAGACCAGCAGCACAAAGCCCAGCACCAGACCGATGACGATGGACAAAAGGCTTGCCAGTACGCCTACGACGGCGGGACGCTGCAAAAGCGGCTGTTTATTTTGTTTGCTCATGCTTTCGCCTCCCCTTGTTTTTTGGCGCCTGCCATGTACAGGCCCAATTCTTCCACGGTGGTCTTGCGCGGGTCAAACTCGCCCACGATCTCACCTTCATAAATGACTAGGATGCGGTCAGACAGGTTCATGACCTCATCCAGTTCGAGACTGACGAGCAGGACCGCGCGGCCCTTGTCGCGCTCGGCCACGATCTGCTTGTGGATATACTCGATCGCGCCGACGTCCAGACCGCGGGTTGGCTGGACTGCGACCAGCAGCTCCGGCTCCTTATCGACCTCGCGGGCGATGATGGCCTTCTGCTGGTTGCCGCCGGACATACTGCGGGCGATGGTGGCAGGGCCTTGGCCGCTGCGCACGTCATACTGCTTGATAAGGCGCTCGGCGTATTCCTGCACGGCGGCCTTTTTGATGAAGCCGTGGTTCTGGAACTCGGGCTGCCAATAGCGCTGCAAAACCATATTGTCCGCCAACGTGTAATCCAGCACCAGGCCGTGCTTGTGGCGGTCCTCCGGGATATGGCTCATACCCGCCTTGCTGCGCTCGCGGATGGGGGCGTTGGTGATGTCCTTGCCTTCCAGCTTGATGGTACCGGCGGTGGGCTTTTCCAGGCCGGTAATGCCGTAGATCAGTTCGCTCTGGCCGTTGCCGTCGATACCGGCGACGCAGACGATCTCGCCCGCGCGGACATTGAAGCTGACGCCGCGCACGGCGTTGTTCTTGTGTACCTTGCTGGGTACAACAAGGTTTTCCACTTCCAGAATCGGCTTGCCCGGCTCGCAGGGCTTTTTCTCAACGGCAAACTGCACGTCGCGGCCGACCATCATCTTGGACAGTTCCTCTTTGGTGGTATCCTTGATATCCACCGTACCGATGTACTTGCCCTTGCGCAGGACCGTGCAGCGGTCGGAAACGGCCATGATCTCGTTGAGCTTATGGGTGATGAACAGGATGCTCTTGCCCTCGGCCTTGAAGCCGCGCATGATATCCATGAGCTCGTCAATCTCCTGCGGGGTCAGAACTGCCGTAGGTTCGTCGAAAATCAAGATCTCATTGTCGCGGTACAGCATCTTCAGGATCTCGACACGCTGCTGCATACCGACGGAAATGTCGCTGACCAGCGCGTCCGGGTCGACCTTCAGGCCGTACTTTTCGCTCAGAGCCATGACCTTTTTGCGGGCCTCGTCCTTCTGCAAAAAGCCGTGCTTCGTATCCTCGACGCCGAGGATGATGTTATCGAGCACCGTGAAGCACTCGACCAGTTTGAAGTGCTGATGCACCATGCCTATGCCCAGCGCGTTGGCGTCGTTCGGGTTGTTGATCTTGACTTCTTTTCCGTTTTTCTTGATCGTACCCTGCTCCGGCTGGTACAGACCAAAGAGCACGCTCATCAAGGTAGATTTACCGGCACCGTTCTCGCCCAGCAGGGCATGGATCTCGCCCTTGCGCAACTGCAGGGTGATATCGTCGTTGGCTTTGATACCGGGAAATTCCTTGGTGATGTGCAGCATTTCGATGACATAATTATCTGCCAATCGTTGCACGCCCCTTTCAATGTGTACGGGCTTGTACACAAATTCTTACTCTATATTATACAGAAAAACTCTGCTGTGCACAAGAGAATCTGCGCAAAAAGTCGTCAAAATTTGTAGAAAACCAACAAAAACCACCCTGCGCAGGGTGCGCAGGGTGGTCAAAAGTCATGCCTTTAAAGCATCTGCCGTATCAGATCAGCTCTGGTAGTCCACGGTGATGGTGGTGACAGCGGGCTTGACATCAGCATCGAAGCTGTCGTCGATGACCAGAGAGCCGTCCACGATAGCAGCGTACATGGTGTCGTACTGCTCCTGGGTGAAGCTGGTGAACTTGCTGGTCGCCATGGGCAGACCAACACAGTTCTCAGCAGCGCCGAGCTTGGTCTCCTTGCCGGAGTAGGTCTCACTGAACTTCCAGCCGTTGTTCAGGGCATCGGTCAGGGCCTCGTTGACAGATTCGGCCAGACCCTTCATGGCGGAGGTGACAACGGTGTCGAACTGACCGGACTGGTCAACGTCAACGCCGATCATCTTGCCGCCGTTGGCCTGAGCAGCAGCGTCGCAGCTCTGGCAGACAGGGCCGCCGCAGGCAAAGACGACCTCGGTACCCTCAGAGTACCAGCCATCCATCTTGTTCTTGACTTCATCGGTAGCAGCGAAGCCGCCGGAGTACCAGTACTTGATGTTGACATCCGTAGCACCGATCTCCTTGGCAGCAGCGTCAGCACCCTGCACGAAGCCGTAGCCGTAACGGATAACAGCGGGAACGGCCATGCCGCCCAGGAAGCCCAACTCCTTGTAGCCGTCGTAAACAGCGGCGTAGCCGGCCAGGTAACCAGCCTGCTCTTCCTTATAGGTGATCAGAGCGGTGTTGGCCGTGGGGGTCTTGTCGCCCAGGTCGGCGGTAGAAACGTCCAGGGCCAGGAACTGCACATCGGGGTACTTCTCCTGAGCCTCGGCAATGGCGGAACCGAACAGGTAGCCAGCCACGACGATGGACTTAGCGCCATCGTTGACAGCGTTGTCCATCTGCTCCAGACGAGCAGCGTCAGAGTCCTCAGTGGGACGGTAGTAGTTGGCGCTCAGGTTGTTTGCAGAGCAGAAGTCCTGCACGCCCTGCCAGGTGTACTGGTTGAAGGACTGGTCATCGATGTTGCCAACGTCGGTAACGAAGGCGACATCGGTCTTGCTGCCGGAAGTGCTGGCGGCAGAAGCGGCCTCAGAGGTAGCCTCCGTCGTGGTGCTCGTGGCGGTGCTGGCGGAAGAACCGCCGCAGGCAGCCAGAGAGAGCGCCATGCTGGCAGCCATTACAAAAGCAAGAAACTTTTTCATGGTTTTGATCTCCTTAGGTTGTTTTTCAGTTGCGCAGCGGGGCGAGTTCCCCGCCGCAGTACCTTCAGTATACCGCATCTGCGGCGGCAATTCAATGAAAAAAGATGACAAAAAGAATTACAAAAGCATAACAAAGGGTTTACATGGTCCGATTCACCGTCACATTGGGGGTGTCGGGCAGGGTGTCCAGGTCGGCGTAGGCATCCACTTTGCGCACGCTGGTACGCAGATCCTCGTACAGTTTTCGGTAATCGTCCTGGGTGAAGGTGTCAAACCGCCAAGGCGCACCCGCTTCCAGCGCGACCGCGCCAGTGGTGTAGCCGACCTTCTCGGTCTGGCCCGCGCTCTGGGTGTCCCAGCTGCCATTCGTGAAGAAGCTGTACAGCTCCCGCTGGACGGCGGCGTTATAGCACTTGACCGCGCTTGCCAGCACGCGGCCGCTCAGGGCGGTGTTGTCCACATCGGTGGTGACAGCCTTACCGCCGGTCTGGTTGACTGCGGAGACCGCACCCTCGTACAGGTTGCCGCCACTGACCACAATGAGCGCTGTACCGTTATTGTACCAGTCCACCATACGCTGGGTGATGGCATCGCTGTTCTCGTCGGTGTCAGTGAACCAGGTCTGTAAGGTCACGTCCTCGCCCTGTAATTCTGCGGCAGCCTCTGCCCCCTGCAAAAAGCCGGTGGCGTACCGCACAATGCCGGGCACCTCCCGCGTGCCAATGAAGCCGAGGGCGGTGTACCCTTCGGTCACGACGGCGTAGCCCGCCAGATACCCGGCCTGTTCTTCCTGGAAGAGGACGCAGTGGACGAGTTCGGCAGTCTTGTAGGCGCTGTAATCGGCGTTGTGGGGTTCATCGTCGAACAGCAGGTAGTGTACATCGGGGTAGTTGTCCTGGATGCGGTAGAGTGCTTCGCCCGCAGCCTCGCCCTGGCAGACGACAAGCCTTGCGCCGCTCTCGGCGGCGGCACGCAGGGCAGTCTCGGCATCGTCGGCCGTATTCCCCGCGGCGGCATAGGTATCGGCGGTGTAGCCGTACGTGTTGGCGAAGGTCTGCACGCCCTGCCACAGCATGGCGTCTGCCCCGTTCTCTGTGCCGGAGGGGCCTGTCACCAGTGCAATGGTCTGTCCGCCTGCCGGGATCAGCGTCGGGTCATCGGGCTGGTAGACGAACGTTGCGTCGTTGGTGGGGGCGGTCACGGTATTCTGTTCCTGCGCCGGGTCGGCGGCGTCAGCCGCCTTGCAGGCGGTCAGCCCTGCCAGCAGTACCAGCGTCAGGAACAGTGCTAAGAATTTCTTCATGGGTTAAGGGAACTCCTTTGGTTTTCTGAAAAGCCGCCCCTCAAAGGGGAGCCAAAGAATTTTCACTCCAGATTCGCCGGGCCGAAGCCGTAGGGCAGCAGGTCGCCGAGGGTGGTCACGATGTAATCGTTCTCGTCTTTCGCCATAATGACGGTCAGTTTCGGCCCGCCGAACTCATAGAGCGCCTGGCGGCAGACACCGCAGGGGCCAGTGACGAGGGTGTTCTTCTCCCCCACTTTGCTGCCCACAATGGCGATAGCGTCAAACTCGCGCACCCCCTCGCTGACTGCCTTGAACAGGGCCGTGCGCTCGGCGCAGTTCGTGGGGGTGTAACCTGCGTTCTCGATGTTGCAGCCCTTGAACACGCGGCCATCCCTGGCCCGCAGCGCCGCGCCCACATGGAAGCGGGAGTACGGCACATAGGCAAACTTCTGGCCCTCAAAGGCTTCGCGGATCAGGGCCTGGATCTCAGCTTTTTCCATCTTACTTCTCCAAAAAGGCGTCCACGCCCAGCGCGACCTTCATCATGGCGGTAAAGCTGGTTTGGCGCTGTTCGGCGGTGGTGATCTCCGGCGAGACAAAGCTGTCGGAGATGGTCAGCAGGCAGGCCGCGCGCTTGCCCAGCACCTTCGCGTTGTGGAACAGCGCGAAGCTTTCCATCTCAACGGCTAGGCAGCCCTTTTCGTCGCGCAGTTTTTCCCAGTAGGTGGGCTTGGCGTCGCTGGACTGGCGGTAGAACACGTCGGAAGAATGGATGTTGCCCTCGATGAGAGGGATGTCCGCAGCCTTGGCGCTGGCACGCAGGGCGTCGTTCAGCTCGGCGCTGGGGGTCTGGATATCGTCGGTGTCGCCGCTCTGGGTCACGGCGTAGTTGCTCTCGGAGTAAGCACCGGTAGCCAGCACAACGTCAAACAGCTTGGCCTTGTCGGTGTAGGAGCCTGCGGAACCGATGCGGATGATGTTCTCAACGCCGTACTGGCTGAACAGTTCATAAGAATAAATACCGATGGACGGCATACCCATACCGCTGCCCATCACGCTGATGGGGCGGCCCTGGTAGGTGCCGGTATAGCCGAGCATACCGCGCACATCGGTGACGACGCGCGGGTTCTCGAGGAAAGTCTCGGCAATGAATTTAGCGCGCAGCGGGTCGCCGGGCATCAGCACGGTCTTGGCAAAATCGCCCTTTTCGGCGCGGTTATGAGGGGTAGACATAAGAGCACACTCCTTTATTTTAGGTTATTTGTAGGTATAGTATACCACACTTTCGCAGTTTGTGGTAAAATTAAATGAAAGATTTTTGTGAAAGAGGGATTCTTATGCAGCTGCCGCACCATTGCACCCTTTGCCCCCGGGCTTGCGGGGCCGACCGCGCCGCCGGGCAGCGGGGCCTTTGCGGGGCCGACGATACCCTGCGGGTAGCCCGCGCCGCCCTGCACCACTGGGAAGAGCCGTGTTTAAGCGGCGACCCCAGTGCCGAGACCGGCAGCGGCACGGTATTTTTCAGCGGGTGTACGCTGCGGTGCTGCTACTGCCAGAACTACCCCATCAGCCAGGGTGAGGTTGGCAAAGCGATTTCCGTAGAGCGGCTGGCCGAGATTTTTATGAATCTGCAAAACGGCGGGGCGAAAAATCTGAACCTCGTCACGGCATCGCAATACCTGCCCTGGGTCACGGCGGCGCTGGATCAGGCAAGGACCGCCGGATTCTGCCTGCCAGTCGTTTACAACACCGGCGGGTATGAAACGGTGGAGGCCGTCAAGGCGCTGGCCGGGTATGTGGACATCTGGCTGGCGGACTACAAGTATGCGGACGGTGCGCTGGCTGCCGAGCTTTCCGCCGCGCAGAACTACCCTGCCGTGGCCGACGCCGCCCTTCGCCAGATGCTTTTGCAGACCGGTGCGCCGGTGTACGATGCGGACGGCTATTTACAGAAGGGTGTCATTGTGCGGCATCTGGCGCTGCCCGGCCATGCGGCGGACAGCAAGGCCGTTTTGCAGCGGCTGGCCGCACTGCGGGCGGAAACGGGCGTCGCATTTATCCCGAGTTTGATGAGCCAGTTTACCCCTTTTTATAAGGCGGCCGAGCACGGTTTAGGGCGGCGCATCACGACCTATGAGTACCGGCAGGTCATTGACGAGGCCGTGCGCCTGGGCCTGACCGACGGCTATATGCAGGAAAAAAGCAGCGCCCGCGAGGAATACACGCCGCCGTTTGATTTGGAAGGAGTGTAAAGATGCTGCTTTCGATTCTCTATCTTGCTTTATTCATATACGTTGGCCTGCTCTTGGCCCGCCGGGCGGTGCCGGATGGGAGCGCTGCCGTTATTCTGCCGCTGGGCTGCGGGTTTGGCGTGTCGCTGCTGGCGGTGCTGCCTGCGGTGCTTGCGCTGGCGCTGGGCTTCACGCTGCCCGCCGTTCTGCTGGCGGCTGCAGCCGCAGGCGTTCTGGGCGGCGTGCTGCTGCGCCGGGGTGTGCGGCTGCGCGGCATGGCAAAAGATGCCAATTGCGGCGCACTGTGGGCCTGCATCCTGCCGGTCGTGCTCATCACGCTGTACCTGCTGCACACCCATGTACTGCACATGGTAAACGGCGCGTACCACACCGGGCAGAGCTGCTACGGCGATATGCCGATGCACCTGGGGTTCATTAAATATATCGCGCAGAGTGGTGAATTTTTACCGTGCTATCCCCTATTGGGCGGCGAGCACCGGTTCGGGTATCCGTTCTTGTGCGAGACTGCCTCCAGCGTATTTTTGGTGCTGGGGGCGGACCTGCGCACGGCGTATCTTCTGCCGATGCTGCCCGCATTTTTGTCGGTGTACGGTATGTTCTGGCAGCTGGCCCGCCGGGTGACGGGCAGCGCCGCCAAGGCGAGCCTTGCGTTTTACCTGTTCTTTATGGGCAGCGGGTTCGGCTTTGTGTATTTTCTCGGCAGTGCTGAAAAGTTTGCGGGCATCTTCACCGGGTTCTACACCACACCGACAAATTTTGTAGAGCAAAACATCGAGTGGGTCAACCCCATCGTCGATCTGCTCATCCCCCAGCGGGCAACGCTGTTCGGCTGGTGCGTGCTCTTTCCCGCCGTGTACCTGCTGTGGCGGTTCTGCTATGAGGGCAAGCGCCGCCTTTGGCCATGGCTGGCCCTGCTGGCGCTGCCCCTGCCGCTTTTGCATACCCACAGTGCGCTGGCGCTGGTGCTTTTGTGCCTTGTGGGCGGCGTATACACTCTGGCGCAGGGTGCACGGCGGGAGACGCTTTTGCCCTGGCTGGAGCTGGCGGCGGTGTGCGGCGCGGCGTGGCTGGCGCAGATGCTGCCCACCGTGCTGGCCCAAAGCCTGGACGGTCAGCACATGCTGCGGCTGCACTTCAACTGGATCAACGGCCAGGACGACGGCACGCTGAAGGACAATTATTTCTGGTTTTACATCAAAAATATTGGGCTTGTGTATCTGCTGCTGGTTCCGGCGTTTATCCACGCCAAGCCCAAACAGCGGTGGCTCTACGGCGGCGGGCTGGCAATTTTGGCGCTGGCGGAGTTTGTTGTGTTCCAGCCCAACAACTACGACAATAACAAACTGCTTTACGTCTGGCATATGCTGGGGTGCATTTTAGCGGCGCAGCTGTTGGTCGATTTGTTTGCCAAGGTTCGTGCCCTGCCCTGGCGGGCGTTGGGGCTGGCGGTGTGCTGTTTTGCGGCCATGTTCGGCAGTGTGCTGACCGTCGGGCGGGAGATTTTCAGCGATTACCAGCATTGGAGCGCGAATGACATTGCACTGGCCGACTATATTGATGCGAACGCCGAGAGCGACGCGCTGTTTTTGACAAGCGACAGCCATGTCACGCCGGTATTTGCGCTGGCCGGGCGGCGGATACTCTGCGGGTCGGGCAGTTATGTCTATTACCACGGCATGGATTACGCCGACGAGTACAGCGCCATGGCAGCGCTGTACGAGCATCCCAACGAGGGCACACTGGCGGCGTGGGATGTGGGGTATGTGCTGTTTGATTCCTCCGTCTACGGCAAATTTGCCGATGCAGACGAGAGTTGGTACGCCGCGCGGTATCCTATCTGGTACGAAAATGACGGATGCCGCGTGTATAAAATTGTATAAACAAGATCCGCGCCGGATGTTTTCCTGCGCCGGGCCTTGCCTATTCCCCAAAAATTTCTTTCTGCATTTTCTTTGTCAGCTAGGCAAAAATCAGTGCATACCCGCTTTTGCACAGGCGCATGACCTCTTCCTGCGGCACGGCCCCATCCAGCCGCACGCTGATCCAGTGCTGCTTGTTCATGTAATACCCAGGCAGGATATCCGGGTACTGTCGCTGCAGGAAGTTTCCCTCCTCCGGTGCGACTTTCACCGTCAGCATCGGATGGTTTTGGTATTCCGGGGCACAGTCGTCTGCCGTAGTCAGCAGTGCGGCGAACATTTTGCCGCCCACCATATAGCGATCCCAACCCCCCTCGGGTTTATAATCCCGCACTGCGCCGGGATTTGCCAGCAGCAGGGTATCCAATTCCGGGTAACGCTCAAATGTCATAGGGTTTCCCCCCTTTGTAAAAACAGTATAGCATACTCCGCCCCTCTTTCACATAGGATTTGACAGAAATTCCTATGTGAGGAGGTCAGGCTATGAAGGGCGACCCTGAGGAGCGCGCGGCGGCGGTGGGACGGTATATCGCGGAGAGCGGCGCGACCGTGCGGGCGGCGGCAGCCGTGTTCGGCGTAAGCAAATCCACGATCTGGAAGGACCAGCACCGGCTGCGCCGCCAGAACCCCGGCTTGTGGGCCGAGGTGCAGGCCGTCGTGCAGAAAAACAAGGCCGAGCGTCACCTGCGCGGCGGCGAGGCCACGCGGCGGAAATATTTGCGCGAACCATCTTGCACCGCGCCGCACGGCACAGTATAATAAAGAAAAAGCCAAAAGGACGGTGTACCTATGAAACGGCAGGATTACATCAGCTGGGACGAATATTTTATGGGCATTGCCATGCTTTCGGCCATGCGGTCGAAGGACAACAACAGCCAGGTCGGCGCCTGTATCGTCAGCCCCGAGAATAAGATTTTGTCTTTGGGCTACAACGGTATGCCCATCGGCTGCAGCGACGACGATATGCCGTGGGAGCGCGAAGGCGAGGATCTGGACACAAAATATATGTATGTCTGCCACTCGGAGCTGAACGCAATTTTGAACAGTCCCAACCACGATTTGCGCGGTTCGCGGATGTATGTGACGCTCTTTCCCTGCAACGAGTGCGCCAAGGCCATCATCCAGAGCGGCATCAAGGAATTGATCTATTTATCGGATAAATATCACGACACGCACGCCAGTATTGCCAGCCGTCGGATGTTCAACATGACCGGCGTGAAATACCGCGCGTATGAGCCCACCGGGCGCGAGATCAAATTGGACGTATAAGGAGCTGTGGATATGAAAACCATCATCATCGGCATTGCAGGCGGCACCGGCAGCGGCAAGACGACCCTGACCGAGAAGCTGCGGGATCATTTCGGTGCAAACGAGGTCAGCGTCATCAACCATGACAGTTACTACAAGCGCCACGACGAACTCCCCTACGAGGAGCGCTGCAAGCTGAACTACGACCACCCGGACAGCTTTGACACGCCGCTGATGGTCGCCCACCTGCGGGAGCTGCGCGCCGGCCACCCGGTGCAGGTGCCGGTGTATGACTACACCATCCACAACCGCAGCGACAAGGTCGTTCTCGTGCAGCCCGCGCCGGTCATCATTGTCGAAGGTATTTTGATCTTCGACTCCCCCGAGCTGTGCGACTTGATGGATATGAAGGTGTTCGTGGACACCGACGCCGATGTGCGCATTCTGCGCCGCATCGTCCGCGACGTCAAGGAGCGCGGCCGCACGCTGGACAGCGTGGTCAACCAGTATTTGACCACCGTCAAGCCGATGCACGAGCAGTTCGTCGAGCCGAGCAAGCGCAAAGCCGATTTGATTGTGCCCGAGGGCGGGCACAACCTGGTGGCGCTGGAGCTGCTGATCAAATGGGTGGACAATCATCTGCATAATGCAGAATAAAAAATGAAAAGGCAGGCGCAAAGCAGCGTCTGCCTTTTTTAGTTCCTCTTTGATGGGAGTTCCCACCGCAGCGGGTGAGGGGTGGGCCGCAGCCTCGCGGCATAAACAGTCAGCTCCCGGCCGCCGCTCCCCCTTCTGGCGCTATGCGCCATCTCCCCCGTATCGGGGGAGGCTGTCCTCAAAGGGGAGGTTTTTACTCGAATTACGCCTTTGCCTGGCTCGGATGCGGGACGGGCGGCATTTTTGTAAACAGGGCTTTCAGCGCCAGCGGTGTGGCGACGCTGGACACAACGATCAGCAGGATGACCGCCGTAAAGTAGACCGGGTCAACGACTCCGACTTCCAGGCCCTTCTGGGCAACAATCAGCGCGACCTCACCGCGGGTCATCATGCCGACACCGACCTTGAGAGCATCGCCCCAGTTAAAGCGGCAGATTTTGGCCGCCAGGCCGCAGCCGATAATCTTGGTTGCCAGCGCTACAATGACAAAGCAGACGCAGAACAGGAAGATTTCCGGCGTAAGGCCGCTGATATCGGTTTTCAGGCCGATGGACGCAAAGAACACCGGTGCAAAGATGACATAGTTGCTGATGTCCACGCGGCGCTCGACGTAGGAGGCGTCGTTCATCGTGCACAGGACGATGCCCGCAATGTACGCGCCGGTGATATCGGCAATGCCGAAGTACTGCTCGGCAATGTAGGCCATAGCGAAGCAGAACGCCAAGCTGACAACGGTGATGCGCTGGGTGTGGGGGTTGCGGGCGTCCAGCCACTTCATGGCGTAGTGGATGATGACGCCCACACCGATGGCGACAAGGAAGAACAGCACAGTCTGGATCAGCACGCCGCCGATGCCGGTGCCCTCGCCGGAGCTGGCACCCAGCACGCAGGTCAATACGATGATTCCGATGACGTCATCAATGACCGCCGCGCTGACGATGGTCGTGCCGAGGAAGCTCTTCAAGTGACCAAGCTCCTGCAGCGTTGCCACTGTGATGGAAACGCTGGTGGCCGTCATGATGGTGCCGATGAACAGCGCACGGTAAAACTCCGGGCTGCCCACTGCCGCAAAGCCGTAGAACGCGCCATACAGCAGCGTGCCGCCCACCAGCGGCACAAACACGCCCACGCAGGCGATCAGCGTAGCGATGGGGCCGGCACGCATCAGCTCTTTCAGGTTCGTGCCCAGGCCGGTGGTGAACATCAGCAGCACGACGCCGATTTCGGCGAAGATGGAAATGGAATCGCTGGTCTGTACCAAGTTCAGCAGGCACGGCCCGATGAGCAGACCGGCGATGATCTCGCCCACGACCTGCGGGGCCTTGCACTTGCGGGCGACCAGCGCAAAGAATTTGGCGCTCAGAATAATGATCGCCAGGTCACGAAAAATGGAATACATGAAATATCCTCTCCTTTTGTCCGGGTGAAATCGTGCACCCCCAGAAATTGGGAAGTCGTACATCCCCGATGCACGCATTTTTGATCTGCAGGGGGGCGCAATGCCCGGAAGATGTTTCACACCTATATAGTTTTAGCACCTTGCACGGCGGTTTGCAAGAGGATAAAACGTACAAAATATGCAGTTCGAGCGCATATTTTGCGTGCATTTCGCCCATCGGGAAAATTTTCGAGAATTTTCTGCAATTTTTGCTTGACATTTGCCGCACCGATTGCTATAATAGCTCATGCAGTCAGGCGCTGCACAATTGAATATGTGGAAAGATGGCTGAGCTGGTCTAAGGCGCACGACTGGAAATCGTGTAGGGCCCCTAAAGCCCTCAAGGGTTCGAATCCCTTTCTTTCCGCTTATGAACCGCCCTCGTGAGTTTTCATGAGGGCGGTTTTGTTGTTGCCCCTATGCCCCAAGTTCCCTGCCGCATATCTGCGGCGGGGAATTTTTATTGACATTTTCGGTCTATTGTAGTAGACTATAAGCAAGGACAGGTCTATTGCAATAAACCAAGAAGGAGCTTTCCCTATGCCAAACCATGAACCGCTGCGCCTTGCCGAAGGCGAATACCGTTTTGCCTGCCTTGTGTGGGACCATGAGCCGCTGCCCAGTGGGCAGCTGGTGACGCTGGCCGCCGACGCGCTGGGCTGGAAAAAGAGTACGACCTATACCGTGCTGAAAAAGCTCTGCGAACGGGGCGTTCTGCAAAACGCCGACGGCCAGGTGACGAGCCTTATTAAAAAGGAAGATGTCCAGCAGGCCGAGAGTGCCGCCGTGGTGGATAAGACCTTTGGCGGCAGCCTGCCACGCTTTGTGGCTGCCTTTTTGAACACCCAGCCCATCAGCGACGCCGAGGCCGCCGAGATCCGCGCACTGCTCGACGCCGCCCACCGCGAGGAGGGATAGTTATGCGCAGTACCGTGTTCGCGTTTTTGCTGCTCAGCGCCCGGGGCGGCGCTGCCGCGCTGGCGGCCTGGGCCGTCTGTAAGCTGCTGCGCCGCGCCCACGCGCCCAGCCGCCTTTTGTGCTGGCTGTGGCTTGCCGTGGGGCTGCAGTTCGTGCTGTCCTGGGGCATCCCACTTTCCCTGCCCCGCCCGCAGAACACCCAGCTGGCCGCAGCTGCTGACACCGTGCAGGAGTTGGGCGAACTGCCGCTGGTCGCGCCCCCGCCCGCTGTCTCCGCGCCCGCCGCGGCGCTGCCGTGGTACGCCCGGCTGACGCCCTGGCACGCGCTGGCCGCCGTGTGGACGGTTGGCGTAGCGGTGCTGGCCGTGCGCGGTATCGTTGGGTACATAAAATTGAAATGCCATGTGGCGCTGGCCTGCAAAACATCGGACGGCTGCTACGGCGGGGCCTGCGTGACTGCGCCGTTTACCTTAGGTATTCTGCGCCCGCGCGTCTACCTGCCCGACGATTTGCAGGGAACCGCCCGGCAGGCCGTGCTGCTGCACGAGCAGACCCACATCCGCCGCCGCGACCCGCTGACCAAGCCGCTGTTCTACGCCGTGGCCTGCCTGCACTGGTTCAACCCGCTGGTCTGGCTGGCGTTTTGCACCTTTGAGCGCGACATGGAGGCGGCCTGCGACGAGGCCGCCGTGCGGGGCCGTCCCCTGCCCGAGCGCAACGCCTACTGTGAGAGCCTTCTGCATTTTGCCGTGCAGGGCCGCAGCATACCGGGCAGCCTGGCCTTCGGCCAAGGCAGCGTGAAGGAGCGCATCGTGCATTTACTGCATTATCGCCGTTTGGGTGCCGGGGCATTGGCGGTCTGCGCCGCCGTGGTGGGTTTGAGCGTGACGGCCTGCATGGTGCGCCCGCAGGTCGAGGATGCCCCCGTCACCGCTGCGCCGCCCGCCACCGCCGAGACGGCAGAGCCGACGCCCGCACCCGCACCGACCAGCGTGCCCGCTGTGGCTGCCACTGCCCTGCCGACATTGGATGACGCTGCGAACAGCCCGCGCTTTGTCTGCCCTGTCAAGTACAAATATATTTCCCGCTTTGCCACCGAGTACAGCCACCGGGGCGACGATCTATGCGCTGCCGAAGGCACCGAAATTTACGCCGCCGCGGACGGTGTTGTGCTGGCCGCGCAGGAGCATTACAGCTATGGTAATTTTGTCGAGATCGACCACGGCACCGACGCCAACGGTCTGCGCTGGGGCACGCTGTACGCCCACATGCAGTCCTGCGCCGTGCAGGTCGGGCAGACCGTGACCGCCGGTCAGGTCATCGGGTATCTGGGGCACACCGGCAACACAACCGGCAACGCCTGCCATTTTGAGATGCAGGTCAATGGCACGCTGGTGGAGCCGCGGTATTTTACCGCCTACGGCGGCAGCGATGCCGCCGAACTGACACAGGAAAAGGCGGATGAAATCCTGGCCGAGGCCGTGCGCCGTGCCGCTTCCGACCAGGTGACTGCCGCCGATGGAGCCGCAGCCCTTTCCGGCGTGGATCTCTTTACCCTGCCGGTCGCGCCCCCGCCGCAGGTCAGCGGCTATGACCCCGAAAACGGCCACCCCGGCATTGACTTTGCCGCCGAGGAAGGCGCGGAGATTTACGCCGTCGCCGGTGGCATCGTGACCGCCGCCGACTACGATGTTGAAAAGGGCAACTATGTCGTCCTTGACCACGGCGGCGGGCTGGAAACGGAGTATCAGCACATGAAGTCGTTGCTCGTCTCTGCCGGGCAGGCCGTGGTCCAAGGCCAGGTCTTGGGATATGTGGGCAGCACCGGCAATTCCACCGGGCCTCACCTGCACTTTGAGGCACGGCAGGACGGCGCGCCCGCAGACCTGACCGGGACTGCCCTATTAGCGGAGTAACAAGATGAAATACAGGCACTTCCCCGCCGCTGTATTGGCGGCGGGGCTGCTTTTTTGTACCCTTTTTTCGGGTTTTGCCGCCTATGCGGATGATAAAAAAGGCGAATTAACGCAAAACCAGACCGAAGCGCGGCAGGAATATGAAGCCGAACAGGCAGCCTTAAACGAACTAAAAAGCGCCCAGGCGCAGACCGAGAACGAGGTTGCCGCGCTCACCGGGCAGGCGGCGGAACTGGCGGGGCAAATCACTGACGTGACTGCCGCCGTGCAGGCCGCCCAGACCGAATTGGATGTTCGCCGGGCTGCCGCAGAAGCCGCCGGCACGGCGCTGACTGCCAAGCAGGCTGAGTATGACGCGCGGCTTGCCTTGTGCAAGGAACAACTGCGGGCCATGCAGCGGCTGGACGGCGGCGGGGCACTGTGGCTGTTGGCACAGGCAAAAAGCCTGTACCAGATGCTGACCTTTGACGCGGTGCTGCGGCAGATGAGCGCCAAAAACAGCGCCGTACTGGCAGAGCTGGACGCCGAGGCCGCCGCGCTTGAACAGGCCCGCGCCGAAGCCGAGACCGCCGCCCAACAGGCTGCCGACGCAAAAGCGGCGCTGGATGCCCAGCAGGCCGCGCTGCAAGCCACGCAGTGCGAGTTGGAGACGGCGCTTTTGGACGCGAACAGCGCCCTGACCGCGCAGCAAACCGCCGCCCAGGCCCAGGCCGCCGTGACCGACGCCGCGAAAAAAGCCTACGAGGACGCTACCGCCGCGCTGGACGCCTACGTACGGGCGCAGAGCCAGCGCTACACCACGGCAGATTTACACCTGACGAGCCTAGCCTTTCGCTGCCCGCTGGACAGCTATGGGCGCATCACGACCCAGTTCGGCGAGCCTGACCCCTGGGGCATCCCCCACCGGGGCACCGACTTTGCTGCGCCGGGCGGCACGCCGATTTACGCCATTGCCGACGGCGTTGTCAGCGCCGCGCGGACCATGAACAGTTACGGCAACTGTGTACAGGTCAGCCACGGCACTGCCGACGACGGCCATTGCTATGACAGCCTGTACGCCCACATGAGCAGCATCGTCGTAGCCCAGGGTGACACCGTGCAGAAGGGTGATCTGCTGGGGTACGTGGGCAATACCGGCAATGTTTACGGCGCAGGTGGCGGGTATCACCTGCATCTGGAACTGCGGGTGGACGGCGGCAGAGTGAATCCGTTGGGGTATGTGCCGACATTGTAGGGAGGCTGTCTGCTTTGACTTTTGGGGATGTTTTATATTTTGTCGGCTTCCATGTCGAATACACCGCCGTGCGGGTCGGGCGCGGAACGGTATTTTGGCTGCGGGAGCTGGCCCGGGCGCTGGTGCAGCTGTTGGCCGTGGTGCTGCGGCCCCCGGTGCGGGCGGCGGCAGATTTCCGTGCAGCGCTCACCCACCCGCACCGCCTTGTCGGCCTGCTGCTGCCGCTGGCGGCGGGGGCGGCGCTGGTTTTCTACGTGCGCACCACACTGGCACAGCCTTTTGTGCTTCGGGTCGAGGTTGGCGGCCAGACCGTCGGCTATCTGCCCGGTGAGCAGGCCTTTGAGGCCGCCCGCGCCGACGTGCAGGCTCGCATCAGCGGCGCGGCGGATTGGGATATCCAGCCCGAGTACACCCTTGTCTGGGGTGCGGGCGTGCAGACGATGACCGAACGCGAGACCGCCGACGCGATTTTGCGGGCGGCGGGCGGCGACATTACCGAGGGCACCGCCGTTTACATCGACGGCACGCTGCGGTACATCACCACCGAGGGCGACCACCTGCGCCGCTGCCTGTACGCCGTGCGCCAGCTCTGGCAGACCGAGGGGGTGCAGACTGACTTCGTCCACCCGCTGCGCCTGGTAGACGGCATCTACCCTGCTGTCGCCGTCACGCCCTACGGCACATTACTGGACGCCCTGCGGGACAGCGGGCTTTTGCAGGTCAAAGTCACCCGGTACGAGACGGTAACAAAAGAGCTGCCCTTTGAGACGCAGACCGTCGAGGACGCTGACCTGGATTTTGGCAAAACCAAGACGGTACAGACCGGGCAGAGCGGCAGCGAGCAGGTCACAAGCGAAATTGTGACCGTGGACGGCGCGGTCGTCAGCTGCCAGGCCGTGGACGTGCAGCTTTTGCAGGCCCCTGTGCCGGAGATCATCCACCGGGGCACACGGCTGAAAAGCGGCATGATCGGCAAGCTCGGCACCGGCAGCTTTCTCTGGCCTGTGCCGGGGTATTCGGGCATCAGCCGATGGGCTAATCTACCCTATGGCCACCGCGGGGTGGACATCACCGCGCCCTACGGCACGCCGATTTACGCTGCCGACGCGGGCACGGTCATCGCTGCCCAGTGGCACAATCACCCTACCGCGAGCTGGGGCTATTATGTGGAGATTGACCACGGCAACGGCTACAAGACGCTGTACGGCCACATGTCGTCCTTTGTGGTGCAGACCGGGCAGACCGTGACGAAGGGCCAGCTGATCGGCTACGTGGGGGCGACTGGCGCCGCCACCGGCAACCACTGCCATTTTGAAATGTATTATAACAATGCACTGATCAGCGCAAGAAATGTGTTCCCGGATATATAAAGATAAATGGCTGCCTGCCGGAACACTGCGGGCGGATACGAGCATCCGCCCCTACAATTCTACAATTCTTTTGCAAAACACTTTACTTTTTACTTTGTATATGGTAAAATTCTTTCCATAGTAAAGCTACAAAAGCTCTCGTTCAGGTGCAATGACGCACACGAACGGGAGCTTTTTGCCTAAAATGAGGTGTTACCATGGATCACATCGACCGCAAGATCATTGACATATTGCAGCACGACGCGCGTATTCCCCTAAAAGAAATCGCTGACCAGGTATTTTTGTCCAGCCCTGCGGTGTCGGCCCGCATTGCCCGGCTGGAGCATTCCGGCACCATCACCGGCTATCAGGCCCAGGTGGACGCACCCAAGCTGGGCTACATGGTCAAGGCGTTCATCAACCTGGACATGGACCCCCAGCGCAAGCCGGAGTTCTACCCCTATATTGAGAGCTGCGCCCATGTGGTGGAGTGCAACTGCGTCACCGGCGATTACAGTATGCTGATTGAGGTTTTGTTCGGCACGACGCAGGAATTGGACCAGTTCATCAACCACTTGCAGCAGTTTGGCCGCACGCGCACGCAGATCGTGTTCTCGACCCCGGTAGAGCACCGCGGTGTGCCGGTGGCGGAGCCGGAGGAATAAAAAACGCCTTTCCTAATGGAGATGAAGCCTTTGGGATATTACAGGTATCCCCCGCTGCGCAGCAGGAATATCCAGCCGGTCAGCGTCAGTGCCGAGAGCAGCGTCGTCAGGGCGATGCAGCTCGACGTCAGCACACCCTCGTGGCCCATGTTTTTGCTCATGACATAGGCGCTGGGAGTCGTGGGGCTGCCCAGCATGATGAGCAGCGCAATCAGTTCCTCGTCGCGGAACCCCAGCGCCACCGCGCAGGGCAGAAATACTGCCGCCAACCCCACGGTCTTGATAAAGGCCGCCGCCAACGTCGGCCCCAGCTTTTTGATGGCCTTGGCCCCCTCAAACGAGGCACCGATGGACAGCAGCGCCAACGGCGTAGTGACGGAGGCAATATTGTTCAGCGTTTTGGTCAGCACTGCGGGCAGCGTGAACGGCAGCAGCGCATAGACCGTGCCGGACACGATACCCAATAAAATCGGGTTGGTGGCCACGCCGCGCAGCAGCTGCTTTGGCGTGGGGATACCGCGCTGCTGCGGGGATTCCAGCATCAAAATCAGCACCGCAAAGATGTTGAACAGCGGCACGCTGCCCAGAATCATCAGCGGGGCCATGCCTGCGTTACCGTAGATGTTCTGGATGAACGCCACGCCCAGCACAGCCGCACTGCTGCGGTAACCCGCCTGCACGAACTCCCCCACCAGCGATTTATCTTTGAGGAACCGCTTTGCCCCCGTCCACACCACAAGGATGCCGATGAGCGTTGCGCCAAAGCAGAACAGCACGAACTTCGGCTGGAAGTCGTGCAGGATGTCAACGCTGCCCATATCCAGAAACAGCATGATGGGCAGTGTGATTTTAAAGGTCAGCTTATCCGACGCCCTGCAAAATTCCGGCGGCAGAAAGCCCCACCGCCCCAGCGCGTACCCCGCCACCATGACCAGAAACACCGGCAGCGTCGCATTCAGGCTGAAAATCAGGTTTTGCATCGTGACATCCTTTCTTTTTAGAGAAAAAGAGAACTCCCACAGCGAAACGCTGTGGGAGTTCTCTTGGTGCGGAAGATGGGACTTGAACCCACACGTCATAGACACACGCACCTCAAACGTGCCTGTCTGCCGATTCCAGCACTTCCGCTTATTGCAGTGACTGCGAGAGATATAATAACACAATTCACCCCTAAAAGTCAAGCGTTTTGCGAAAGTTTTATCGGAATACACAGCACTATACACACAAATACCGCCGCCCCGGAAGAGATTCCTCTTCCGGGGCGGCGGTGCGTTTATGGAAGGACAAAGAGAATAGCGGTTTTAGGGGTTACGCGCGGTACTCCGCGGGGAGCTGGTCGATGGTGGCATACTTCTCCATGGCCTCTTCCAGCTTCATGCCGTTTGCCACGGCGTCGCGGCGGCAGGCGTTGATAGCCTGGATTTCCTTCATCTTCTCGCCGGTCAGGCTGTACCCCTTCATGGCGATCAGGGTGGCCGCCCAAGCGACCATCGGGATGACACAGAACAGGACGATGACGACCATATTCATACCGGGGGTGTAGGGGTCGTACTGGGTCGGCAGGCTCTCCAGACCGATGAAACTGACCGCCACACCGACAACGGTGGCGGACAGGCTGGAAACGAGCTTATCCACCAAGCTGAACAGCGTACCCATGATGCCGGGGATATACTTGCCGGACTGGTACGTTTCGTAGTCAGAGCAGTCGGCGACCATCGGGATGGGCATATCAGCCGTAGCATAGTACGCACCGTAGCCGACGCCGAACAGCAGGATGAACAGAACCGTGTACAGGTTGAGCGCCAGACCGTTTTCACCCATGATGGACAGGGTGAAGCCGTCGCCCTTGCCCCAGAGCATCAGCAGGACAAGCACGCCCACATAGCACACCAGCGCGACGCTGACATAGCGCATCAGGCTGGCTTTCTGACCTTTCTTCTGGCTCGTGCGCACGGTCAGCAGGAAGAACGGAACACTAAAGACGTAACCCAGCACCATCATGGGCAGGTACAGCCCGTCATAGTTGCCCATCATGCAGCCGTACAGCATACAGAGGACCGTTGTGTTGGTGGCGATAGACAGCGCCAGCTTGCAGCCCGCACCGGCAACCATCAGGCGCTGCATGGGCTTGTTCTCCTTGATGATCTGGACGTACTCGGAAACCTTGAGCTTTTCGGTCTTTTCGCCGCCGATGCCGAAGTACTTGGGCTGATCCTTTTCCCAGATGCCGATGACGGCCAGCAGGGTGAGCAGAATGGAAATGACGATGCCGACGGGAGCCAGCATACGGAAGAAGCCGGCGGAGCCGTAGCCGCCCTCGTAGTTCTTAGCCAGGATGGGCGCGAAGAACTGCATCGCACCCATGCCCAAGAGAGAACCGACGGTGTTGAAGATGGTGAACAGCGGGCGCTGCTTCGGGTCGTTGGTCAGAACGGTCTGACCGGAGCGGGTGCAGCTGGTCTGGAAGGTGTAGCCAATGACCCAGACTGCGTACAGGCCGACAAAGGCAGCATAGCGGGCCCATATCATCGTGTCGGGAATCAGCGGGGTCACACAGTACAGCACCAGAATGCTGACAGCCATGATGAGGTTGCCGATGACCATGAACGGGCGGAACTTGCCGAACTTGCCGTTCGTGCGGTCCATCAGTGCGCCGATGATGGGGTCGGTGACAGCGTCAAACAGACGCATACCGGTGACCATGACGGAGGCAAAGATCATGGACAATGCCAGAACCTTGCTGCCGAAGGTCGCGATGTAGGACAGAACCAGAACGTAATACACGTTCGTGGCACCGTTGTTCAGCGGGAACAAGACCAGCTGATAAGGTTTGGCGCGGTTGACACTCTGCGCCTTTGCGTTTTCGCTCATAGGGTTGCTCCTTGTTGTGGGGGAGAATTTACTCAAAAGTCCCCGCCGGGGCCGGCGGGGAGCTTGCGGGGATTACTGGTTGGTACTGTTGTTGTCAGCGGGGGGCTCGGTGGCAGCGGCAGCCTTGGCAGCCTTGCTTGCCTTGATGCGCTTGACCAGCATGACGATGCACAGGACCGTCAGAACGGCCAGCACAACATCGAGGACGATGAGGGCGGTCTGCCACCACGGGGTGACCTTGACGATCTTGGTATCAGCGGTGAAGCCGTTCATCGCGCAGGAGTTGGCGATGACGTACAGGATGCGGTGGGTGGACTGGCGCATGGCCTGGACGACCTCGGGGCAGTCCTTGTACTGGGTGGTCAGTTCGGTAGTCCACTGTACGTCAGAGGAGTCCCAGCTGTCGGTACCGGCCAGTACGCCGTAAGCAGCGTCGAAGGTGCGCAGGGCAATGCCGCGGGCGGTGAACATCGGGTTACCGGAGAAGTCGGTCAGGACGAAGCCGTCGAAGCCCCACTCATTGCGCAGAACGTTGGTCATCAGGCCGGCATCAGCACCGGACCAGACAGCGCCCACACGGGCAAAAGCGTTCATAACAGCCTTAGCGCCGCCCTCGGTGACGGACATCTCGAAAGGCTTGAGGTAGATCTCACGGATGGACTGCTCGTTTGCCCAGGTGGAGATGCAGCGGCACTTGGTCTCGCTGTCGTTCAGGGCGAAGTGCTTCATGTAAACATAAACGCCCTTGGATTGGATGCCGCTGATCTCAGCAGCAGCGATCTTGCCGGAGAGGAAGCCGTCCTCGGAGTAGTACTCAAAGTTACGGCCGCAGTAAGCGTTGCGGTGGGTATCCATGGCGGGGCCGTAGAGGCCGGAAGCGCCCAGATCCATAACATCGTTGCCGATGCACTTGCCGACTTCTTCCATCAGTTCGGTGTTGAAGGTAGCAGCCATGATGTTCTCATCGCTGTAAGCGCAGTGGTTGGTGGAGATACCGGTCAGAGACTGGGTGAAGCCCTGGGGGCCGTTATCGTCCAGGGTGCTGGGCTTGGAAACGCTCTGCACCATGGCGGTGTTGTGGTAGCCCTGGCCGATCAGCTTAGCCATCTCATCAAAGGTAACCTGGTCGAGCAGCTTGTCCCAATCGGGGTCATCGTAGCTCTTGCCAATCATCATGCCCAGGGTCATGCCGTTGTCGGCACCCATGGTGGGCATAACAGCGTCAGAATCGGGGTCAGCGGTATAGTTGCCGGTCATGTTCAAGTCGGCAATCAGAGCCTCGTTGGCTTCCAGGGTAACGACCTGGGGCCAGGTGCCCTGCCAGTCAGAGCGGGACAGGTAGTTAATGCCGTCCATACCGTAGTAGCTGGGGTCGGCATTGTCGAACTGGTTGGTGATGGCCTCACCGGTGACAGCGGAAACGCTGTAGGTGTCCTTGTCCAGGCTGGCAACATTGTAGTTCCAGGCCATATCGGCGTTGCCGTCGGCGGTCATGCCGTTCTCAACGGTGTAGCCCTTGGCGGCCAGCACGTTGTTGATGGCATCGTGAGAATCGTGGGCAGCGGTCAGGTAGTAGTCACCGGCATCCAGGATGTAGGTCTTGGCACCGTTGGCATCGTATGCAGCCAGTTCGCTGCGGGGCACGTTGACGGTAACGGTCTCGGAAGCACCCGGCTCGAGGATCTCGGTCTTACCGAAGCCGCACAGTTCAACAGCGGCCTTCTCGACCTTGTTCTGCTTATCGTAATCGGTGTAGGGGCTCTGGAAGTAGACCTGCACGACCTCTTTGCCTGCCACGCTGCCGGTGTTCTTGACATCAACGCTGACATTGAAGCTGTCGGTAGCGGCATCATAGCTGGACTTAAAGTTGGACCAGTCGAAGGTGGTGTAGCTCAGGCCATAGCCGAAGGGATAAGCAACATTGGCGTTGTAGTCGTAATCGCCAGCGTTGCCCTGGCCCAGGACAGCGTCCTCATAGCGGGTCTCATAGTAGCGGTAGCCGATGTAGATGCCCTCGCTGTAGACGTTGTAGTACTTGTTGCCGTCCAGCATGAAGTCATACCACTCAGCATTGTTGTCCTCGGTAGCGTTGGCGTACTGGGTGCCGTAGAAGTTAACCAGAGAGGGAGCGGTGCTGTTGTCGTTGCAGTAGGTATCGACCAGGTGGCCGGAGGGGTTGACCTCGCCGGTCAGGATGTCGGCAACGGCGTTCAGGCCCCAGGTGCCGGTGTAGCCAATCCACAGGGCGGCGTCGACGCCGTAGCTGTCATCGGTCAGGAAATCACATTGCATAGCGTTGGTGGAGTTGATCAGGACGATGACCTTATCGAAGTTCTCGCGGGCCATAGCCAGCAGGTCTTTCTCCTCCTGTGTCAGTTGCAGAGCGTCGGTGCCATCGGTAAAGCCATCGATGGGCACATCATACATCTCGCCAGCCAGGCGGGTGATGGTGATGATGGCAGCATCGCCATAGGAGGCAAAGCTGTCCTTGACGGCGTCGGTGTAGACATCCATCGGAACTTCGTTGACATGGTAGTCAGAGCGGACGTTGATGCCGGTAGCATCGGTATCCTTGGAGGGGTTGCGGGGGAACTTGCTGCCTTCGCCGGTCAGGTAGAAATCCCACAGGGTGGGGTTGACTTCCAGGCCGTCGGCTTCCAGGGCTTCCTTCAGGGTGGGAGCCTTGGAGGTGTCGATGTCAGCAGAGCCGGTGCCGCAGGTGGCGATGCCAACGCTGGAGTGGCTCAGGGTAGAGATCTTGCTGCCAGCGGCCAAGGGCAGAGCACCGTTGTTCTTCAGCAGGACAGCACCCTCGCCGGTGAGCTGCTCGGCAATCTCCTTGTCGTGAGCTTCGAGATCCTCGACAGAGTCGAAGCCAGTCTCGAAATACTTAACACTGTCATCCTTGCCAACAGTCTTGTTGGTGGAGGTCTTGAGCGCGATGTTGACAGCCTGGGCACTTGCATTGGCCAGGTTGGTGCCGACACAGGCTGCACCGAAAGCCACTGCAGAAACGCCGGTCAAGACGCTCCACAGGACAACGCCGCCGCCCTTCTTCTTGTTCTTTGCCATAAATCTTTCTCCTTCTCCTTGTTTTGTATAAAACAACCGCGGAGTGCAGTGTGTTTCCAAAATTACACCCAGTTTGCGCTGGTGGACTTTTTCTTAGTCAGCTTGTAGTCCGGGTTCGGGGCATCGACCTTGCGGAAAACGGCATCGTCGATGCTGTCCCCTGCCACGGCCTGGACCTTCGTCTCACCGTTCAGCTTGACGCGGAACTTGAAGATGTGCTCCCCTGCCTGCTCGGCCAGCTTTTCGCCGTTGACATACAGCGTCACGTTTTTCTGGTTCGAGTAGACCTTGACCTCGATCTCACTCTGGGTGCGATCCACAAAGCGCTTGGAGCAGATGTGCACGAACGGCTCGTCGCTCCACCACGCCTTATAGATATAGAAGCTGTCCTTCTTGGTCTTGCGGTCAAAGGTGACCAGGCCCTTGTGGTTCATACCCGGCTCACCGCCCTGGTCGCGAGCATCGGCAGCGAAATCGTACATATTCCACACATGGGTGGCCCACAGCCATTTGTGGCGGTCGAAGCAGCGCAGCATGTACTCATGATAGATGGCCTGATACTCTTCGGTGTGATCGCCGCGGTGCGGGTGGTCGCTGTGCAGGTTGGGCATACCCTCGGCACCGTACTCACTGAAGCCCAGCGGGCGGTTCGGGTAGCAGAGGTGGAAGAAGTCCATCCACAAATCATTCAGGAACAGGCCCGGCACGTACCAGCCCAGGTACAGGTTCCAGCTGACCAGGTCAGTGATGTGGGCCACCGGGTTGAAGGGGCCGCACATCGCATAGCAGGCCAGCGTGGTCAGGCGGGTCTTGTCCATCTCGTGGCAGAGATCATTCAGCACATGATGGTTGTCGCGCATATCGCGGTTGTCCTTGGTGCTGATGGTGATTTCGTTGGAGACGCCCCAGCAGACGATGCAGGCGTGGTTGTAGTTCTGGACGATCAGCTCCTTCATCTGGCTGATCGTGTTCTCGCGGCCGTTGGGCATATGCTCGGAAATGTAGGGGATCTCGGCCCAGACGACCATACCGGCTTCATCGCAGAGGTCGTAGAAGTACTGGTCGTGCTGGTAGTGCGCCAGACGGATCGTGTTTGCACCCAACTCCTTGATGAACTGCATATCCTCGTCGTGCATCTCCCGCGTGATGGCATTGCCCAGGCCCTTGCGGTCCTGATGGCGGGAGACGCCATGCAGCGGATACGGACGGCCATTGAGGAAAAAGCCCCGCTTGGAGTCAACCGAGAAGCTGCGCACGCCAAAGCGCTGGCTGACCTCGTCCTGCACCTCGCCGTTCAGCACGAGGCGAATCACGCAGGTGTAGAGATACGGGTCACGGACACCGTCCCACAGGTGCGGGTGCTCGATCGTGATGGTGGTGTCGCTGCCCTTGCCGGAGACGACCTCGCTGCCGTCAGCCTCGTAAACCGTGAACTCAACCTCACCGTCGCCCTCGGTCCAGCTCTTGACATTGATGTCGGCGTTGGAGCCGTTGACGGTGGGGGTGATCTGCACGCCCGGACCGCCGAGGTAATCCAGCGCAAGGTGGTTCTTGTTGACGACCAGCAGCGTCACATCGCGGTAGATGCCGCCGTAGAAGGTGAAGTCAGCCTTCTGGGGGTAAACGCGGTCATTTTTGCTGTTGTCGACCTCGACGGTCAGCTCATTGTTCTCGCCCAATACGGTGGTGATATCCGCACGGAAGGTGGAGTAACCGCCGTTGTGGCTGGCGACCTCCACGCCGTTCAGCGTAACTCTTGCGCTGGCATTGACACCCTCGAATTGCAGCCAGACCTGCTGGGCAGCAACATCAAAGGCGGGTGCCGCGAACTGCGTTTTATAGGTGCAGGTGCCGCGCCAATAATCATTGCCGCCGTCCTGACCATCGATGTTGTTCCAGGTGTGCGGCAGATCGACGGTGACGGTCTTGCCGTCAGGGCCGGTGAACTGCCAGTTCTTCATCAGCTTGGTCGTGCTTCGCATTGCGCCCTCCTGTGTTGTTTTTTATCGTATTTGTATTGTAGCGAACTGTTAAATTCTTCGCAATAGGTTTGCGAAAAGTGGTATTTCTGGTGTGATATTCGGTTTTTTGCCCACAAAAAAGTCCACCCCATCTTTGTGCAGCTTGCACAAAGATGGGGTGGAAAATTTTACATTCAGCTCTGGACGGGCGGTAGTACGATTTTGACCGCAAACAACTCGCCCCGGGGTTCGGTGGCCATGCTGCCGCCGTATTTCTGCACCACGCGGCGGGCCACTTTCAACTCATATCCATGGCGGCGGCCATGGTCAGGTTGGCTTTCCGCTGGGTTGGGGCCAATGACATTGATAACGCCAAAGCCCTGCCGTTTGCAGACCAGCAGGTCGATCATACGGTGATCGGCGTCCCGCTGCTGGGCGGCGGCATCGATGGCCTGATCCAGCAAATTTGAGAACAGCGCGTAAAGGTCGCCGGGTTCCAGCGCCGCCAGGCAGGTGCCGTCGGCCACACAGTTCAGCCGGATATGCTGGGCCTCGCACAATAGGCTCTTCTCGGTCAGGACGACATCCACGACCTCGTTGCCGGTGGCAGCGTTAGCATCGTACATCCGGGCGGCCTGCTCGGCTTCGTCCAGGCTTTGGGCCACAGCTTCATCGGGGTGCAGGCGGCGCAGGTCGGCGATCTGGACCTTCAGCTCATGGCATTTGCGGTTGATGATCTGCACGTTCTGCCGCGCGATTTGGTACTGTTTGCGCTGACGGTCGCACAAAAGGTTCAGCGCGTCCATCTCCTTCTGCATCGCCGATTTTTTGAAAAGCTCAGTCTGCAGATAGAGCAGTGTCAGGCAATACAGCTGGGTCAGCAGCGACGGCGCAACCACCGCCGAAGGCTCCAGCCCAACGCGCAGACTGGTATGCAGCGCAAAAAACTGAAAGACAAACATCACACCCAGCAGCCCCGCACTGCTTAATTGCCGCGGGCCAATGTGATAGATTCCATCCTCCGGCATCGTGCGTGCCACCGTATACCGGATAATGATGCAGCAGATAACGGTAAAGCCCAACTGTCCCAGCAGCATCGGCGTACTGTGCAGCGGCAGATGGCGCATTCCCAGCGCCTGCGCCACCCAAATCAGAACACGCCACAGCTCGTAGGCCGACTCCGACGTCAACACGATCCAAACGCTGCAATAGGCACTGGCTGGCCAGTCCAACAGGGTGCAGAGCCGGGTCGATACCATGGCCCAGGTGAAATAGCCCCCATAAATCACCAGCAGCATTACCGGCTTGGTGTGACCACTGTTTGCCCAGGTAATGACCTGCGCAAACGGCACCGCCGTGATAAAATTGATGATGCTGCGCAGAGCAAAGTTTTCACGTTTTTTCAATGGCAGGCAGTAGGCCAGCTCTGCGCTGCAAAGGCCAACCGCGCAGACCAGCAATGTCAGAAGTGCATCCACTTACAGCGCACCCCCGACATAGGCGGCCAGCGCCCCCAAAAAGGCCGTGCGCTGGCGGCGGCTGATTTCCAGCCGCTGCTCCCCCACCAGCACCAAATCATCCTGCACGCCCTTGACGTAGCGCAGATTGACAAGGTAGCACTGGTTGCACCGGGCAAAGTGGTAGGCAATCAAATCTTTTTCGGCCTTTTGCAGGCTGCCCCTTACCGACCAGGTATCGGCAGTTGTGTGGTAGTGCAAAAGACGGTCACGGGTCTCCAAATACAAAATATCGTCGGTGTCCAGTAATTGCACCCCGCCGCCGACCTGCAGGGCCACCTGCCCGCCGCGCCGCCGCTGGATGCGCTGCAGGGCGCGTTCCAGCTTGGTGCTGAACTGGTAGTAGCTGACCGGCTTGAGCACGAAATCCAGCGCGTCGACCTCGTACCCTCGGATGGCATACTGGGCCATGTTGGTGACGAAGATCAGCACGACCTCGGGGTCAAGCTGGCGGATGCGCTCGGCCGTGGGCATACCGCCCAGGCGAGGCATCTCAATATCCAGAAAGATGATGTCAAAGCCGGGGCGATACGGCTCCACGATCTGGGAGCCATCCGCGAAAGGGGTCACATCCAGCTTGCGACCGCTCTCCTGCGCGTACTTTGCGATAAACCCGCACAGTTCTTCCCGCACGGCGGTGTTATCCTCGACTACGGCGATCTTTGCCATGGCGCTGTCCCCTTTCCTTTACATATATATGTATTATGACAAGATTTCACCAAAAAAGCAACGTCCTTTGGCTGAAAAGGTGTTGCTTTTGCTAAATTTTCAGCGATCCGGCTCACAGTCCAGGATCGAGGGGATGTTCTCCCAGCGTTCCGGCTCGCTGTGGTAGCGGTCATGCAGCCAAGCCACCGCGGCGTCCAGCCCCGCCTGATTGCCGTCGAACTCCTGCGTTTCGATTTTTTCCTCGGCAGTATGTTCAATGCTCCACGGCCCGGGCCAGACCTGGGCCGTCAGGTACTCGACTTTCTTTTTGCCGCTCTCGTCGCTGGGGTCGGGCTTTTTGCCCGGCGTGATGACATAGCGCATCCCGCCCTCGGCCCCGGAATAGGGGTTACCGTTGTGGAACCAGTGGTAAATAGGGAAAGCATCGAGCATAATCTGCGCACCTCGCAACAAAAAATACCCTGAAGCGAAATGCTTCAGGGTATTTTGGAGCGGGATACGAGTCTCGAACTCGCCACCTACTGCTTGGGAAGCAGTCACTCTACCGGATGAGCTAATCCCGCATCAGTGGCTGCTATTATACCGCAATTCAGGTGGGTTGTCAAGGGGGCGGCATATATGCCGCCCCCTACTGCGGTGGATTTTGTAGGGGGGGCGGCGTCCCCGACGCCCCGCGGATGAGTAATCCCTTTATATCATACTGAACAAATCCACCTGGCTGGTCTCGGGCAGATTGCCCAGGGCACCGACAGCGCGGAGCTTGTCAAAGACCGACTGCGCCACGCCGCTGGCCTGCTGCAATTCCTCCACCGAGATATACTCTTGGCCGTGCATCGTGGCCTGTTCCAGCGCCACAGCGGCGGCATCGCCCAGGCCGCGGATGGCCGTGAACGGCAGACGGACCTTGCCGTCCTCGACCACGTACTTGCTGGCGTAGCTTTTACCCAATTCAATGGGCAAAAACTCGCAGCCGCGCTGCAGCATCTCGTTTTCCAGCTGCAAACTGACAAGGGCGTCATCGTCCTTGGCGGTGCGTTCGTCTTTTGGGATCTTCTCGTTGTCCTTCAGGTGCTGCTTTGCCACGCGGACGCCGCCAACGGCGGCCTCGTAGTCGATATCCGCGCCGCGCACCGTGAAGTACACCGCGTAGAAGATGGCCGGATGGTAGACCTTGAACCACATCAGCCGGATGGCCGCCATCAGGTAGGCTACGGCGTGGGCCTTGGGGAACATATACTTGATCTTGCGGCAGGATTCGATATACCAGTCGGGCACGTCGTGCTCGCGCATGGCTTCCTCCCAGCCGGGCTTAAAGCCCCCTTTGGCGACCTTGCCTTTACGCACGGCCTCCATAATGTCAAAGGACATCTTCGGTTCCAGGCCCTTGCGCAGCAGGTACAGCATGATACTGTCACGGCAGCCGATAACCTCCGCGATGGTACATGTGCCAGAACGGATGAGTTCGTCGGCGTTGCCGGTCCAGACGTCGGTGCCGTGGGACAGGCCGGAAATCTGGATAAGCTCGGAGAAATTCTTCGGTTGTGCGTCCAAAAGCATCTGACGCACAAAGTTTGTGCCCATCTCCGGAATGCCGAAGGTGCCGGTTTTGGAGCCGATTTGCTCTTCGGTCACGCCCAGCGCTGCCGGGCTGGTCAGCAGGCTGTACACCTTCTCGTCGTTCATCGGGACCGAGTCGATGGGGATGCCGGAGTATTCCTCAAAGAATTTGTAGAAGGTCGGCACATCGTGGCCCAGCTCATCCAGTTTGAGCAGCGTGTCGTGCAGATATTTAAATTCAAAGTGGGTGGTCAGCAGGCCGCCCTTGACATCGTCCGCCGGGTGCTGGATGGCGCAGAAGTCGTAGATATCGAACGTATCCGGCACGACGACCATGCCGCCGGGGTGCTGGCCGGTCGTGCGCTTGACGCCGGTGCAGCCCATGACAAGGCGGTTTTCCTCGGCACGGTTGACGGTCTTGCCGCGCTCCTCGAGGTACTTTTTGACGTAGCCGTAGGCCGTTTTGTCCTGCAAACCGGAGACGGTGCCCGCCTTAAAGACGTTTTCCTTGCCGAACAGTTCCTCGGTATAGCGGTGGACGTGGGACTGGTACATACCCGAGAAGTTCAGGTCGATATCGGGTTCCTTGTCGCCGTAGAAGCCCAGGAAGGTTTCAAAGGGAATGTCGTGGCCTTCGACGATCATTTTTTTGCCGCAGACCGGGCAGTTTTTGTCCGGCAGGTCAAAGCCGTCAAAGTGGATGCCGTCGTTGATCCACTCGCTGTGCTTGCAGTTGGGGCAGAGATAATGCGGCGGCATCGAGTTGACCTCGGAAATGCCGGAGAAGTGCGCCACAGCCGACGAACCGACGGAACCACGGCTGCCGACCTGGTAGCCGCCCGCATTGGAGTAAGCCACCAGACGCACGGCGATGACGTACAAAACCGCGTAGCCGTGGCCGCAGATGGAATCCAGCTCCTTTTTCAGCCGCTTTTGCAGCACATCGGGCAGCGGGCTGCCGTAGTCGCGGGCCGCGTGTTTCCAGGTGTCGTCGCGCAGTTCCTGCTCGGCGCCCGGGATGCTGGGCGGGTAGGTGCCCTTGGGGATGGCGCGCAGGTTGTTGTCGATGGTGGCGGCGATCTTGTTGGGGTTCGTCACCACAATTTCATACGCCTTTTCCTGCGGCAGGTAGCTGAAATCTTCCAGCATATCGGGCGTGGTGCGGAAGTAGAGCGGGGCCTGGTTGTCGGCGTCCTTGAAGCCGTTGCCAGCCTGCAAAACAGCACGATAGATCCAATCTTCCGGCTCTTGAAAGTGGGAGTCGCCGGTGGCGACGACCGGCTTATGCAGGTCTTCGCCCAATTTTATGACGGTGCGGTTGAAGTTCTTGATGGCTTCGATGGAATCCACCTGGCCGTTGCGAACCATGAACTCATTGTTGCCAAGCGGCTGCACCTCAAGGTAATCGTAGTAATCGGCGATGCGCAGCAGCTGCTCATAGGGCTGGCCCGCCACAATGGCGCGGTACAGCTCACCCGCTTCGCAGGCGGGCGAAAGCAGCAGACCCTCGCGATACTGGTTCAAAAGACTGCGGGGCACGCGGGGCTTTTTGAAGAAATACTGGGTGTGCGCCGCGCTGACAATGCGGTAGAGGTTTTTGAGGCCCACCTGGTTTTGCACGAGGATAATCAGGTGGTAGTATTTCTTTTTCAGCACCTCTTTATTGCCGCCGAGACCGGTGTTGATGGCCTCCACGGTGTGGATGTCCTTCTCCTGCAAGTCGGTCAGCATGACCTCAAAGATGCGGGCCAGCGCCATGGCATCATCGACAGCGCGGTGATGGTTGAAGGGCGGGATCTCCAGATGCTTGTTGATGGTGTCCAGCTTATAGTTGCGCAGGCCCGGGAACAGCGCCTGGCCCATAGGCAGCGTGTCGATATAGGTATTCTCGTCCCAGCTGACACCCGCCTTCTCCCCCGCTTTGCGGATGAACAGCATATCAAAGCTGTGGGCGTTGTGGGCAACGAGGATGTTGTCCCCGCAGAACTCTTTGAAGGCGCGGATGGCTTCCTCCGGCGTGGGGGCGTCGGCGACCATGGCGTCATTGATGCCGGTCAGGTCAACGACCTTCTGCGGGATGGGCTTGCCGGGGTTGACGAAGGTGCAGAACTTCTTTTCTTCGTTGATCTTACCGTTTTCCACAAAGACGGCGCCGATCTCGGTCAGCCGCTCGGTGTTGGAATCAAGGCCGGTCGTCTCGGTATCGAACACGACAAACGAGCCGGACAGCGGCATCTGCGCCCCGCCGTAGACGGCGGGGATCATATCGTCAACAAAGTAGGCCTCACAGCCGTAAATCAGCTTGAAGTTCGGGTCCGTCTCGTGGATGGCGTCGGTGGCAAGCATGGCCTCGGGGTAGCCCTGGCAGACGCCGTGGTCAGTGATGGCGATAGCGCGGTGGCCCATGCGGTGGGCCAGGCGGACAATTTTGCCCGGGTCGTTGAAGCCGTCCATTGAGCTGGACTTGGTATGCAGGTGCAGCTCGACGCGCTTTTCGCCGTCGGGGGCGGTGTCCTGGCGCTGCTGGCGTTCAACCTGCAGGACGTCGTAGGGCAGGATGACAAAGTCGTGCTCGTACTTATCGTACATATAGTTGCCGCGCACGATCAGAGTGGTGCCGGGCTTGAGGTTCTCCCACTTGGACATATCGGCGTCCTCGTCGCCCAGGACTTTCAGGTTGACGGAGCCGGAGTAGTCGGTGATGGAGGTAAAGTAGATTTTGCGGCGGCTGCCCTTGACCTCGGTGGCGAAGACATCGCCCCAGACTGTGACCTTACCGCCATCGCCCAGATCGTTCAGATGGCGGATGTCGGCAGGCTTGAAGGTCTTGCCGTAGAACAGCTTGACCGGCTTGTTCGTGAGGGCCAGCCCCTCGATCGTAAAGTCGGGCGGCGTCTCCTTGGCCTCAAACTTGACGGCGGGAACTTTCTCCTGCAAGTACTGTTCAAATTCTTCTTCCGTGCGCGCCTTTCCGCTGTCGGCAAGGCGCACGATAGGCAGCGAACCGGTGCGCTCCTGGATGAGTTCGGCCAGCACGCGGGGCAGCTCGACGCTTTCCAGGATCGGGCGGCCCGCGTTGACATGGATGGTGATGCCGTCGTCGCCGAAGGTGACAGGCTCGGTCTTATCCAAAAAGCCGTTGACCGGCATCCCCTGCCCCTTCAGTTCCTCGATCATCAGACGCACGGCCTCGGGGGTGATATTCGGGTAAGCAAAGTAGCTGCGAACCTGCAGCTCATACCCGGCGAACACCTCGGCCAGGGACGCACAAAGACGCCCGCACAGCGCCTGGTCCAGGGGTTCAGCACTGCGCAGGCAGATAACGACCTGTCTTTTTGTGCGGTAAAGTTCCACGCGGTCAACAAGCACGCTGCCGAACGCCGCGCAGAACTGCTGGTCCGCCGTAAACTGCGGCCAGACCTGAGTGACAAATGGTTTCAAGGAAATTTTACCTCACAAGTGGATAGCATATTATAGGAGGCGGCGTCCCCGACGCCCCGCGGGCGGATATGGAATCCGCCCCTACGGAGTTTTGGCTTCCCCCTCGGGGGAAGCTGTCCGCGAAGCGGACTGATGAGGGGCAACGCTGCCTATATTACCCGTGAATGGGTTGTTGCGGGTACGCCGCCCCTCATCCGGCCTTCGGCCACCTTCCCCCCAAGGGGGAAGGCTTTGGGGAGTGTTTACATCTTATGGATCTCGTCCAGCAGCTGGCCGACAATATCGCCCTTCAGCATACGGATCTTCTCACCGCGGATGAAGAGCAGGGCCTCGTCCTTGCCGCCGGCAATGCCGATATCAGCGTCGGATGCCTCGCCGGGGCCGTTGACAACACAGCCCATGATGGCGATTTTCAGCGGCTTTTTAAAGCCCTCGTCCCGCAGGCGCTGCTCGACCTCGTTGGCAATCTCGATCATCGGGTACTGGGTGCGGCCGCAGGTGGGGCAGCTGATGATCTCGGGCCCTGCCACGGCATAACCCACCGCGCGCAGGATATCATATCCGGCGTAGACCTCGTTCTCGGGTTCGTCGGTCAGACTGACGCGCAGCGTGTCGCCGATGCCCTCCATCAGCAGGCCGCCGATGCCCATGCCGGACTTGATCAGGCCCATGCGGTTGCCGCCTGCCTCGGTCACACCGACGTGCAGGGGGTAATCCGTCTGGCCTGCCAGCAGGCGGTAAGCCGCCATCATGCGGGGCACGTTGCTGGATTTAATCGATATAACGATGTTATCAAAGTCATATTTCTGCAAAAGGCGCACATGGTACATGGCGCTTTCCACCATAGCCTCCGGCACAGGCGCACCGTATTTCGCCAGGATGTGCTTTTCCAGGCTGCCGCCGTTGACGCCGATGCGGATGGGCACGTTCTTGGCGTTGCAGGCGTCGGCCACAGCCTTGACGCGGTCGTCGCCGCCGATGTTGCCGGGGTTGATGCGGATTTTGTCTGCACCCGCGTCCAGGGCGGCCAGCGCAGCGCGGTAGTCAAAGTGGATATCAGCCACGACCGGGATATCCACTTTCTCTTTGATGGCGGCCACGACGGCGGCGTCCGCCGGGGTGGGCACCGTCACGCGGACGATCTGGCAGCCCGCCTTGGCGATGCGCTCTGCCTGGGCCACGTTGCCCGCAATATCCTTGACCGGCACATTCAGCATAGTCTGCACGGCAATCGGGTTCGTGCCGCCGATTTTGATATTGCCAATCTTGACTTCCTTTTTCAGTTGACGCTGCATCGTTGTTTCTCCTTTATAAGAATCGTGTAAGGTCCTGCAATGTGACCAGAACCATCAGCCACACCAGGGCCACCATGCCCGCTGTGTTGACAAAGCCCTGCACGCTGTCCGGCACAGGATGGCCGGTCAGCCCCTCCCACGCGAGGAAGAGCAGCTTGCAGCCGTCCAGCGCCGGGATGGGCAGCAGGTTGAAAATGCCGACATTGATGGTCAGCAGCGCCATCAGGGACAGCACATCCCGCCAGCCATAGCGCACAGCCTGGCTGACCGCCGACACCGTACCGATGGGGCCGGACAGTTCCTCCACGCCTGCCTGGCCGGTGAACAGCTGCCAGAAGCCGCCCAGGATGGCCCCGCTGTAATAGCGGAACATCTCCCCGGTGACGACGGCGACGCTGTGTACGCTGAGTTTCTGCGCTGCCACGCGGAAATCCGTGGCATAGCTGACGCTGCCGTCCTCGTTCAGCGTGGGGCCGACTGTAACGACGGGCAGGGTCACGACCTCGCCGCCGCGCAGGACTTTCATCGTGTGGGTCTTTTCGGTGCCTTCAAAGACATCGGCCAGTGTGTAGATGGTCCAGCAGGGCTTGCCGTCCACCTGTAAAATCGTATCGCCGGTCTGTAAAGTCTCGGCGCTCTTGGCACCGTCGCTGAAATCGGCGATCGTCGTGCTGCCGAGCCTGCCCTGCGAGAGGACGAGCACGAGCAGCACCACAACGCCGAGGACAAAGTTCATCAATGCGCCGCAGAGCGTGACAAAAAAGCGCTGTCCGGCGGTGGCATCCTCAAACTTCTGGCCGCTGACTGCCAGCGGAAAAAGCGCCGTTTTGCGGGGCGGTTTCGGGGGTCTCTCCCCTTCCTCGGCCTCATCGTCATCTTCCGGCGGCGGGGTGCTGAACAGGTTATAGCCGCCCAGCGGCAGCAGACGGATGGAATAGGTCGTTCCGTTTTTCGTTTTGGACCACAGGCGCGGGCCAAAGCCGATGGAAAATTCCTCGACATGGATGCCGCAGTGGCGCGCGGCCATAAAGTGGCCGAGTTCGTGCACCAGAACAACGCCGCCGAACACGAGCAGCGATGCCAGCCCGGTCAGCAATGCAGTCATAGGCACCTCACAAGTAAAGTATTGGACATAGAGTCGTAGGGGCCGGGCATGCCCGGCCCGCGCGTGTATGGCAGGCAGGAGTCTGCCGGAAAGCTGAGGGCCGCACATGTGCGGCCCCTACCGGGCAGTTCCAATCAGATATGTGCTTCCACATAGGCTCTCGCCATGCGGTCGCACTCGTGGACGTCGGCGAGGGTGTAGTCACCGCCGAAGGTGTCGCTGTCTACGATGCCCTCGACCAGACGGCCGATATCAAGGAAGCCGATCTCATCCCGCAGGAAATGTGCAACGGCGGCTTCGTTTGCGCCGTTGGCAGCGCAGGGGGCCAAGCCGCCCTTGCGGATGGCCTTCTTGCAGGCTTTCAGGCAGCGGAACGTCTCGTCGTCCGCCGTGCCGATGCTCAGATGTGTCAGCGCGGCAAAGTCCAGTTCGGGCACGGGGCTGGGCAGGCGCTCGGGCCAGGTCAGCGCGTACTGGATGGGAATGCGCATATCCGGCACACCCAGCTGTGCAATGACCGAGTGGTCGGCAAACTGCACGGCCGAGTGGATGATGCTCTCCCGCTGGACGACAATTTGAATTTTATCTTCGGGCAGGCCGAACAACCAGGCGGCCTCGATCAGCTCCAGGCCCTTGTTCATCAGGGTGGCAGAGTCGATGGTAATTTTTGCCCCCATGTTCCAGTTCGGGTGCTTGAGGGCATCGGCCTTGGTCTTGCCGCGCAACTCTTCGGTCGTCATGCCGTAGAAGGGGCCGCCGGAGGCCGTCAGCAGAATTTTTTCCAGCGTTTTGGCGCTGTGCTGATCCTGTAAGCACTGGAAAATCGCGCTGTGCTCGCTGTCCACGGGCAGCAGGTGTACGCCGTTTTTCCTGACAGCGTCGGTGACGAGGTGGCCGCCGGTGACAAGGCTCTCCTTGTTCGCCAGCGCCAGGTCGTGGCCGCTCTCGATGGCGGCCAGCGAGGCATCCAGGCCCGCAATGCCGACGACGGCATTCAGCACGGTGCCCGCGCCGTCCATCGTTGCCAGCTCCCGCAGGCCGTCCGCACCTTTCAGCAGCTTCGGTGCGTTTGCCTGCCCTGCCAGCGCGGCGGACAGCTTTTCAAAGGCTGCCGGGTCGGTGACGGCAACGTACTTCGGGTGGAACTCGGCAATCTGGGCCAGCAGCTTGTCAACGCTGGAATTGGCCGACAGGCCGAACACCTCATAGCCGTGCATACGGCAGACGTCCAGACTCTGGGTGCCGATGGATCCGGTGGAACCCAGCAGGGTGATAACTTTACTCATTTTGTATTCCCTCACAACAGATAGAAGAAATAGCGTACCGCGATGCAGACGAACGGCGCAATGAACATAACGCTGTCAAAGCGGTCCAGAATGCCGCCGTGCCCCGGGAAAATCGTACCGTAGTCCTTGATGCCGACCTGGCGCTTGACCGACGAGGCAAACAAATCGCCCAGGATGCCCAGCACCGACGCCACCGCGCCCATGCCCAGCAGCACCAGATAGTGGCGCGGCTGTACCTGGATGCTGAGGACGTTGTGCCTGGCGGACAGCAGCGAGTAGACCAGCGTCAGCACACAGCCGGCGGCCATGCTGCCCAGCACGCCGCCCACCGCGCCCTCTACGGTCTTGTGAGGGCTGACGATGGGGGCCAGCTTGTGCTTGCCGAAAGCGCGGCCCGCGAAATACGCGGCCGTATCCCCGCCCCAGGCGAAGCACAGGATCAACAGGATAAAGTAGATGGCGTCATAGCGGTACTGGTCAAAAGGCAGCATCCGCTTTAAGTGGATGAGCGAGTAGAAACAGAACGTAATAACGCCCGAAAAGTAGACAAATCCCGTCAGCTTTCCGAAATCCAGCGTTTTGACATGGGCGATCTGGCAGACGTTGTAAAACAGCACCGTCAAAAATGCGGCGGGCAGCAGCAGGCTGCGCACCATCTGCGAGGTGCTGAGCATGACCAGCAGGGTCAGCGGCACAGCGGCAGCGTAGAGATACCACTGCTTTTTGCCAAAGCCCATGGCGGAAAAAACCTCATGAATGGCAATCAAGCAGATGGCACTGAGTACCAGATCAAACAAAAACGTGTCAAAAAAGCCCAGAACGACAGCCAGGACACCCAGGCCGACAACGGCGGTGATGATGCGGGTCTTCATAAACGGTGGTTCCCTTTCGCGGAATAGATTTTATTGCAATAACAGCCTATGCGGGCATATCCGCAGATATCCCCGCACAGGCTATCGCTCATGAAGGCATCAGACCTCCATGATCTCCTTGTTCTTGTCGGTGCAAGTATCGTCGATGAGCTTGACGTACTTGTCGGTCAGCTTCTGGGTCTCGTCTTCCAGCTTCTTCTGGTCGTCCTCGGTGATCTCGCCGGCCTTCTTCATAGCCTTGAACTTATCCATGGCGTCACGGCGGATGTTGCGCACGGCGGTCTTGGCTTCCTCGCCCTGCTTCTTGACGTCCTTGGTCAGCTGCTTGCGGCGTTCCTCGGTCGGGGCCGGGAACACCAGGCGGATAACCTGGCCGTCATCGATGGGGTTGATGCCGATATCGCTGGTCTGGATGGCCTTGGAGATGGGCTTGAGCATCGAGCGGTCCCAGGGGGAGATGGTCAGGATGCGGGCCTCGGCCACGGCGACGGCGGCAATCTGCTGAATGGGCGTGGGGCTGCCGTAGTAGTCCACGGTGACTTTGTCCAGGATGGCGGGGTTGGCGCGGCCTGCGCGGATGGAGGCCAGCTCATGGACGAGGTGGTTGACGCTGGCGTTCATTTTTTCTTCAAAGGGTTTCGTCGTGCTGCTCATAGGTGATTCTCCTTATTTTTAAAGTAGTATAGGGGGAAAATATGAAATTTTCAATTTCAGGTCTTACTCTTTGACCAGGGTGCCGACCATCTCGCCCTCGCAGGCTTTGGCAATGTTCTCGGGCTTGCCAAGGTCGAACACGAGGATGGGCAGGCCGTTGTCACGGCAGAGGGTGGCAGCAGTGGAGTCCATGACAGCCAGGCGCTCATCCAACACACGGGTAAAGGTCAGCGTGTCGTAGCGCACGGCGTCGGCATATTTGTGAGGGTCTTTGTCGTAGACGCCGTCCACCATCGTGGCCTTGAACATGGCGTCGGCGCTGATTTCCAGTGCGCGCAGGGCGCTGGCGGTATCGGTGGAGAAGATTGGGTTGCCGGTGCCGCCGCCGAAAACGACGATCTTGCCGCTTTCCAGCGCGGCGATGGCCTTGTCGCTGGTGAAGCACTCGGCCACCTGGGGCATGAAGGAGCTGGTCATAACGACAGCGTCCACACCCTGCTGGTGCAGGGCGTCCTTGACGGCCAGTGCGTTCATAACGGTGGCCAGCATACCGATCTTGTCGGCGTCCATGCGGTCCATTTTGCCGCTGGAACGGCCGCGCCAGAAGTTGCCGCCGCCCACCACAATGGCGATTTGGGTGCCCAAGTCGTGCGCGGCCTTGATGCCCGCGCAGATGGAGGCGATGGTTTCCTCATCAAAGCCGGTTCCCTTGGGGCCGGAGAGTGCCTCGCCGCTGACTTTCAGAAGAATACGTTTATACTGAATTGCCATAAAAAACACCACCTGTAAGTATTTTGGCGGTCTACCCTGCCGTGCAGGCATAGTAAACCATTCTTTTTGTAGTACATTTTACAATAAATCCGGGATAAAGTAAAGCGGTGGAGGAAAAAAAGAGGCCGCCCAAGCTGGACGGTCTGAAACTTTGTTGTGTTGTAGGGGCCGGGCATACCCGGCCCGGGCGCATACGACAGGCATTTCCTACTGGGCGGCTATAATTTTCAGTTCTCTTCGCAGCACCAGCCGCCGGGTCTGCTGCTCGGCTCGGCGCTCCATCGGGGATTCCAGCGTCAGGCCGTCCAGCGGCGGCGCAGTGGGCAGGGTGAAGCAGAGTTCCGTGCCAGGCCCCTCCCCCACGGCCAGACCCCAGCCCATGGCCCGGGCGTAGGCGGCGATCAGCGGCAGGCCCAGCCCGCCCGCGTGGAGCAGACGGTCGCTCCACTGTCCGTCGGTCAGCAGCGCTTTTGCGTCGGGCGGCAGACCGGGGCCGTTATCGCGGTAGCAGAACTGTCCCGGCGCACAGACCAGCGTGATGGCGGCGGCCCGGTCAACAGCCAGTGTGTTGGAGACAAGGTTCGTCAGCAGACCGTTGAGCAGCGACGCATCCCCCAGCGTGGGAAGCACATCCAGCCCTGTGGCCTGCAATTCTATCGTGAAGGGCAGCGCGTATTGCGCGGCTTCCTCCCGCAAAATTTCGCAGATTTCCCGCAGCTGACCCAGCAGGTCGATGGGCCGCGGCTCACAGGTGCCATGCAGCAATGCCGCCGTGGCCGCGTCCGATGCCTGGTCGCCCAGGCGGCGCAGGCAGAGCAGCTGCGTCTGCAATTCTTCCAGCAGCGGCGTCAGCTCGGCGCGTTCCGCCGGGGTAGCCGTGTGATCCAGACGGTCCTGCAGGACCTCAAAGGCATTCTCCATGCAGTCGAACGAACGGCGGAACCGCCCGCGCAGCCCGCCCCGCAGCGCCAGCAGTGCCGCGTTTTCCTCCTGATGAACCATGGTGGACACCTTCTTTATTTCATTTCAGTTTCAGGGTGCGGTGCTGAGCCGCACGGCACCGGCCGCAGGGGCGGGTCCCATATCCGCCCGCACCTTATAAGTACTGTTCCGTCTTATCCCGCAAATCTTTCAGCAGCCCTTTGAACAGCTGCCCATTGGAGAGTACACCGTCCGCCAGGCGGCCGCTGCGCAGGCATAACGTCCGGTAAGGTTCTTCGCCCCGCTTTGCCATGGCTGCCGACATACGATTCAGCGCCGAAGTCACGGTGCCGATCTCGATGCCTTCCTCCGCAGCCACGTATTGCTGCAGGCTGCCGATCTGCTGCGGTTTGTCCGCGTACAGGGCGTACAGCAGCATCCGCTCGGCATAGCGGTAGCCGCTCAGCGTTTCGGGCGCGCCGTAGGCATCCAGCACATCGTCGCAGCACTGGCGCAGGTAGTACAGCTGGTGCTCATCCTCGTTCGTGCCCATGCGGTAGACCTCATCAAAGAGATTTTTCATGCCGTAAGGGCGCAGCATAATCTGGTACTGGGAGAACAGCCGCAGTGCCTTGCGGGCGGCGGTTTCCTCCGGCACAGGGACCAGCACCAGAACCGCTGGTTCCGGGTCAAGCTGCATCGTGCCGATTTCCTGCAAGACCTCGGTCACGCCGGGCTTGGTCAGCAGCGCGTCCAGCACCAATACGTTGGGGCGCAGCCCGCCGTGCAGCAGTTCCAGCACCTCCTGCCCGGTGGCCGCAATGGCCGCCGCGCGGACTTCATCGCTGTGGGTCTTGGCAAACAGGCTCATCGTATCCCGGTCCAGCCGGGAGCTGAAGGCGAACAGCGCCACCACAGCAGAGGTTTTGGGCAGGTTCGGGGTCTTGCGCGTTTTTCCGCCGGCCGTCTGCGGCCGTTCATGCAACAGTACCGCCATCAGCCCACCGCCGATCCGCAGAGGTCGTACAGGACAGCGGGCACCTGCGCGGGTTCCACCGCATTTTCATACAGAAAACGTGTGAGCATCCCGACGCGTTCCTCCCCTGTATCACACACCATGCACTCCACCGCCGGGGCTGTATCCCGCTGGGCACGGATGCAGTAGGCATCGGCTTCGCGCAGCAGCGTGTAGGTCACTGTCCCGGCATCTTGCAGGTCTGCCAGCGCGGACAGTTCCCGTCGGTAGCTTGCAATCAGTTTGGCTGGCATAAAGGCTCCCCCTCACATACTTTCGCAGCGTAAACTGCGATGGTTTTATTACCCTACTATAATTCAACCGATGTGCGGGATTCAATCCACACTGCATATACGTTTTTATACGGCAAGTGCAAGATTTGTAGTATTATAGCATTTTATATAGAGATGTGCAAGATAGATACGAAAGTGGTGCTATGACAATATAAAATCGTATGTTACAGGATATGTCCGCCTTCGCACAACAAAATTTGTGTTTCACCCTTGACATTTCCCGCAAAAAGGGGTAAACTAATTTAGTCAAATGACGTGGGCCCGTAGCTCAGTTGGGAGAGCGTTCGGTTCGCATCCGAGAGGTCAAGGGTTCGAATCCCTCCGGGTCCACCATAAATCCTCACCGTGTTGTGGTGGGGATTTTTATTTTTACCATAAGATTGCACAAATTTTTAAAGGCCGCTTTGCACAAGATTTACAAAACCGGCAGTAGGCAAAATGCCTGCTGCCGGTTTTGTGTATTGACTTTTGGGGAATAAATAGTTATAATTAGAACCGTTCTAAATTGAAGTATTGCAAAGGAGGTCCTGCGCTTGGTCCCGATTTTATCCTACGCGCAGCACTACAAAAAGTACTATACTGTGCAGTTTGAGGGCGCGGCGGCCGCATATGGGCTGAATCAGCTAGAAATCGACATTCTGCTGTTCCTGCACAATAACCCGGAGCTTTGCACGGCCAGTGACATCTGCCGCTACCGTGCGCTGGCAAAGTCCAATGTGTCTGCGGCGGTGGAGCGGCTGCGCAGCCGCGGGGTGCTGACCGTCTCCCCTGCACCGGGCAACCGCCGCCAGCGGCTGCTGGGCTTCACCGACGAAGGCTGCACGATGGCTGCGGCGCTGGCCGAGATCCAACGCCGCAGCATCGAGCCGCTGTTTGCCGACTTCACGCTCGAGGAACAGCAGGCCTTGCAGGACTATCTGCGCCGCATGGATGCCAACATCCTGCGCTGCTTACAAAGGGAGTAATCGTATGACATACCTTATCAAGTTTATCGTCTGCTTTATTGCGGGCATCGGCGCGGGGCTGGGCACCGGCTTCGCGGGCATGAGTGCTGCGGCGGTCATCTCCCCCATGCTCATCACGTTTTTGGGCATGGACCCCTACATGGCCGTGGGCATCGCGCTGGCAAGCGACGTGCTGGCAAGCGCGATCTCGGCCTACACCTACGGCAAAAACGGAAACCTGGACATTAAAAACGGCGCCGTCATGATGGCGGCGGTACTCTGCTTCACGCTGGTGGGCAGCTATGTAGCCAGCCTGCTGCCCGGCACGACGATGGGCGGGTTCTCGACCTTCATGACCTTCTTGCTGGGCGTCAAGTTCATTGTGCGGCCGGTCATGACGACGAAAAACGCCATGAACGCTGTCAGTGCCCAAAAGCGGTTCGCGCAGTCGCTGCTCTGCGGCGCGGGCGTGGGCTTTATCTGCGGATTCGTCGGCGCGGGCGGCGGTATGATGATGCTGTTGCTCCTGACGTCGGTGCTGGGCTATGAACTGAAAACCGCCGTCGGTACGAGCGTTTTTATCATGGCATTCACAGCGTTCACCGGCTCGGTCAGCCACTTTGCCATCGGTGGCGCACCCGATCTGTTCTGTCTTGTCTGCTGCGTTCTCAGCACGCTGCTGTGGGCTCGCATCGCCGCAAAGTTCGCCAACAAGGCCGAGCCTGCCACCCTGAACCGCGCCACCGGCGTGGTGCTGGTGATTCTGGGCGCAGTGATTATGGCGGTGAATTACCTGTAAGATTGCCTTTGTCCCATAAACCACAAAAATCCATCTCAAGCTTCTCGCTTGGGATGGATTTTTCTTTCCTGCTATTTTTGTAGCAACAGTACCCGCAGGGTGAACCACTCGTTTTCCCAATGCAGGGTCAAGGTGCCGCCATGGTTTTCGGCGGCGGCGCGCACGCTCTTTAAATCGTACCCACCATGGGCGCTGCGTTTGGGCAGACCGTCGGCGGCCAACTCTACCGGGCTGGCGCAGTAGTTTTCAAACCGCAGCATCACAAAACCGTTCTGTGCATAAATTGCCACGCGGATGAGCCGTTTTTCCGGGTCAGGCTCGGCGGAAACGCTCTCGGTGGCGTTATCCAGCGCCGTTCCGACGATCGTGCATATTTCCCCTGTCGAGAGGAAATCCAACAGCTTGCCGTCGGCTACGCAGGTCATATTGATGCCGTGTTGCTGGCAGTACAGGCTTTTCGCGGTCAGCAGCGTGTCCAAAACCGGGTTGCCGGTCTTGTTCTCGGCCTCATACTTGCGGATGCCGCTCTCCATCTCGGCCAGAGCCGCGTCCTGTTTGGCCTGATCGCGCTCGGCACGGATGGCCGCAATCTGCATTTTCAGTTCGTGGTAGCGCCGGTTGATAAGGCGGATGTTTTCTTTGCTCTGTTTGTACTGCTCGTACTGGCGGCGCAGGACATTGTCCATGGCGGTCAGCTCGCTGTGCAGGGCGTTCTCCCGCAGCTGCTCATGCTGGACGCTCAAAATCAGCACGCCTGCAAAGTCCACCAGCGTGCGGATGTAGAAAACGCTCATCGTCGCCTCGCCATTGGAGACAAAACTCAGATTGCTGACTGCAAAGACCGTGACCGCCATGACCACCACCATCAGCATGGCTGCCGTGGTGATGGTCAGCCGGGCCGCCGTAGCTCGGCGCTGTTCAAGCAAATACAAAAATCCATATAGTGCCGCATAGACCACCGCCAGCAGCACCAGCGAGAGCGGCTTGCCCGCCCCCCGCTGCGGCCACAAAACGCAATGCAGCTGCCATTCCACGCTGGCGGCCAGCTCGGCCAAAATGAACGCTCGGGCACAGCTGTACCCGGCTTCCAGCAGGTTCATGGCCCGCGTGCCCCACAAGTAGAGATAAATCCACCCGATGGCCGCCGTCATGCAGGGTATCCACCACACCAGCGGCACGTCGCCGGTCAGCTGCAAAAAGACAGCCAGCAGCCCCGCCCAAACGACGGTAATGCCCCAGCAGAGACGTTTGTCCATGCGCGGTGGCACGGCCTGGGCATACAAAACCGCCGCCAGCACCTCTGCCAAGGCCGTATACAGGCGCGGGATATCCGGCAGTGTCGTCATGCGCCGTTTTCTCCGATGTAATCGGCCAGCGCTTCCAAAAACGCCTTGCGCCGAGGGCGGCTGACCTGCAGCTGGTGCGGGCCGACCTGCACGGTGTTCATCCGCACGCTGGAAACATACGCCAAATTGACCAGATAGCCGCTGTTGCAGCGGGCAAAGCCATGGGGTTCCAGCTTTTCCTCCCAGGCTTTCAGTGCGCCGGGAGCGGAGAAATCACCGTCCTCGGTGTAAAAATGGATGCGGTGGCCCTCGCTCTCGATGTAATAGACCGATGCTTCATCCAGCCGCCGCATACCACCGTCCACCGGCACGGCCAGATACCGCCGCGCCCGCCGGGCCAGCTGGCCTGCGGCCTTTTGCAACTGCTGTGAGAAGGCAAAATACGGCACCGGCTTCAGCACGTAATCCAGTGCGCCGACGGCGTACCCCTTGATGGCGTACTGGGCCATGTTCGTAATGAAGATGAGCAGCACGTCACTGTCCAATGCGCGGATGCGGCTGGCGGTCTCCATGCCGTCGAGGTGCTGCATCTCCACATCCAAGAAAATAATGTCGTAGACAGGCCGATATCCTTCCAGAATTTCCACGCCGTCGGTGAACATCGTCACCTCGATCTGGGCGTCGTACTGGCGCATATAGCGCTGCACATAGCCCATCAGCTGGTCGCGGACAGCGGCCTCATCCTCTACGATGGCGACGCGGATCATTGCAGTTCGGTATCGCAGCGATCCAGCACAGCGGCGATGACCTGATCCATGTCGTAGTATTTGTACTCACCCAAACGGCCGCCGAAGATGACCTTCGGCTCAGCGTCGGCCAGCTTCTTGTACTCGGCATAGAGTGCGCCGTTCTTGGCGTCGTTGACCGGATAGTACGGCTCGTCGCCGGGCTTCCACTCACTGCTGTACTCGCGGCTGATGATGGTCTTGGGCAGGTCGTTTCCGTTCTCGTCCTTGCCGAACTCGAACCACTTGTGCTCGATGATGCGGGTCCACGGTGTCTCGCGGTCAGTGTAGTTGACGGCGGCATTGCCCTGGAAACTGGGCTTGTCCAGCAGCTCGTTCTCGAAGCGGACCGAGCGGTACTCCAGCGTGCCGAGCTCGTAGCCAAAGTAGGCGTCGATAGGGCCGGTGTAGACGATTTTGTCCACCAGTGCATCCAGTTCCGCCTTGTTCTCGAGGTAATCGGTGTTCAGGCGAACCTCAATGCCATCGAGCAGGTTGGCAATCATCTTGGTGTAGCCGCCGATGGGAATGCCCTGGTACAGGGCATTGAAATAGTTGTTGTCGAAAGTCAGGCGCACCGGCAGGCGCTTGATGATGAAGGCCGGCAGATCCTTACAGTCGCGGCCCCATTGCTTCTCGGTGTAGCCCTTGATGAGCTTTTCGTAGATATCGCGGCCCACCAGGGAGATTGCCTGCTCCTCGAGGTTCTGCGGCTCGTGGGTGATCTCCTTGCGCTGCTCCTCGATTTTTGCAGCGGCCTCCTCCGGGGTCACAACGCCCCACATCTTATTGAAGGTGTACATATTGAAGGGCAGCGAGTACAGCTCACCCTTGTAGTTGGCCACCGGCGAGTTCGTGAAGCGGTTGAACTCGGCGAATTTTGTGATGTAGTTCCATACTTTTTTGTTGTTGGTATGGAAAATATGGGCACCGTACTTGTGGACGTTGATACCCTCGATGTTTTCGGTGTAGATGTTGCCCGCAATGTTCGGGCGCTTGTCCACGACGAGAACGCTCTTGCCATGGGCTTTGGCTTCGTGGGCAAAAATGGCACCGTACAGGCCGGAGCCGACTACGAGATAATCATACATAACTTTTTCTCCCTTAATCGCGGCGGAAAAGGTCGCGGGTGTAAACTTTTTCTTTTACATCGTCCAGGCAGGCGTCATAGCGGTTGGCAATGATAGCCTGGGACTGCGCCTTGAAGGCATCCAGGTCGTTGACGACCCGCGAGCCGAAGAAGGTCTCGCCGTCTTTCAGCGTCGGCTCATAAATGATGACCGTCGCGCCCTTGGCCTTGATGCGCTTCATGACGCCCTGGATGGAACTCTGGCGGAAGTTGTCGGAGTTCGACTTCATCGTCAAGCGGTACACGCCGATTGTGACAGGCTTTTCCTGCGCTTCGTCGTACTCGTTGTCCTCGCCGTAGCCGTAGTAACCCGCCAGCCGCAGCACGCGGTCGGCAATGAAATCCTTGCGGGTGCGGTTGGATTCCACGATGGCCTCAATCAGGTTTTCCGGCACATCGGCGTAGTTCGCCAACAGCTGCTTTGTGTCCTTGGGCAGGCAGTAGCCGCCGTAGCCGAAGCTGGGATTGTTGTAGTGGCTGCCGATGCGCGGGTCCAGGCAGACGCCGTCGATGATCTGCCGGGTGTCCAGGCCCTTGCTCTCGGCGTAGGTGTCCAGTTCGTTGAAGTAGGCCACGCGCAGCGCCAGATAGGTGTTGGCAAACAGCTTGACGGCCTCGGCCTCGGTAAAGCCCATGAACAGCGTGTCGATGTTTTCCTTGATGGCACCTTCCTGTAAAAGGCCCGCAAAGGTGTGGGCCGCCTCCACAAGGCGCTCGTCGTTCAGGTTGGTGCCCACGATGATGCGCGAGGGGTACAGGTTGTCGTACAGTGCCTTGGACTCCCGCAGAAATTCCGGGCTGAACAGGATGTTGTCCGTGCCGAATTTTTCCCGCACGCTGGCCGTGTATCCCACTGGGATGGTGGACTTGATGACCATGATGGCGTCTGGGTTGTACTGCATGACCAGCTTGATGACGGCCTCCACCGCGGAAGTGTCAAAGTGCTGGGTCTTGCTGTCGTAGTTGGTGGGGGCCGCAATGACGACGAAATCCGCACCGGTGTAGGCTTTTTCGGCGTCCAGCGTAGCGGTCAGGTTCAGTGGTTTCTCGGCGAGATATTTTTCAATGTATTCATCCTGGATCGGCGACTTGCGGCGGTTGATGAGGTCCACCTTTTCCGGGATGATATCCACGGCCCAGACCTCGTGGTGTTGCGAAAGAAGGGTCGCAATGGACAGGCCCACATAGCCGGTGCCCGCGACCGCGATTTTCAAGTTTTTGTTCATGGTATCGTTCCTCACGCTTTGCGCGTATTTATGGCATATCTTTTAAAAGTATACCATACTTTGCGCGGAAAGTCCATCTTCAGCAAGCAAAAGTCTTTTCTACCAATTTTTGCGGCGATATTTTGTTACTTTTACGCATTGACGTCGAATGCGGTTGGTTTTTATACTTATTTTGTACGGATGTATACTTTACCAGGAAAGCTGTGATTTCTATGCGTACCTCCCCTGCCCGCCGCCGCGGTTTCACGCTGGTGGAACTGATTGTCGTGCTGACGATTCTTGCCGTGCTGGCCGCCCTGCTGATTCCGGCGCTGACCGGGTACATCGACAAAGCCAACGAGGCCAAGGTTTTGGCCGAAGCCCGCACCGTTCTGACGGCAGCGCAGGCCACTGTGTCTGAGGCGTATGCCAAGGAGCAGCTTGTGTCCAGCGACGGCGTTATTTATGATAAACCGGCTGATAAGGCTGCTAATGATATGGCAAAGCAAATATGGGAGCTTTCCGAGCTTGACCCCAACAACAAGAAAATCACCTGGCGCTTTACAGTGGCAGGTCTCAAAAACCCTATTCTGACGCCAGGCGTGATCGATACGTTTGAATACTGCAACGGTGCCTACCGCATCACCTACCATGCCATTGGTACGGATGAATACCCCTCCGGCTGGGACAACGCGGAGAAGGCGACGGCACTGAAGCGGCCCAGCCTTGATGATGGCGGCAAACCTCTCTTGGAGTCCAGTGACTACGACCCGGAGCATTGGCATTAGCGCAATGCAGATTTCTTGCGGCGCACCATATCGAAATAAACCCAATGTATTGATGATAAAAAAGCCTTATTGCTTAAACGATATATATAATCAATATTGTTTAAAACGCAATCATTGGAAAAGCCGTCGCAAATATCACAGCAAATATTCGACCCAGCATCGTCCTTTTCTTCTTATTCCGCAAATTTTATTTTGACAGGCTTTCTCCCTTCTGGTATAATCTTGCCTTAGATTGTCGCCTCCAAATCTCAAAGGAGGTGAATGTGTGACTTTTCAAGAAATCGTTCTGTTGCTTACCTTTATTGGCAGCTGCATATATGCCACTGTTTCCATCACACTGAAAGTTCTTGAATTTCTCTCAAAATACAAAATCAGCCGCTGACTTTTGTCTAAGTTAGCGGCTAAAATGCGGCAATCATTAAAAAACAGCCTTACGTTTACCGTAAGGCTGTTTTGTGGTGCACCATCGGGGACTCGAACCCAGGACCCACTGATTAAGAGTCAGTTGCTCTACCAACTGAGCTAATGGTGCTTATAAGAGAAGCCGGCATCTACCTATTTTCACAGGCCGTTTCCAGCCAACTATCTTCGGCACAAGTGAGCTTAACTTCTGTGTTCGGAATGGGAACAGGTGGAACCTCACCGTCATTGACACCGGCCAACGCGTGACCTTCGTCATGCTTCTCTTTTTCTTGAGGATGTACCCTCAAAACTGAATATCGAACCGCTTTTGCAAATAGAGTATCTGATCAAGATGGGGTCAAGCCCTCGACCTATTAGTACACGCTAGCTGAACGGATCACTCCGCTTACACTGTGTGCCTATCAACCTTGTAGTCTTCAAGGGGTCTTACCTGATTGACTCAGTGGGATATCTTATCTTAAGGCCGGCTTCACGCTTAGATGCTTTCAGCGTTTATCCGATCCGAACATAGCTGCCCAGCTGTGCCACTGGCGTGACAACTGGTGCACCAGAGGTTCGTCCATCCCGGTCCTCTCGTACTAGGGACAGCGCCTTTCAAATATCCTGCGCCCACGACAGATAGGGACCGAACTGTCTCACGACGTTCTGAACCCAGCTCGCGTACCGCTTTAATTGGCGAACAGCCAAACCCTTGGGACCGAATTCAGCCCCAGGATGC
>OJPZ01000031.1_pt1 | contig 102095 bp, 77 predicted proteins | sample 1598611 | NCBI WGS metagenome assembly OJPZ01 (sample SAMN03922494, study PRJEB24848) | human gut metagenome | isolation source: stool sample | host: Homo sapiens | place: Germany | collected 2011-11
GTCTTTTCGACCGAAGCGTTGATCTTCTTCACCACCGACTTGTTTGCATCGGCGGCAGCCTTCTTCTCGGCCTTCTCGGCAGCATACTCGGCACGCTTCGCATCTTCGAACGTGCGGCTGTGCGACAGCGTGATGCGCTTGGTGGCCTTCGAGAATTCGAGCACCTTGAAGGGCAGCTTCTCGCCGACCTTGGCCGTCGTGCCGTCCTCCTTGACGAGATGTTTCATCGGGCAGAAGCCTTCGATCGAATCGGTCAGCGAGACGATCGCGCCCTTGTCGACCAATTCGGTAACGGTTCCCTCGTGGATCGAATCGATCGAGAACTGTCCCTCGAACTCGTTCCACGGATTCTCCTCGAGCTGCTTGTGACCCAGCGACAGGCGACGGTTCTCCTTGTCGATTTCGAGCACTACGACCTCCAAGTCGGCGCCGATCTGGGTGAACTCGCCCGGATGCTTGACCTTCTTGGTCCACGACAGGTCGGAGATATGCACCAGACCGTCGATTCCCTCCTCGATTTCGACGAAGACGCCGAAGTTGGTGAAGTTGCGCACCTTGGCCACGCAGCGCGTGCCGACAGGGTACTTCTGCTCGATATCGGCCCACGGATCGGTCGTAAGCTGCTTGATGCCCAGCGACATCTTGCGCTCTGCGCGGTCGAGCGTCAGGATGACGGCCTCGACCTCGTCGCCGACCTTCATGAACTCCTGCGCCGAACGCAGGTGCTGGCTCCACGACATTTCCGAAACGTGGATCAGACCCTCCACCCCGGCTGCGATCTCCACGAACGCGCCGTAATCGGCCATAACGACCACGCGGCCCTTGACCTTGTCTCCGACCTTGAGGTTCTGGTCGAGCGCCTCCCACGGATGCGGGGTGAGCTGCTTCAGACCCAGCGCGATGCGCTTCTTGGCCTCGTCGAAGTCGAGGATCACGACGTTGATCTTCTGATCGAGCGCCACGATCTCCTCGGGGTGGTTTACGCGGCCCCACGAGAGGTCCGTGATGTGGATCAGACCGTCCACGCCGCCCAGGTCGACGAATACGCCGTAGGAGGTGATGTTCTTGACGGTTCCCTCGAGGATCTGGCCCTTCTCCAGCTTGGACATGATGACCTGCTTCTGGGCTTCGAGTTCGGCCTCGATGAGCGCCTTGTGCGACACGACCACGTTGCGGAACTCCTGGTTGATCTTCACGACCTTGAACTCCATGGTCTTGTCCACGTATACATCGTAGTCGCGGATGGGTTTCACGTCGATCTGCGAGCCGGGCAGGAACGCCTCGATGCCGAATACGTCGACGATCATACCGCCCTTCGTGCGGCACTTGATGTAACCCTTGATGATTTCGTCCTTCTCCAACGCCTCGTTGACACGGTCCCACGACTTGAGCTGACGGGCTTTCTTGTGCGAGAGGGCCAGCTGTCCGTTCTTGTCCTCCGCAGCCTCGATATAGACTTCGATCTTGTCGCCTACCTTCAGGTCGGGGTTGTAGCGGAACTCCGATACGGGAATGATGCCCTCGCTCTTATAGCCGACGTTGACGATCACCTCACGTTTGTTGATGCCCGTTACGGTTCCCTCGACCACTTCGCCGACGTTGACGTTCGAAAGCGTCTTGTCGTAAGCCTCGGTGATCTGGGCCTTGTCCTGGTCGTACACGCCCAGGTCGTTTTCAAAGGCGTTCCAGTCGAAATTCTCGTTTGCGACTACATTCTTTACTTCTTCCATTGTGGAAATCTTTGCGATTCAATCGCTCGTTAATTGGTTAATATTGAAAGTTATAGCCCCCGCTTACGGCGTTACTACGCGCGGGCGAGGGCTACAAAGGTAGTGTTTTTCAGCGAATCTGCAAAAAATCAGCGGTTTATTTGCGCCGGATCTCCTGCCGCGGCTTGTTGTCCGGAGTCAGCGGGCCGTCTTCCTGCAACTCTTCGAGCAGCACGCCTGCGACCGTCGTTCCCGTGAGCTTCCCGTCGGTGTAGTTCAGGTCGTTGTAATTCTTGTAGACGTAGTCGCTGACCGCAACCTCGTACACCTTGCCTTCGCGCAGCTTCGGGAAACGCACGTCGACGGCGTTGTCCGCAGCATCGGTCACGATGACGTAGGGTGTCGTCGAGATCAGGTCGATGCGGTGCGCCTCCTTGCGGTTCTCCTCGTCGTTATACTTCGAGAGGATCATCCGGCGCATGTCTTCCGGGGTCATCCGCATCCGGGCTATCTCGGTCCCGAACGGCTCCAGGTCGTAAACCTTCGCCGCACCGACGCCGCCTGCCGGAATCGAATCGAGGCGCACGCCGCCGATGTGGTAAAACCCGACGTCGGCATCGGCTTCGTCGGCCACCGACGCGGCCATCCAGTTGGCGAGGCCCCACTTGTCGGCCGGCCCGGCGAACGCGCCCACAGGCTTGTTCAGCTCGGGATCGGCATAGTAACGGTCCACTTCGGCCTGATACGACGCATCGGGCGCGTAGCCGGCCAGCGGCACGAGACGGGATTCGATGCTTTCGATCTTCCTGCCGCGGAATCGGATCACCGTAACGCCCACGTTCTTGAGGTATTTCCCGGTCTGCGTCAGGAGCGTGCCGTTCACCAGCGAATCGACCTCCACATGGGTGTGTCCGCCGATCACCACGTCGAACAGCGTCTCCTTTCCGAGCAGTTCCTCGTCGCGGTCGTCGCCCATGTGCGACACGAGCACCAGCAGGTCGACCTTCGGGCGCAGCCGGGCGGCATACTTCATCGCCATGGCCTGCGGGTCGGGAAATTCCAGTCCCCCGAAACTCGACGCATTGCCCGCGGGATGCCCCGGGCCTTCGTAGTTGGTCACCACGCCGACGAAACCGATGCGGATGCCGTCCTCGTCCAGAACGACATAGGGCGGCAGCTGCGGGAATGTGCAGGTGTCGCTCACCACGTTGGCGCACACCACTTCGAAATCCATGCTGTCGATCATACGGCCCAGGAATGCCTGCCCGTGGTCGAACTCGTGGTTTCCGAGGGTCGCCACGTCGTAGCCCAGCCGGTTCATCAGCGCGATCATCGGCATCCCGGGCGTCTGGGCCATATCCACATAAGCGTTTCCGGTCCAGCGGTCCCCGGCATCGACCAGCACCACCAGCTGCGCCGTATCGCGGCACGCCTCGACGGCCGCGGCCAGCCGGGGGAAATTCTGAATCTTGGCGTGCATGTCGTTCGTCGAGAGCAGCACGAGCGTCCGTTCGCGGGGCGCGCAGGCCGCGGCGGCCGCCGCAAGGAGAATCAGGCCCGTCCGGAACATTCTTTTCATATTCGTCGGCATTGTTTTTCTTTATGGATGAAGATTTGCCAAAAGTACAAATAATTCCTATCTTTACGAATCGAACATTGTAAAAACTTTTCCATGAACGATACGATCCGAGTCATCTGCGAAAACGGCTGCGGCGAGCTGGAAGTCCCGATGGGAACCCCGCTGGAAGAGGTCGCCAAACGCCTCACGCCCGGCCTTCACCCTTTCCTGGCAGCCTTCGTCAACAACCGCATCAAGGAGTTGAGTTACAAAATATATGCCCCGGTGACGATCCGTTTCGTCGACATCACCTCCTTCGCCGGCATCCGCGTCTACCAGCGCACCGCCTGGTTCCTGCTTCAGAAGGCCGTCAAGGACCTCTACCCGGGGCAGACGCTCCACATCCGCCACTCGATGGGCCAGAGCGGGTTCTACTGCGAGGTCGACGGCATCGACGAATTCACCCCCGACGACGCTGCGCGGCTCCGCGGCCGCATGCGGGAACTCTCCGTGCGCAACCTGCCCATCACCCGCCAGCGCATGCTCACCACCGAGGTCCGCGCCCGCTACGCCGAGGAGGGCTTCACCGACAAGATCGCGCTCCTGGACACCCGTCCGCGGCTTTACAGCCAGCTCTACACGCTCGACGACACGGCGGGCTACTTCTACGGTTCGCTGGCCCCCTCGACGGGCTATGTCACGCTGTTCGACATCGAACCCTACTACAACGGTTTCTACCTGGCCCTTCCGCTGCGCACGTCGCCCGACACGCTTCACCGCAACGTCCACCAGGAGAAGATGTTCGGCATTTTCCAGGAGTACCAGTCGTGGGTCCGGATCATGGGCGTGCCCACCGTCGGCGACGTCAATTCGAAAGTGCTCGCGGGCGACGGCGGCGGCCTGATCAAGCTCGCCGAGGCGTTCCACGAACGCAAGTTCGCCTGGGTGGCCGACACCATCTACGACGCCCACCTTTCGCGCGGCGCCCGCATGGTGCTGATCTCCGGCCCCTCCAGCAGCGGCAAGACCACCTCGGCCAAGCGGCTGGGCATCCAGCTGGGCGTGCTGGGACTGAATCCGGTGCTGATCTCGCTCGACGACTACTTCGTCGACCGCGAGAAGACCCCGCGCGACGCCGACGGCAACTACGACTACGAGGCGCTCGAAGCCATCGACCTGGAGCTTTTCAACGACCACCTGGCGCGCCTGGTCCGGGGCGAGAGCGTCGACATCCCGCGCTACGACTTCATCACGGGGCGCCGCACGTGGCACAACGCGCCGCTGACGCTCGACGAACGCTCGATCCTCATCATCGAGGGCATCCACGGACTGAACCCGCGCCTCACGCCCTCGATCCCCGACGCGCAGAAGTTCCGCATCTACATCTCGTGCTTCACGTCCGTGGCGATGGACAACCTCTCGCGCATCGCCACCACGGACAACCGCCTGCTGCGCCGCCTGACGCGCGACTACCGCCAGCGCGGTGCCGACGCCCTCTCGACGCTCTCGCGCTGGGCCTCGGTGCGCCGGGGCGAGGAGAAGCACATCTTCCCCTACCAGGAGAACGCCGACATCATGCTCAACTCGTCGCTGTTCTACGAGATTTCGGTGCTGCGTCCCTTCGCCGAGAAGATCCTCCGCGAGGTCCCCGACACGGTTCCGGAGTACGACGAGGCACGGCGGATGCTCAAGTTCCTCGACAACTTCATCCCCATCGCGCCCGACGAAATCCCGCCCACGTCGATTCTCCGCGAGTTCATCGGCGGCAGCAGTTTTCAATATTAGCCCCGTACAGGACGGGCCGCAGCAGGAAATCTTGCCGCGGTCCGTTTTTTTATGCGGATCGCTGCACGAATTCCGGCTGATTTACCTATCTTTGCGTCACGCGGTCTGTGAGGGCCGCCGACATACGAAATAAAAGCGCATCGGCTTTTTTCTTATCACCGAAAATTGGACACTTTCGAACCAGATAAGGAACAAAGGTTGGTGTTCTCGCCGTTTTCCGGCGTGAGCATAATCCGTAGTTCTATCTGGTGGGTCAGTCCAATACCTCGGTGATGAACTCGGAAATCTGTTCACGCTTTTTTGTATGCCCGCGAAACGACTAACCCTTTAATTTAAATGAATATGAACAGTTGCTTGAACATTCTCTGGCATTTTCCATTTTTCGGATTCCTGTTCGCGCTTTTTTACGCGTTGTTCGGTGCGATTCTGTGCTGCACGGTCATCCTCTATCCCGTGGGACTGGGCTTTTTCCAGATCGCGCGGTTCCTGCTCACGCCCTTTTCGTCGGCGCTGGTCACCCGCAGGGAACTCAACCTGGTGCGGCCCGAAGAGCGCAGCACGGCCGCCGCGGCTTATTCGACCGTCATCACGATTCTCTATTTCCCCTTCGGACTGATCGCCGCCGCCGGAGCGCTGTTCGCCATGATCGGGGAATTCCTGAGCATCATCGGCATCCCGTGCGGCATCGTCTGGTTCAAGGCCCTGCCCGCGATCTTCATGCCCGTCGACAAAGTGTGCGTTCCGAAGGCCGTGGCCGACGAGATCGCACGCATCAAGGCCGGCGACACCGTCCGGCGCTACAAGGGCGAAACCGAAGAGCCGGAGACGCATTCGGCGGAGCGTCATTCCACGGATAATTTTTCCGAACCGCTTCCGGCCGTGCCCCAGGTCCGGCAGTACGACGACGACAAACTCCACGGAATCATCGCCAATCCCGAGATGTATAAGGCATCGCTGGTCGACGACTGCCGCCGGGAGCTGGAGATCCGCAGCAAGGGCGCCGCATTGATGCCCAAGATCGAGGCGTACGACGATGCAGGGCTGCGCGAGGTGCTCGCCAACCCGCAGATGTACTCCGACGAGGTGCTCTATTGCTGCCAGAAGGTCGATGCCGAGCGTCGCCGCATCGTCAGGGAACGACAGGAGCGTGAAGCCGAACTGGCACGCCTCCGGCGCGAGCAGGAGGAGAAAGCGGCCGCCGAACACCGTGCCGCGGCTTGGAAGAAACAGCGGCCATATGTCTTTGCAGTCATTGCAGTCTTGATTCTGTCAAGTGCCGGCATTTGGAGATATAGCTACCACCAAGAGCAAGCGCGGTTGGAGCAGGAGCGGTTGGAACATGAACGGATACGCATCGAGCAGGTGCGCATCGCCAACCAGCAACGCGCCGAAGAACAGCGTATTGCCGAACAAAAACGAGCCGAGGAACAACGTCTCGCTGAACAGAAACGGATTGAAGTGGAACGACAGCAGCAGGAAGCAAAAAAGATTCTTGCCGACAAGAACTATCGGCGTAGTGTAGGAGCCTATATCGTGGGCGATTACCACGAAAAACTCGAAGGTATAGTATTCTATGTAGACAACACCTATAAACACGGTAAGGTGATTTCTATTTCGCACAACACTGATGGGAGTGAATATGGTAAAAATTGGGAGGATACGATCGAATGGTGCAAATCTTTGGGTGGGAAATGGCGCTTACCGACCATTCAAGAGTGGGAACTTATCTATAAGCAGTTCTATAAGCAGTCAATCGACACAGAATATTCATTAGACATCAAACGAGGCTCAACGTTCGTCAAAAGTGCATATTGGTCGTCTTCAAAGTGGAATAATGAAGATAATTGCAATTGGACATTCAGATTCGATAAAGGATGCAGGGATGGTTGTTATCATAACTATTGCTTATATGCCCGTGTAGTATCGTCATTCTGATTATTACTTTACAAGTTCCAAACACACGACTCACAAAACATCCATGCCATTTTCATACTGGCAACGATTCCGGACACAGGGTCTGTCTGAACAAAAATCCGCCGAAAAGTTTCGGCGGATTTTTTTGCACGTCCGCTTCGTTTGTCTTACATTTGTACGGATAAAGCCCCCGAAAGCTAAAACATTGTAACTTAATCCCTCCATATTCGTATGTTCGACAAGTTTTCCGAACGCCATATCGGCGTCAGCAACGAAAAAGACCTGAAAGCCATGCTCGATGTGATCGGCACAAAATCCGTCGATGAACTCATCTCGCAGGTGATCCCCCAATCCATCCGGCTCCGCAAACCGCTCGCGCTGCCCGCCGAGGGGATGAGCGAATATGAATTCGCCGCCCACATCCGCGACCTTGCCGACCGCAACCAGCCCTACCGCTCGTTCATCGGCATGGGATACTACCCTTGCGCCGTACCGGCCGCCGTCGCCCGCAACGTCTTCGAGAACCCCGCGTGGTACACCTCCTACACGCCCTACCAGGCCGAAATTTCGCAGGGGCGCCTCGAAGCGCTGCTCAATTTCCAGACCGCCGTGATCTCGCTCACGGGCATGGAGATCGGCAACTGCTCGCTGCTCGACGAGGGCACCGCCGCCGCCGAAGCGATGGCGATGATGTTCTCATTACGTTCGCGGGATGCCGTCCGGGAAGGTCGGAATCAGCTCTTCGTCGACCGCAACATCTTCCCGCAGACGCTCGACGTGCTGCTCACGCGCAGCGAGCCGTTCGGCATCGAACTGATCGTCGACGACTACGACGAATACGAATTCACGGGCCGGGAGTTCGGCGCGATCGTGCAGTACCCGGCCGCCGACGGCCGGGTGCGCGACTACTCGGACTTCACCGCCGCGGCTCACGCCAAGGGTGCGCTCGTGACGGTCGCCGCCGACCTGCTGTCGCTGGCGCTGCTGAAAGCCCCGGGCGAATGGGGCGCCGACATCGCCGTCGGCTCGGCGCAGCGTCTCGGCACGCCGATGGGCTTCGGCGGTCCCGCCGCGGGCTACATGACCACGCGCGAGGCGTTCAAGCGCAACATGCCGGGCCGCATCATCGGCGTCTCGGTCGACCGGCTGGGCAACAAGGCGCTGCGCATGGCGCTCCAGATGCGCGAACAGCACATCAAGCGCGAGCGTGCCACGTCGAACATCTGCACCGCCTCGGCGCTGATGGCCTCGATGACGGGCTTCTACTGCGTCTACAACGGCCCGGAGGGCCTGCGCCGCGCCGCCGAAACCGCCCACCTGGCCGCCGCAACCGTGGCCCGCGCGCTGGAGGCGATGGACTACAAACTGGCTTCGACGGAGTTCTTCGACACATTAGAGGCCGAGGCCGAGGCCGCCGTCGTGCAGTCGCTGGCGCTCGAACAGGGCATCAACTTCTACTACCCTTCGGAGGGGCGCGTGCGCATGTCGTTCGACGAGGTGACCACCCCGGCGGAGATCGAGACCGTCGTAAGCATCTTCGCCGCGGCCAAAGGCAAGAAAGCCAAGACCGTAAAGGCCGTCACCGAAAGCTGCGCTCCAACTGCCCTGCGCCGCAAATCGTCCTATCTTCAGGAGCCCGTATTCAACGCCTACCGTTCGGAAAGCGCCCTGATGCGCTACATCAAGAAGCTGGAATTGAGGGACATCTCGCTGGCCAATTCAATGATTTCTTTAGGTTCGTGCACCATGAAGCTCAACGCCGCGGCGCTCATGCAGCCGCTGTCGCTGGCCGGCTTCCAGAACATGCACCCCTTCGCCCCGGCCGACCAGGCCAAGGGCTATATGGACCTGATCGCCGGGCTGGAACAGGACCTGGCGACGATCACCGGCCTGGCAGCCTGCTCTTTGCAGCCCAATTCGGGCGCGGCGGGCGAGTACTCGGGACTGATGGTCATCCGCGCCTACCACCAGAGCCGCGGGCAGGGCTACCGCAACGTGGTGCTGATCCCCGCGTCGGCCCACGGCACGAACCCCGCCTCGGCCGCGATGGCAGGCATGAAGATCGTGACGGTGGCGTGCGACGAAAAGGGCAACATCGACGTGGAGGACCTCGAAGCCAAGGCCAAAGAGCACTCGTCGGAGCTGTGCGGCCTGATGGTCACCTACCCCTCGACGCACGGCGTCTTCGAGAGCCGTATCCGCGAGATCGTGGACGCCGTCCACGACGCCGGAGGACAGGTCTACATGGACGGCGCCAACATGAACGCGCAGGTGGGACTGACGAACCCCGGCTACATCGGGGCCGACGTCTGCCACCTCAACCTCCACAAGACCTTCGCCATGCCCCACGGCGGCGGCGGCCCGGGCGTAGGCCCGATCTGCGTCGCCGAGCACCTGCGGGCCTTCCTGCCGTCGCATCCGGTCGTCGCCACGGGCGGCGACGAGGGCATCACGGCCGTCGCGTCGGCCCCGTGGGGTTCCGCGCTGCTGTTCCCGATCACCTACGGATATATCAAGATGCTGGGGGCCGACGGACTTCGCAAGGCCACCGAAATGGCCATCGTCAATGCCAACTACATGTCGGCGGCGCTGGCCGCGGAGTACCGCACCTATTATTCGGGCGAGACGGGCCGCGTGGGCCACGAGATGATCCTCGACCTCACGTCCTTCAAGAAAGACTACAACATCGACTGCGGCGACATCGCCCACCGCCTGATGGACTACGGATTCCACGCCCCGACGCTCTCGTTCCCCGTGCACGAGACGCTGATGGTCGAACCGACCGAATCGGAACCCAAGGAGGAGATGGACCGCTTCATCGAGGCGCTGATAAGCATCAAGCGCGAATGCGAGGCGGCCGCCGGCCAGGCGGACAACGTGGTGGCGAACGCGCCCCACACGGCCCGGGAACTGGCCGGAGCGTGGGAACACCCCTACTCGCGCGAGCAGGCGGCATTCCCGCTCGCGTGGATCGGCGAGGCGAAGTTCTTCCCCTACGTCTCGAAGATCGACAACGGTTACGGCGATAGGAACCTCTGCTGCCGCAACTGCGAATAAGCCGGCGGCGGCCCGGGAGAAAACGGCGGCAATGTGGAATTGCCGCCGTTTTGCGGATTGCGGCACAATTATTTCCTGCGATTATTTGGCAACTCGCCCCGAAGTGCGTACCTTTGGTGGCTTAACACTGCGTTACAATCGGCCAAACTCCGGGCGCGCGAGGGGATTTAGGGGAGGGTCAGGCTTGTAAACGACGCCGCAGGCGGCGAATGAAGCGGTCGGGCACAAAACGACAAAACATTTAACACACATAATTCGTATGAAAGTAGAACAGAACAAAATGGTCGGCGTGGACTACAAGCTCACCGTCGACGGACAGATCGCGGACCAGTCGCGTCCGGGCCAGCCGCTCGAATTCATCTTCGGAACGGGCATGCTGCTCCCCAAATTCGAGGAGGCTATCCTGGGCAAGGAGATCGGCGAATCGGTTTCGTTTACGCTTGAGGCCAAGGACGGCTACGGCGAAGTGATCGCCGACGCCATCGTCGATCTGCCGAAAGATATATTCATGGTCGACGGCAAACTCGCCGAGGACATCCTCTTCGAGGGCAGCCAGGTTCCGATGAGCGACGCCCAGGGCAACCGCATGATGGGCATTGTCAAGGAGGTCGGCGACGAGACCGTGAAGATGGACTTCAACCACCCGATGGCCGGCAAGACGCTCAACTTCGACGTGGAGGTGGTTTCGGTGCGCGACGTGACGCCCGAGGACCTGCAGGGCGGATGTTCGTGCGGCGACTGCGGAGAAGGCTGCGGAGAAGGTTGCGGAGACCACGACGGCCATTGCAACTGCCATTAACAGGGGTAAAACGCCTGTTTCAGGGGGGGGGCAAGCCGGAATGCTTGCTTTCGGCTCTGCGCTCCAGGCGCGAGACGCTCGTTTTAAAGGCTGTCGCAAGCCAAAACGCGCCCGGATCGTTTCCGTGCTCCCGGGCGGACAGATACCATTCAACAAAAAAGCCGGACCTTCGGGTCCGGTTTTTTAGCGGATTTTCGTAACTTGCGCCGTCTCCGACAAGTCGGACGACGCTAAAAATCCGATCCCCGCAACGTGTACACCATTCGTCAATACCTGCTGGCCCTTCTCGACACCCGCGGCCTGACGCGCACGCTGGGTGAAATCGACGTGTGCCGCGACGCACAGGGACGCCCCTGCTTCAGCGCAGGCAATTCCGCCGCCGTCTTCCGCATCCGCCTCGGCGGACGCATCCGTTCGCTGCGCTGTTACCTGCGCCCGATGCGCCACCTGAAGGAGATCTACGGCCAGCGGCTTCTCGAAAAAGAACTCTACCTCCACACCTCGCCCGAAACCGGCGTCTGGGTCGATACGGTCGTCGGCGACTGGATCGAAGGCTCCACCCTGCACGAAACCGTCGCGCAGGCCGCCGCCCTCCGCGACCGGGAGTGCCTGCAAATCCTCGTCCGGCTGTTCGACCGGCTGGCCCTCGCGCTGGTCACGGACGACCGCGCCCACGGCGACCTGAAACCCGAAAACATCATCGTCGGCGACGACGGCACACTCTGCCCGATCGACTTCGACGCCTCGTACCTGCCCGCCTTCGCCGGGGAGATCAGCCCCGAACTGGGCACGGCGGCCTACCAGCATCCGGCCCGCACGGCGGCGGACTTCGACGAACGCATCGACGACTACCCCGCGGCGCTGATCTCGACGGCGCTGCACGCGCTGGCCGCGGACCCGACGCTCTGGGACCGTTACGGAAGCACCGACGGATTGCTGTACGCTCCCCAGCGGATCGCCGCGGACCCGGCCTACCGGGAGACGCTCGCGCTGTTCGAGAGACGCGGCATGGCCGTCCAGTACCGCATCGCGCAACTGCTCGCGGCACCCACCCTGCGGCTCTTCGGACTGGCGGAGCTGCTCGCCGAGGCGGTCCGGGAAAAGCCCGCCGCCCGAAGCGGAACGGAGACTGAAACGCCCGAACTCTTCGTCGAAAACGGACGCTGGGGCTACCGCACGGCGGAGCGCGTCGTCGTCGCGCCGCTCTACGACAGCGGCTTCGACTTCACCGAGGGGCTGGCCGCGGTCCAGCTCGGCGGCACGTGGCACTACATCGACACGGCGGGCCGCACGCTTCTGAGCTGCCCGGGCTGCACAGCGGTGAAGCCTTTCCGCGGCGGAAAGGCACAGGTCGTGCACGACGGCGAACGGCAGGAGATCGTCCATCCGCTGAAAACGCCCCGATACCAATAAGGCAGGGCCGCGAAAAGAGAGGGATCAAAAATCGCTTTCGGGCAAAATCCGCCCCGCAGGCACGCCGCTGCGGCCCGCGCAAGGCCGCCCCCGGGGCAACCCCTGCGGGAAGAAAAAGCGAGTTCCCGGGACGGGTTCGTGCAATTTAAATGCAATTTGTTATATTTGCATCTAAATAACTCCACAATCAATGACTCCATTCAGAAAATTAACCTCCGCGGAAACCGCCGCACTCGAAGCGCTCGGCAATTCGGCCGAAGATTGGTCGAAGGTGCTGGTTTCGGAGGATTTCAACCCCTTTCAGCTGTTGCAGAGCCACCTGGAAGGAAATGTAGAAATAGCCGCGGAAGCACGCATCATCCGTTCGCGCGTGGCGAATTACCGCATCGGAAGCGGCTCGCTCGTAGAAGGCGTCACGGCCCTCGAATGCCGCCGCCGCTCGGCATTCGGCAACGGCGTCGGCGTGGCCACGATGAACGAATGCGGCGGCCGCACGGTGAAGATATTCGACCGCCTGTCGGCACAGGTCGCCTACATCATGGCCGTTTACCGCCACCGCCCGCAGACCATCGCCGCACTCGAAAAAATGATCGACGCCTACGCCGGGGAACGTTCGTCCGCCATCGGCGAGGTGGGAAGCAACTGCCGTATCGTCGGGGCGCGCTTCGTCCGCGAGGTCCGCATCGGCAACGATGTCGAAATCGACGGCGCCTCGATCCTCGAAAACGCAACGCTCTGCGACGGCGCACGCGTCGGCGTGGACGTAAAGGCCTACGACCTGATCGCCGCCGAAGGGTCGGTCATCGACAACGGATCGATCGTCGAACGCTGCTTCGTCGGCGAAAGCTGCCGTCTGGACAAGGGATTCACGGCCGCAGAATCGCTGTTCTTCGCCAACTCGCACTGCGAAAACGGCGAGGCCGCCTCGATCTTCGCAGGCCCCTACACCGTCTCGCACCACAAATCGTCGCTGCTGATCGCCGGCATGTTCTCGTTCTTCAACGCCGGCAGCGGCTCGAACCAGAGCAACCACCTCTTCAAGAGCGGCGCCGTGCACCAGTCGGTGCATCTGCGCGGCTGCAAGTTCGCCAGCAGCGCCTACATCATGTCGCCCGCGCTCGAAGGGGCCTTCACGATGGTCATGGGACACCACTCCTACCACCACGACACCTCGGCCTTCCCCTACTCCTATCTGGTCGAGAAGGAGGGACGCACGCACCTCATGCCGGGAGCCAACCTCACCAGCTTCGGCGCCGTGCGCGACATCGAGAAGTGGCCCGCCCGCGACCGCCGCTCGGTGAAACGCGACGTGATCAGTTTCGACGAATACAACCCCTACATCACCGGTTCGATGCTCCAGGCCGTGGATATCCTCCACTCGCTCCAGGAGCAGGACCCCGACGCTCCGGTGTTCACCTACAACAAGACCCTGATCCGCTCGTCGGCCCTGCAGCGGGGGCTCAAACTCTACAACAAGGTCATCGTGGCGGCGCTGGGCGCAATGCTCGCCAAGGGAGGGTCGGATCCGCACTACGACGGCGACGGGCAGTGGCTCGACGTGGGCGGGCAGTACATCACGCGCCGCGAGACCGAGGCGATCCTCGCGGCCGTGGACCGCGGCGAGCTGGCCACGACCGACGCCGTGGACAACCGCTTCCGGGTCTTCGCCGTCCACTACGACGACTACGCCCACAGCTGGGCCAAGCAGGTTTACGCCGCGCTGCTCGGGCACACGCCGACCGTCGACGAGATCGACGAGGCCATCTCCGCGGGGCACAACGCCCACGCCTCGATGCGCCGCACGACCGACGCCGACCGCGACCGCGACTGCTCGCTCGACATGGCCGTCAGCTACGGTCTCGACTGCACGAGCGAGGAGGAGCGCCGCGAAGACTACTACTCGGTCCGCGGCCTGAAATAGAAGAACATACGACGCAACATGTATACACAGAGCATCACACGCACCCATCGCACCGCCATCATCCTCGCGATCGACGGCTCGGGTTCGATGGCCGAAAAAATCCGGTTCCGCAACCGGCAGATGACCAAGGCCGAAGCCGTGGCGACCATCACGAACGGCATGCTGTTCGAGCTGATCGAACGCGCCCGCCGCAGCGACGGCGTGAGGGACTACTACGACATCGCCGTAATCGGCTACTCGGGCGACGACGAGGTCTACTCCCTGCTGCCGGGCGGCAGGGAGCTGATCTCCGTGGCGGAGCTGGCCGCCGGGGAGCCGCCAATGAAGACCGAGGTCGTCGAATACCGGCTGCCCGACGGCAGCATCTCCCTGCGCGAAATCCCCTACCCGGCATGGGTGGAACCCGAAGCCGCCGGGCAGACCCCGATGTGCGAGGCCCTGCGCCGCGTGCGCGACATCGCCGCGGCATGGTGCGCCGACCCGGCCCATGCCGAAAGCTTCCCGCCGATGGTCTTCAACATCACCGACGGCGAGGCCACCGACTGCGACGACGCCGAACTGCGCGCCGTGGCCGGACAGATCAAATCGCTCCGCACGGCCGACGGCAACGTGCTGCTGGTGAACATCCACATCGCCGCGGGCGACACCCCGCGCACGGTGTTCTTCCCCTCGGCCGAAGAGGCCTCGTACCCCAACCGCTATGCGGCGGTGCTCTACGACTGCTCCAGCCCCATGCCCGAGGTCTTCAACGAGGCGATCCGCGAAGCCAAAGGCCCCGGCGCCCTGCCGCCGTTCCGCGGCATGAGCTTCAATGCCTCGGCCGAGGAGCTGATCACCATGCTCAACATCGGTTCCATCAGCGTAAAAACCGAATAGCCATGACACCCACGCTGCAACTCTTCGCACGGGCGCTGCTGACGCCCGACCTCTCGCTGGGAACGCTCGCCGACGCCCGTGCGGCGACCGGGGCGGACAGACTGCCGCGGCTGATGCGCACGACGCGCTTCGCCGAGGCCGAAATCACGTGGCACGGCCGGCAATGGCTGCTCTCAATGCCGCTCTCGCCCGCCGCGCTGGCCTCCGTGGAACGCACGGCATCGCAGCTCGGACGCCTCAACACCGACCATCTCGCGGAATACCGCATCCTGCGGGACGAGCTGCGGTGGACAGACCCGGCAGGCTGCCGCCGCCGTTTCGACCTGGTGCTCCAGCACCTTCCCGCGGGTAAACCGTTCGCCGAAGCGCTCCACACGGAACCTGCGGAGCGGCTGCTCGCGGCGCTCGACGCCCTCGAAACGGCCCTGCGGGAGCTGAACTTCTCGCACAACAACCTCCGGGCCGAGAACCTGCGCTGGTCGGGCGGGCGGTTCGTGCCGCTGCGCTACCACGACGCGCATTTCGGCCCTTCGGGAGACGGCGCGGCCTTCGAAGCCCTGCGCGGAGAGGTCCGCCGGACGGCCGACCCGATGTGCGTCGGCGACACGGAAGCCGTCTACACCCCGCACCGCCGCCTGACGGGCCACCGCTGGACGAGCCACGTCTTCGAAGGGCTGATCTGCGTCGAGGACGACGAGGGATTCGGGTTCGTTGACACGGAGAACAACCCCGTAATCCGGCCGCAGTACACCTGGGCCGGGGATTTCCGCGAAGGACGCGCCGAGGTCGAAACCCTCTCGGGCATGGGCCTGATCGACCGCGAGGGGCGTTACGTCATCCCGCCCGAATACGAGATCGTCGACTATGTGCCGGCCGAAAGCGTCGTCCGGGTGCGGAAAGACGGCCGCTGGGCGGAATTCGACTACCTGGGACGACGCCTGACGGAATTTGGAACGAATAATGATTGAAACATGCAAACAACAACCGATACCATGGAAGAACAAGTAAGAGTCCTGATTATCGGCAGCGGCCCCGCAGGGTACACCGCCGCCATCTACACCTCGCGCGCCAACCTCAAACCGGTGCTTTACGAAGGCATCGAGCCGGGCGGACAGCTGACGACGACGACCGACGTCGAGAATTTCCCGGGACATCCCGACAGCGTGAGCGGTCCCGACCTGATGGGGCTGATGCGCAGGCAGGCCGAGCGGTTCGGCGCCGACATCCGCACGGGCAACGTCACGCGCGTGGACCTCTCGTCGCGTCCGTTCCATGTCGTGATCGACGGCGAGAAGGAGATCAAGGCCGAGACGCTGATCATCGCCACGGGAGCCTCGGCCAAGTACCTCGGCCTCCCGTCCGAGACCAAATTCCGCGGGCAGGGCGTCAGCGCCTGCGCCACATGCGACGGCTTCTTCTACCGCCGAAAGGACGTGGCCGTGGTGGGCGGCGGCGACACGGCCTGCGAGGAGGCCACCTACCTCGCATCGCTCTGCCGCAAGGTCTACCTGATCGTGCGCAAGCCCCACCTGCGCGCCTCGAAGGCGATGCAGCAGCGAGTGTTCAACACGCCGAACATCGAAGTGCTGTTCGAGCACAACACCGCCGAGGTGCTGGGCGACGACTCGGGCGTAACGGGCGCGCTGCTGCGCAAGAACGACGGCTCGGAGAAGAAGATCGACATCGCGGGATTCTTCCTGGCGATCGGACACCACCCCAACACGGAACTCTTCGCCGACCAGCTGAAACTCGACGCCGAAGGCTACATCAAGGTCGAGCCGGGAACGTCGAAGACCAGCATCGAAGGCGTCTTCGCCGCCGGCGACGTGAAGGACCCCCACTACCGCCAGGCCATCACGGCGGCCGCGTCGGGATGTATCGCCGCCCTGGACTGCGAGCGGTTTTTACTGATGTAACACGAACAAACCGAACCCATGAGAAAATTCCTCCTGCCGCTGGCGGCGGCATTCGCGGTCGCATCGTGCGCCGAAATCCGCACCACTTACATCGGCAAAGCCTATCCGGTAACCCAAACCGCACCGGAACTATATTTCGACTGGAAGGACGTTCCCGCGGACTACGAAACGATGGGCAGCATCGAGGCGACGCCCTTCGGCAAGACGCTGGAGGAGGCGCAGGCCGCCATCGAGCAGAAGGGCCGGGAGAAAGGGGCCGACGCCATCGTCTTCGAAGGCATCGTGAGCGAAACCTCCGCCCCGACCTACACGACGACCGAAAAGATCGAGAAAAACGACGACGGCAGCAAAACCCGGACCGCAACCACGTCCCAGAGTGTTTTCACCACGAACCGCCTTCGGGCAACGTTCATAAAGTATAAAAAACATACGAATTGAGTTTTTCGGTCACCATATTGGGGTCTTCCTCCGCGAAGCCGACCGTCGCCCGCCATCCTTCGGCGCAGGCGGTAAACGTCCACGAACAGTATTACCTCGTGGATGCGGGCGAAGGCGTGCAGCAACAGCTGGTCCGCTACGGCGTCAACCCGCTGAAAATCCGCGCCGTATTCATCTCGCACCTCCACGGAGACCACGTTTTCGGACTGTTCCCGCTCATCTCGACGCTGGCGCTCTACGGCCGCAGGACCCCGCTCCGGGTCTTCGCCCCGGCGCCCTTCGGCGAGATCCTGGCCTGCCACCTCCGCTATTTCGACAGCGAGCTGCCCTACACCGTCTCGTGGACCGAGGTCGACACGACCAAGCATGCCCTGCTGCTGGAAAACCGCACCCTCGAGGTGTGGAGCGTCCCCCTGCGTCACCGCGTGCCGTGCGCCGGGTTCCTGTTCCGCGAGAAGGAGCCGCCGCTGAACGTCGAGAAGTTCAAGATCGCGAAATACGGCCTTTCCATCGCGCAGATCACCGCCGCCAAGCGGGGCAAGGACGTACGGCTGGCCACGGGCGAGGTGATTCCCAATGCGGAACTGACCTACCGGCCCTATGCGCCGCGCTCGTATGCCTACCTCTCGGACACGAACTACTCGGCCAAGGCCGCGGGGCTGTGCCGGGGAGTCGACCTGATGTACCACGAAGCGACCTACGCCGCCGCCGAACAGCGGAGCGCCAAAGACCGCGGGCACTCGACCACGACGGACGCCGCGAAAGCAGCCCTCCGGGCGGGCGCCAAACGCCTCGTGATCGGGCACTACTCGTCGCGCTACAAGGACGAAACGCCGCTGGTCGAGGAGGCGCGGACGCTCTTTGCGGAGAGCTATCCGGCGACCGAAGGGACCACTTACACCGTCGAGAAACAACGATGACAAAAGCCGACATACAACTCGTCCGCGCGCTGGCCGACAAACGCGGCCGCACGGAGCACGGACTTTTCGTCGCCGAGGGGGAGAAACTCATCGGCGAACTGCGCGGATCGCACCTCTCCGTACGCAGGATATTCTCGCTGGAGGGGGTGTTCGAAGGCCCCGGGGTCGAGACCGTCGCCCCGCGCGACATGGAGCGGCTTTCGCTGCTCAAAACCCCGAACAACTCGCTGGCGCTGGTCGAAATACCCCGCTGCGACCTGAAGCCGGAGCGGCTGCGGGGGCGGCTGACGCTGGCGCTCGACGACGTGCAGAACCCCGGCAATCTGGGCACGATCATCCGGCTGGCGGACTGGTTCGGAATCACGGACATCGTCTGTTCCGAAGCCTCGGCCGACTGTTTCAACCCCAAGGTCGTGCAGGCCACGATGGGGGCGATCCTCCGCGTACGGGTTCACTACACCGACCTCGCGGCGCTGCTTTCGAAGGCCGCCGCACTGGGACTTCCGGTCTGCGGAACGTTCCTCGAAGGGAAAAACATCTACGAAACCGAACTGGAGCCGGCGGGCATCGTCGTGATGGGCAACGAAGGGCGCGGAATCACCGACGCCGTGGCCCGCACCGTCACGCAGAAACTCTTCATCCCGCCCTGGCCGGCCGACCGCCGGGGTTCGGAATCGCTCAACGTCGCCATGGCGACGGGCATCGTCTGTGGTGAATTTCGCCGCCAGGCGAGCGCAAAGACCGGAAAATAAGACCGCAGGTCAGAAAATGGCTCATGCTCCGCAGGGAAACAACGTTTCACGAGCGGAGCATGAGTCATTTTCTATCGGTCCCGATTTTTTCCGGTCTTTGCCGAGCCGCCCAAGAAATCACGGAGCGCGGTTATCCCGAGCGAAGGCGAGGGATGCGACGTAATTTCGGCGGCAGGAGGAGCCGCCCGAAAAATCACGGAGTGCGGTTATTCCGAGCAGAAACGAGGGTGTGCACAGGATTCCGGCGACGCACGGGCCGCCGGAGCCGGGCAGAACCGGCATTACGCATCTACTCCGGATCCGGATCGCGCCAGGGGGCTGCCGCGACCCCGGCGGCGCAGGCAGCAGGCAGCGCATCCCGGATGCGTCCGACCAGTTCCAGCGCCTCGGCGCACTCCACGGGTGAAAACAACCGTGCTTCGGCGATCTGCCGAACGGCCCGGTCGAGCGCTGCGACAGTCTTTCCCAATTCGTATATCTGCGCCCCGGAGGCCGAGGCGAAGTCGATTTTACCCAGCAGCACCGACGCATGGCGCGCATGGCGTTCGAAATTGACCAGCGCCGGAAAATCCCGCCGCAGGTCGTAAGGAGCCACCCAAAACGTTTCGAACATCAGATGGAATACGATATCCACAAATTCAGCATTGCATTTCAACATTTTCCGCTCACATCTTCTCATTTCTCCAAACTTGCTTGGTCCGGAAAAAAAGCGCGGGCAGACTTGCTGCTTCACCGCCGAGGTATTGGACGACCCGTAACGTAGAATGCGGCAAATGCCCACGCTGAAAAACAGCGAGAGCATCAACCTTTATTCCTTACGTTACACGAAAGTGTCCAATTTTCGGCGGTAAGAAAAAAGCCGATGCGCTTTTTATCCAAAAAATGTCCGCAATCCTCACAGACTGCTGTAACAAAGATAATAAAAAATTGCACTCCCGGCTCAAAGAGGGGTAAAAATTCATTTTAATCGAATCCGAGGCATTGTGTATTCTGAATATTTTATAACTTTGTAAGTTGAAATAAAATTGATTATGCCGGAAAACAAATTCAAAATAGGCATCACGCAGGGCGACACGAACGGCATCGGCTGGGAAGTCATCCTCAAGGCGCTCGCCGACCCGCGGATGACGGAGCTTTTCACGCCCGTCGTCTACGGCTCGCCCAAGGCCGCGGCCTATTACCGAAATACCATCGCAGAGATCGAAGCCTTCTCCTTCAACCCCGTGGCGTCGGCCGCCGAGGCGCGCCGCGGAAAGACGAACCTCGTGGCATGCGGAGAAAACGCCGAAATCATGCCGGGCAAGCCGACTCCCGAGGCGGGACGCGCCGCCGTAGAGGCGCTGTGCACCGCCATGCGCGACCTGAAGGCGGGACAGCTCGACGCGCTCGTGACCGCACCCTTCGACAAGGAGACCGTACAGGCGGACGACTTCCGCTACACGGGGCACACCGAGTACCTGGCCGCCGAACTCGAAGGCGAGGCCATGATGATCCTGTGCAGCGACTCTCTGCGCGTGGGGCTGGTCACCAAACACATCCCCGTTTCGGAGATCGCCCGCAACATCACCAAAGAGCGGATCGTGAGGGACCTCGACACGCTGCGCCGTGCGCTCATCGAGGACTTCGGCATCGTCGAGCCGCGCATCGCCGTCATGGCCCTCAACCCTCACGCCGGCGACGGCGGACTGCTGGGGTGCGAGGAGCAGGAGATCATCCGCCCGGCCATCGTCGAGGCGTTCGGCAAGGGCGTGCTGGCTTTCGGGCCTTTTGCCGCCGACGGGCTTTTCGCCGGAGGCGGATACGCCAAGTACGACGGCATCCTGGCCATGTACCACGACCAGGGACTGGCGCCGTTCAAGACCCTGTCGCCCGACGGGGTGAACTTCACGGCGGGACTTTCGGCCGTCAGGACCTCGCCCGACCACGGCACGGCCTTCGACATCGCCGGAAAGGACAAGGCCGACCCGCAGTCGATGCGCAATGCGATCTACACGGCCATCGACATCGTGGAGCACCGACGCGCATGGACCGAATGGACGCGCAATCCGCTGCAACACGCCGAACGCGACCGCGGCGGCCGCGACGTCTCGGTCAAGGACCTGCCGCAGACCGAAAAGGAGGATTGAACAAAAAACACCGGGCAACCCGGAAGCGTATTCCGTCTCGTAATTGTGGAAGCGCCGAAGGCCCCGAAAACTTAATTTTACATACAACAAAATGATCAAAATCACTTTTCCCGACGGCTCCGTACGTGAATATGCCAAAGGGACTACTGCGTATCAGATCGCAGAGAGCATCAGCCCTCGTTTAGCTGCTGACTCGCTCGCGGCCGCGGTAAACGGCGCGACGGTGGACATGACGCGCCCGATCGAAGAGGACGCTTCGGTCAAATTCTACAAATGGGACGACGAAGAGGGCAAACACGCCTTCTGGCATACCTCGTCGCACCTGCTGGCCGAGGCCCTCGAAGCGCTCTATCCGGGCATCAAGTTCGGCATCGGCCCGGCCATCGAAAACGGCTTCTACTACGACGTCGACAGCCCGACGCCCATCACCGAGGCCGACCTTCCGACGATCGAAAACAAGATGGTGGAGCTTTCCCGCAACAAGGAGGCGCTCCTCCGCCGCGAGGTTCCCAAGGCCGAGGCCCTGAAGACCTTCACCGAGAAGGGCGACCAGTACAAGGTCGAACTGATCACGGACCTCCAGGACGGCACCATCTCCTTCTATACCAACGGCGCCTTCACGGACCTCTGCCGCGGCCCGCACATCCCCAACACGGGATATATCAAGGCCCTGAAACTTACGTCCGTGGCCGGAGCATACTGGCGCGGCAACGAGAAGAACAAGATGCTCACCCGCATCTACGGCATCTCGTTCCCCAAGAAGTCGATGCTCGACGAGTACCTCGCGATGATGGAGGAGGCCAAGAAACGCGACCACCGCAAACTGGGCAAGGACCTCGAACTGTTCTGCTTCTCGCAGCGCGTGGGCCAGGGCCTGCCGCTGTGGCTGCCCAAGGGCGCCGCACTGCGCGACCGCCTGGAGCAGTTCCTGCGGGGTGTGCAGAAGGAGTACGGTTACCAGCAGGTGATCACCCCGCACATCGGCAACAAGGAACTTTACGTCACCTCGGGCCACTACGCCAAGTACGGCAAGGACTCGTTCCAGCCGATCCACACCCCGATCGAGGGCGAAGAGTACCTGCTCAAACCGATGAACTGCCCGCACCACTGCGAGATCTACCGGTCGAAGCCCCGTTCGTACAAGGAGCTGCCCGTGCGCCTCGCAGAGTTCGGAACGGTCTACCGCTACGAGCAGTCGGGCGAACTGCACGGACTGACGCGCGTACGCGGATTCACGCAGGACGACGCACACTTGTTTGTGCGGCCTGATCAGCTGCTCGAAGAATTCGAGCGGGTGATCGACATCGTGCTCTATATCTTCAAGACGCTGAAGTTCGACAACTACACCGCCCAGATTTCGCTGCGCGACCCGAACAACAAGGAGAAGTACATCGGTTCGGACGAGAACTGGGAGAAGGCCGAGTCGGCCATCATGCAGGCTGCCAAGGAGAAAGGCCTCACGACGGTCGTGGAGCTGGGCGAAGCGGCCTTCTACGGCCCGAAGCTCGACTTCATGGTCAAGGACGCCATCGGACGCAAGTGGCAGCTGGGTACGATCCAGGTGGACTACAACCTCCCGGAGCGTTTCGACCTCACGTACAAGGGCGCCGACGACCGCCTCCACCGCCCGATTATGATTCACCGCGCGCCGTTCGGCTCGATGGAGCGTTTCGTGGCAGTATTGTTGGAGCATACGGGCGGCAAATTCCCGTTGTGGCTCTCGCCCCAGCAGGTCGTGGTACTCCCCATTTCGGAGAAGTTCAACGATTATGCCCTGAAAGTGTCGGATTACCTCAACCGCAGCGACGTGCGCACCGAGGTCGACGACCGCAACGAGAAAATCGGCCGCAAGATCCGCGACAACGAACTCAAACGCATCCCCTATCTGCTGATCGTCGGCGAGAAGGAGGAGGCCGAAGGACTGGTTTCCGTCCGTGCGCAGGGCGAAGGCGACAAGGGGCAGATGTCCCTGGAGGCGTTCCGCGACTTCATCGCCGGACTGGTCAAAGAGGAGATCGAGGCCAACAAACTGGAGAAAAAGTAAGCATAGAAAGACAGGGGCTTTCCGATAAAGCTCCCGCCGAGGCGGGGGTCCGGGGGCGGGTCCGCATTGCAAACACCGCCACAGGCGGCGATGCCACCGCCGGCAGAAGCCCGATAACAAGGCAACAAGTTTAATTAACCATTTTAATACGTACAACTATCGCAGCACCGAAACCATTCCCGCCGAGGCCGTTTACCCCCGGGAATAACAGACCAAAACCGGCAGGCACTGCCAACAACCGCTTCGGGCGCCGTCCGCCCGTCAAGGAGAATCCCCACCGGATCAACAACGAGATCACGGCTCCCGAAGTGCGCGTGGTCGGTGACAACGTCGGAGAGCCTCGGGTTCTGTCGATTCACGATGCGCTGAAACTCGCCGACGAACTGGAACTCGACCTGATCGAGATCTCGCCCAAGGCCGAACCGCCCGTATGCCGCATCGACGATTACCAGAAGTTCCTCTACCAGCAGAAAAAGAAGGCCAAGGAGCTGAAGGCGAACCAGACGAAAGTCGTCGTGAAGGAGATCCGCTTCGGCCCGCAGACCGACGACCACGACTACAACTTCAAACTCAAGCACGCGCAGAATTTCCTCAAAGAGGGCGCGAAGGTCAAGGCCTACGTCTTCTTCCGCGGACGTTCGATCGTCTTCAAGGAGCAGGGCGAAATCCTGCTGCTGCGCTTTGCCACGGACCTCGAAGAGTTCGCCAAGGTGGAGATGATGCCGAAACTCGACGGCAAGAAGATGAACATGATGCTTGCGCCCAAAGTCAAGAAATAGCGACAAGGCGAGGGCGGCGTACTGCCGTAGGCAGGACATAAAAACAACAGACACAAAACGAATGTATTCGGATTGTGTATTGTTGTTTTTGTGTTTACCGCAAAGCGGTACGTCGCCGAACCGCGAAAGCTGTTCATGGAGCGCGATCATGTCTCGCTTTGGCGAGACATGCGACGTAAATAACACTCCGAAACATTGCGGGCCAAAGGCATAAATGCGAAAACAACGACTGCGGAACGAACCCGTTCGGACCGCGGGGCGTTGTTTTTGCGTTTACAACGAAACGATGCTTTGCCGAGCCGCGAAAGCTGTTCACGGAGCGCGAGCATGGCTCGCTGCCGCGAGCCATGCAACGTAAATAACGCCCAGAAACATTGCGGGCCGAAAGTACAAATGCGAAAACAACGACTGCGGAACGAACCCGTTCGGACCGCAGGGCGTTGTTTTTGCGTTTACAAGCGACGAAACCGGCGCTTCGGGAAGAGCCCCGTTTCAATTTTTTCATTACCTTTGGGGTCGTAACGACACTTTTATTAGTCGGAAGGTTTTGACGGAACGGGCACAATCCGGTTTTGGAACCGTCTGACTTTTTCGTACCTTTGTAGTCAATGATCACCCCCGACGACATATTCGGCATTGCGGACGAAGCGGCCTTCGCACACGCGGCGCTGGAGATATTCCGGCGGCAGGCCCGCGACTGCGCCCCCTACCGCGAATACCTCGCCCGGATCGGCGTGCGGCCCGAAAGCGTGCTGCGTCCGGAAGAGATTCCCTACCTGCCCATCGAACTGTTCAAAACGCATACGGTCTATTGCGGGGAGACTCCGCCCGAGGTGGTTTTCACCTCCTCGGCCACGACCGGAATGACGCCTTCGCGCCACCCGATGCGCTCGCTGGCGCTCTACGAGCAGGCGTTCCGCACGGCATTCCGCACCTTCTACGGCGACCCCGCCGGGTTGAGCCTCTACGCCCTGCTGCCCAATTACCTGCGGCGCAAAGGCTCGTCGCTGGTCTACATGGCCGACCGGCTTTTGGCCGATTGCGGATCGGGCGGCTTCTACCTCGACGACCACGACGCCCTGCTGGCAGCGATGGAGAGGGACCCGAAGCCGAAAATCCTGCTGGGCGTGAGCTACGCGCTGTGGGACCTCGCGGAGCGGTACGCTCCGAAGCTCCGCGGCACGGTGGTGATGGAGACAGGCGGCATGAAGGGTTACCGCGAGGAGATTCCGAAAGAGGAGTTCCACCGAATCCTCTGCGACGCCTTCGGGGTCGGGAAGATTCATTCGGAGTACGGCATGGCCGAACTCACCTCGCAGGCCTATTCGCAGGGAGGCAATGTGTTCCGCTGCCCGGGATGGATGCGCGTCACGGCACGCGACGTCAACGACCCGTTCGACCTGCTTCCGGCAGGCGCGCGCGGCGGGCTGAACATCGCGGACCTGGCGAACTGGTGGTCGTGCGCCTTTATCCAGACACAGGACGTGGGGCGCGTCGGCGCGGACGGGGCGTTCGTCGTCGAAGGCCGTATCGACCACTCCGACATTCGTGGCTGCAACCTGTTGATACAATAAAATCACCCATACCAATGAAGACCGTCGCATTCGTTCCCATCCGGCTCAACAGCCAGCGCGTCGCGGGCAAGAACCTCCGCCCGCTGGACGGATCGCCGCTGATGTGCCATATCCTGAAAACCCTGACCGCCGTGGAGGGCATCGATGAAGTCTTCGTCTTCTGCAGCGATGAAAGCATCCGTGCGCTGCTGCCCGAAGGGGTCCGGCTGCTGCGCCGCGACCCGTCGCTCGACAGCGACACGACGCTCGGACGGGAAATTTACGACAGCTTCACCGCTCAAGTCGAGGCCGACCTCTACATCCTCGCCCACGCCACCTCGCCGTTCATCCGCGCCGCGACCGTCGCCGAAGCGCTCGGAAAGGTCCGCTCGGGCGAATACGACTCGGCATTCAGCGCCGAAAAATTGCAGACCTTCGCCTGGTTCGGGGGCAAACCGCTCAATTACGCCCTCGACAACATCCCCCGCACGCAGACCATCGAGCCGGTCTACATCGAGACCAGCGCCTTCTTCATCTTTTCGCGCGAATTGTGGTGCGGCCGCGGACGCCGCATCGGCGAACGGCCCTACATGGCTGTCGTGGACCGCATCGAGGGACTGGACATCGACTACCCCGAGGACTTCGCCATGGCCGAAATCATCGCGGCCAGCCGGAACCTGCCGGAATAACCGCAAATGGTTCAAAATTCCTATAAAACGAGGGATTTCAAGGCTTGCGCAGCCCCGCGAAACGAAGTTTACAAGGAGTAAATAAGTATTCGGGGGGGGGTGGCAAGCGTAACGAAGAAATCACCGTTTTAGAGGAATTTTTTCGTAGGCGTCGATCATCGATCCCCGCGTGCGGTTGACGATCCGCGCCCCGAGCGAGCGGGCATAGTCGCGCAGCACCTCGTGGCCGCGGAACAGTTCGGCGACCTCGGCCAGATAAACGGCCATCGTATAGGGCCGGCGGGGGACTTTCTGGAAGATCGGCTCCGAAACGGCCGGAGCATCGTCGTAATAGTGGCCGACGACCCGGCAGAGGCGGTTTTCGTCGTCGACACACAGCCCGTCGAGCAGCGTATGATCCACACCGTACAACTCCAGCGTCCTGTAACCCAGCAGCAGGGCGACGTACTCGCACACCTGCACCACGGTCCCGAAGTTGGCGCTTCCCAGACCGTGGCGGAACAGCCAGAACTCCACGCTCCGGAAACCCCGGTAGACCTGCGTATGGAACCGCACGATGCGGATATTGGGGTTGGGAAGCGCGGCGCGGTAGTCGAACTGCTCGGGATTGTAATACTGCACGTAGAGGTTCATCGGCCACGTCACCCGCTCGTTGAGCACGCGGTAAAGCTCCGCGACCCGGTCGCGGTAGACACTGTCGCGAAAGAACATGGGGTCGGAAAGCACGTAGTAGGCGGGCCGCACGGTCGCGAAACGCTCGTCGAGCGCGAAATAATTGACCGCCATGACGTCCTTCGACAGGTGTTCGCCCTGCTCGATCAGCCGCGGCAGGTCCCCGGAGAGCGAAGGTCCGTTGCCGAGGATCAGGACCGAAGGCTTCGGCTCCCCGACAGTCCCGGCGCGGCGGACATAGTTGCGGAAATTCTCCTTCACGGCCATCACGGCGAAGTAGAGCGCTGTGTCGAACGCGTTGCGGACGAATGCGATGATTTTCTCGGATGCGGTCATCGGACTGGTTTTATTTGCAAAAGTAGCAAAAGATCAATATCTTCGCAACAAAACCCGGCAGAACAGATGTCAGAACCCACCATTTCGGTCGTCATACCCCTCTACAACAAGCAGCGGGAAATCGGCGCGGCCGTGCGCTCCGCACTGGCGCAGACCCGCCTCCCGCAGGAGATCATCGTCGTGGACGACGGATCGACCGACGGCGGCGCGGAGGCCGTGCGTGCGATCCGATCGCCGCTGGTGCGGCTCGTCCGGCAGCCCAACGCCGGGGTCTGCGCCGCGCGCAACCGCGGCATCGAGGAGTCGACGGGCGAATACATCGCCCTGCTGGACGCCGACGATGCCTGGGAGCCGGGGTTTCTGGCCGAAATCGCCGCCATGATCCGCGAGTTCCCCGGATGCGGACTCTATTGCACGGCCTTTTCAATAATAAGCCACGACGGGACCTATCCGGCCCCGACACCCTCCGAGCGGGGCATCGTGGCGAATTTCTTCCGCGAATCGGCCCACCGCTACATCGCCATCCCGTCGGCAAGCTGCATCCCGCGGCGCGTGTTCGACAACGTGGGGCTGTTTCCCGTCGGCATGAAGATCGCCGAAGACCTCTACATGTGGATCCGGATCGCCCGCCGCTACGAAGTCTGCTTCTCGCCCGAACGGCTGGTCCGTTACTCGCGGGTGGCCTCGAACCGCTCGGCAGCGAGCTACACCCCCGAGCAGACCGTCCATTCGTTCGAGGAGCTGTACGACCCCCAGGCCCCCGAGGAGGACCGGGAGTTCGTGGCCCGCGCAGCGTTGGGAAAAGCGCTAATAATCAGTGCCAAAGGCGGCACGAAGGAGGCCGCCCGCGCCACCCGGTTCTTCGCCTGGACACGGACCTACCGCCGCACGCTGCACAAGGTCCGCGCCCTGAATGCCCTGCCCGCCGGCTGGCGCGGCCCCGTGATCCGGCTTTACAACGCGCTGGCCTGGCGCCTCGCCCGCAAAGGACTCTAAATACCTGCAACCATGAAATACATCCTTCAAAACCTCTGCTGCCTGCTGCTTTTCGCAGCGGGAACCTGCCGCGCGCAGACCACCGGCCACACGTTCCGGTCGGGCGGCATCGACCGCACGTACCGCCTCCACCTGCCCGAAGGACTGCCGGCCGGGGCGCCGCTGGTCATCGTCCTCCACGGCTACGGCGGACAGGCCCGGCCGGAGAGTTTCGGCATGAACGAGGTCGCCGACCGCCACGGTTTCGCCGTCTGCTACCCGCAGGGCGAACGCGACGGCCGGGGCAAGACGTGCTGGAACGTGGGCTACCCCTTTCAGGCCGACATGACCGTCGATGACGTGCGGTTCCTCACCGAACTGATCCGGCACCTTGCGAAGGAGCACCGTTTGAGCCGTCGCAACGTCTTCTGCACGGGCATGTCGAACGGCGGGGACATGTGCTACCTGCTGGCCTCGCGCTGTCCGGAGGTCTATGCGGCCCTCGGACCGGTCGCCGGGTTCATGTCCGTCGAAATCCTACGCTCGGACCGCAATCCGCGTCCGATTCCGCTGTTCGAAATCCACGGGACCAAGGACCGGACGACCCGCTGGGAGGGTGACCTCGGGAACGAAGGGGGCTGGGGCGCCTATGTCTCCGTCCCGACCGCGGTCGGCTACTGGGCCGCCAAAAACAAATGCCTCGCAGAGCAGGTCGACACCCTGCCCTCCCGCCCCGGCGGCCTGCAGGTCATCGCCCACCGCTACACGGACGGCACGGACGGAAACGAGGTCTGGCTCTACGAAACCGTCGGCGGAAAGCACTCCTGGAAAGAGACGGGCGTAGACACGGGCGAGGAGCTGTGGAAGTTTTTCAGCAAATACGTCCGGTAAACGAAAAAGGGTTCCGATGATTCGGAACCCTTTTTCACTCTGCCGCGCGGCGTCAGTTCGAGAACGTCAGCGAGTCTTTCCCGGCGTCGATCGAGATCGGCTTCGAGCGGTCGACCTCGCCGGCGAGAATCCGCTTCGAAAGGTCGTTGACCACATAGCGCTGGATGACACGCTTCACGGGACGCGCGCCGTAGAGCGGATCGTAACCCGCCGAAGCGATCCATTCACGCGCCTTGTCGCTGTACTCCAGCCGGATGCCGTTCTCCGAAAGCATCCTGCGCACGATACCTAGCTGGATGTCGACGATGCGTTCGATGTCCTTGTGCGTCAGCGGCTCGAACATCACGATCTCGTCGATACGGTTCAGGAACTCCGGCTTGAGCTGCTGTTTCAGCAGGTCGATCACGGCCAGTCGGGTCTTTTCGACAACCTCTTCGGGCAGTTTCTTGCCGTCGAAGGCCTCGGCGAAATTTTCCTGGATCACCTGCGACCCCATGTTCGAAGTCATGATGATGATGGTGTTGCGGAAATCCACCGTACGGCCCTTGTTGTCGGTCAGCCGGCCGTCGTCGAGCACCTGCAACAGGATGTTGAAGACGTCGGGGTGTGCCTTCTCGATCTCGTCGAGCAGCACCACGGAATAGGGCTTGCGCCGCACGGCCTCGGTCAATTGGCCGCCCTCGTCGTAACCGACGTATCCCGGAGGCGCTCCGACGAGACGAGACACGGCGTGCCGCTCCTGGTATTCGCTCATGTCGATACGCGTCATCATCTGGTCGTCGTTGAACAGGAACTCCGCCAGCGCCTTGGCCAGCTCGGTCTTGCCGACGCCCGTCGTGCCGAGGAAGATGAACGAACCGATCGGCTTGCGGGGATCGTTCAGCCCGGCGCGCGAACGCCGCACGGCGTCAGAGATGGCCGCGATGGCCTGCTCCTGCCCGATGACGCGCTTGTGCAGTTCGTCCTCCATGTGGAGCAGTTTCTCACGCTCCGAGGCCAGCATCCGCGTCACGGGAATCCCCGTCCAGCGCGACACCACCTCGGCGACGTCCTGCGCGTCGACCTCCTCCTTGATCATCGAACCGTTAGCCGAGGCGAGGCGGTACTCCTCCTGGAAAGCGGCGATCTCCTTCTCGGCCTCCTGGATCTTACCGTAGCGGATTTCGGCCACCTTGCCGTAGTCGCCCTGCCGTTCGGCCTGCTGGGCCTCGATCTTCAGGTTCTCGATCCTGTCCTTGTTCGCCTGAATCTTTTTGAGCAGATCGCGCTGGCCCTGCCACTTGGCACGCATCTCGGCGTCGCGGGCTTTCAGCTCCTCGATCTCCTTCGTAAGGTGCTCGACGCGCTCCTTGTCCTTCTCGCGGCGGATGGCCTCGCGTTCGATTTCGAGCTGACGCACCCGGCGGTCGAGCGTGTCGATCTCCTCGGGTACGGAGTTCATCTCCAGACGCAGCCGCGAGGCGGCCTCGTCGACCAGGTCGATGGCCTTGTCGGGCAGGAACCGCGAGGTGATGTAACGCGTCGAAAGCTCGACGGCGGCCACGATGGCCTCGTCCTTGATCCGCACCTGGTGATGGTTCTCGTAACGCTCCTTCAGGCCGCGGAGGATCGAGATGGCGTCCTCCTGCGAAGGCTCGTCGACCATCACCTTCTGGAAACGGCGTTCGAGGGCCTTGTCCTGCTCGAAGTATTTCTGGAACTCGTCGAGCGTCGTGGCGCCGATGGTCCGCAGCTCGCCCCGCGCAAGGGCCGGTTTGAGGATGTTGGCGGCATCCATCGCACCCGACGACTTGCCGGCGCCGACCAGCGTGTGTATTTCGTCGATGAAGAGCAGGATTTCGCCTTCGCTGGCCGTAACCTCCTGCACGACGGCTTTCAGACGCTCCTCGAACTCGCCCTGGTATTTGGCGCCCGCGATCAGCGCACCCATGTCCAGCGAGTAGATGATCTTCGATTTCAGGTTCTCGGGCACGTCGCCGTCGATGATACGCCGGGCAATGCCCTCGGCGATGGCCGTTTTGCCGACGCCGGCCTCACCCACGAGAATCGGGTTGTTCTTCGTGCGCCGCGAGAGGATTTGCAGCACACGGCGGATCTCCTCGTCACGCCCGATGACCGGGTCGAGTTTGCCGCTCCGGGCCTGTTCGTTCAGGTTGATGGCGTATTTGCCCAGCGCATCGAACTGCTGCTCGGAGGTCTGCGAATCGACCGTCGCGCCCTTGCGGAAGGTGCGGATCGCCTCGATCAACTCCTTTTCCGTCGCGCCGCTGCGCTTGAGGATGTCGGCGGCCTGCCCGCGCTCGGCCACGAGGGCCAGCAGCAGGTGCTCGACGGAAGCGTATTTGTCGCCGAAATTCTTCGTGAAGTCCACGGCCCGCTGGATCGCCTTCGAGGTCTCCTGTGCAAAGAACTGCTCGCCGCCGCCTTCGACGCGCGGCAGCGACGCCACGGCCCGCCCGGCCTCGTCGCGCAGCGAACGTACGTTCACGCCCACGCGCCCCAGCAGGAACGTCGAGAGCGAATCATCCTCGCGGATCAGCACCGCGAGCAGGTGGAGCGGTTCGACAGCCTGCTGTCCCCGCTCCCGCGCCAGCGAGAGCGCCGCTTGCAGCGCCTCCTGCGCTTTGATGGTAAGAGTGTTGATATTCATAGTGTTTCAGTTTTGTTTTTCAATCCGTTTCGATCCTCTTATCCGCAAAACCCCTGCCAACCCGGAATATACGACACGTTGTCACTTTTTGTCACAAATTGTCATCCGAAGACTGCCATGCCGGGACAAAATGACCGGAAGCAGAATTATTTTCAATTTTCACTTAATTCTTCTTATCTTTGCAACACTATGAGTGATTTCATCGTCAGCGCACGCAAATACCGCCCCGCGACCTTCCATTCGGTCGTCGGGCAGAAACATATCACCTCGACGCTCCAGAACGCCATCGAGCGCGGCCAGCTGGCCCACGCCTACCTCTTCTGCGGTCCCCGCGGCGTAGGCAAGACCACCTGCGCCCGCATCTTCGCCAAGGCCATCAACTGCCTCGCACCCGACGGCGCCGAGGCGTGCAACGAGTGCGAATCGTGCCGCTCGTTCAACGAGGGGCGCTCGCTCAACATCCACGAGCTGGACGCCGCGTCGAACAATTCGGTGGAGGACATCCGCACGCTGATCGAGCAGGTGCGCATCATTCCGCAGGTGGGCCGCTACTCGGTGTTCATCATCGACGAGGTCCACATGCTTTCGGCCGCGGCCTTCAACGCCTTCCTCAAGACCCTCGAGGAGCCGCCCGCACACGCCGTCTTCATCCTGGCGACCACCGAAAAGCACAAGATCATCCCCACGATCCTCTCGCGCTGCCAGATCTACGATTTCAACCGCATCCGCGTCGAAGACTCGGTCGAATACCTCAAATACATCGCCTCCGAGGAGGGCGTCACGGCCGACGAAGAGTCGCTGAACCTCATCGCGCAGAAGGCCGACGGCGGCATGCGCGACGCACTGTCGATGTTCGACAAGGCCGTGTCGTTCTGCGGCACGGCGCTCGACTACCGCAACGTGGCCCAGACGCTCAACGTGCTGGACTACGACACCTATTTCGGCGTTACGGAGATGCTCCTCGCGGGCAACTACGTCGACGTGCTGGTGACCTTCGACACGGTGCTGTCGAAAGGCTTCTCGGGCCAGACCTTCATGGCCGGCATGAACCGGCACATGAGGGACCTCCTGATGGCCAAGCAGCCCGACACGCTGCGGCTGATCGAAATGACCGGAACGCTGCTCGAACGATACCGGACGCAGGCGGGCGCCTGCAGTGTCGAGTTCCTGTTCGGAGCCATCTCCTGCCTGACGGAACTTGACGGGAAGATCCGGCAATCGTCGAACCAGCGGTTGCTCGTCGAGTTGGGTCTGATGAAAATCGCCGGACTCGGTCAAAAAAAAAATGACACCCTGACAACTTCCGGGGAGTATCCGCTTCCCGAACTGACGCCCCGTACGGCGGCCGCGGCCGTCACGGCGCCGCCTGCGGCACAACCGCAGTCCGACCCGGCGACCCGACCCGTTCCGAGTCCCGTTCCGAGTCCCGTTCCGGCGGCTCCGCAGCAACCCGTAGCGGTTCAGCCCGGACCGGCCGCACAACCGGTTCCCGCCCCGGCTCCACAGCCGGCCGCACCCCGGCCGGAAACGCCGGTGCAGCCCGCAGCCGCCCCGGGACCCGCTCCCGCTCCGGCCGCACGGCCCGAAGCGCCGAAACCCGCGCCCCAGCCCGTGCGGAGACCGCTGATCTCGGGAACCTCCCTCTCGGAACTGCTCGCCTCGGCGGGCAGCGATCCGGACGAGGAGCCTTCCGAGGAGGAAACAGCCCAACCGAAAGTCGCGGCGATCGACCCCGAGTGCGAACGGAAACTGGAATGCGCCCGGGAAAAGATCCTGAACCTCATCCGGGAACGGCGTCCGCGGTTCGTCCCGGCCTTCGAGCTGATGAGGGTGCAGGGCAACACGATCTCGTTGAGCGTGCCGACGAGCGAACTGCGCGAAGAGATACTCCGCAGCAAGACGGGGATGCTGATGCGCATCGCCGAACTGGCGGGCATCACGGGAGCGATCGAACTGGAAGTGGTCGTCAACGAGGAGATCCGGGCCGCACGGCCGATCAAACTCGAAGACCGGGTGAAACACATGACGGAGAAAAATCCGCTGATCGCGGAACTTCGCCAGGCATTGGATCTGGAAGTGGAATAGAGCGCATTGTAAAAACTCCGCAAATCGGGCGACATCTGTTGCGCGATGCAACAAGCCCCTCCCAAGGGAGGGGTTTGGGGTGGGGTCAAACTTGCAAACGCGGCGAAACGCCGCGACAACGACCGCCGGATTTGCAAACCGGTAAACAATTAGAACAAATACTAAACAGTAATATGACAAATTTCATCGAAGAACTCGAATGGCGCGGCATGATCCACACGATCATGCCCGGCGCGAAGGAACAACTCGAAAAAGAACTGACGACGGCTTACCTGGGTATCGACCCCACGGCCGACTCGCTGCATATCGGCCACCTGGTGGGCGTGATGATCCTCAAGCACTTCCAGATGTGCGGCCACCGTCCGCTGGCCCTCGTGGGCGGTGCGACGGGCATGATCGGCGATCCCTCGGGCAAATCGCAGGAACGCAACCTGCTCGACGAAAAGACCCTGCGCCACAATCAGGAGGCGATCAAGCGCCAGCTGGCCAAACTGCTCGACTTCGACTCCGACGCCCCGAACGCCGCCACGCTGGTCAACAACTACGACTGGATGAAGGAGTTCACGTTCCTCGATTTCATCCGCGACATCGGCAAGTGCATCACCGTCAACTACATGATGGCCAAAGATTCCGTGAAGAAACGTTTCAGCGGCGAGAGCGACGGCATGTCGTTCACCGAGTTCACCTACCAGCTGGTTCAGGGCTACGACTTCCTGCACCTCTACGAGACGATGAACTGCAAAATCCAGCTCGGAGGCGCCGACCAGTGGGGCAACATCACCACCGGCACGGAGCTGATCCGCCGCAAGCTGGGCGCGGAGGCCGAGGCCTTCGGCATCACCTGCCCGCTGATCACCAAGGCCGACGGCACGAAATTCGGCAAGACCGAGAGCGGCAACGTATGGCTCGACCCGCGTTACACCTCGCCCTACAAGTTCTACCAGTTCTGGCTCAACGTCAGCGACGACGACGCCAAACGTTATATCAAGATCTTCACGCTGCTCGACCGCCAGACCATCGACGCGCTCATCGCCGAGCACGACGCGGCTCCCCACCTGCGCGTATTGCAGAAGCGGCTGGCCGAGGAAATCACCTGCATGATCCACTCGCGCGAAGAGTACGAAAAGGCCGTCGAGGCCTCGGCCATCCTCTTCGGCGGCGCCACGTCGGAGGCTTTGCACCGCCTCGACGAGCAGACCCTGCTGCAGGTGTTCGAAGGTGTACCCCAGTACCGCGTGGCCCGCGCGGAACTCGCGGCCGGCGTCCCGTTCGTGGACCTCTGCGCCGAGAAAAGCGGCATCTTCTCCTCGAAAGGCGAGTGCCGCAAGCTGGTGCAGGGCGGCGGCGTGTCGCTCAACAAGGAGAAGGTGGCCGACGCGATGCGCCCGGTGACCGACGCGGACCTGATCGCGGGCAAATACCTGCTCGTGCAGCGCGGCAAGAAGAACTACTACCTCGTGATCGCCGAATAGGATGGAATACCGGATCGTTCTCCAGCGCATGGAGTTCCGGGCGCTGCACGGCTGCTACGAACTCGAACGGAAGGTCGGCAACCGCTTCACGGTCGACCTGGAGATCACGGCCTGCCTGGGCGACGCGGCCGCCGAGGACAGCGTCGAACAGGCGGTCAACTACCTCACGGTCTACGAGGTCGTCTCGCTTCAGATGCGCATAACCCAGCGCACGATAGAACGCGTGGCGATGAACATCATCGAGGCGGTCTACGCCTCCTTCCGGCAGGTCCGGCACGTAAAATGCACCGTCTCGAAACTGGCACCCCCGCTCGGCGGCAAACTGGAGAAGGTGAGCGTCGTACTGGAGAAATAGAAACCTGTGCGCACGCGGCTGCGTGCGCGCAGGTTTTTCAAATAGGACCGATATATGCATCATTCACACGGCCGCGCAACGCTGGGCGGCAAATTGAGCGCCGTGCTCGTCGCGGCGGGAAGTTCCGTGGGACTGGGAAATATCTGGCGGTTCCCCTATGTCGCCGGAGACAACGGCGGCGGCGCCTTCCTGGTAATCTACATCCTCTGCGTCCTGTTGCTGGGACTGCCGATCATGGTGGCCGAATTCTCGGTCGGACGCGCCTCGCACCGCAACGCCGTGGGAGCCTACCGGGCGCTCGACCCCAGGTGGAGTTTCCTGGGCTACAACGGCGTCGTGGCGGCCTTCCTGATCCTGGGCTTCTACTTCGTGGTGTCGGGATGGACCGCCGAATACATGGTCCACTCCGTGACGGGAAGCCTCGCCGAACTCTCCACCCCCGACGAATACAAGAGTGTTTTCGAGAATTTCATCCAGAACCCGTGGCGGCCCGTGCTCTACACCGCGCTGTTCGTGCTGGCCACGCACTTCGTCATCGCGATGGGCGTGCAGAAAGGCATCGAACGCTCGGCAAAGGTGCTGATGCCCCTGCTGTTCGTCATCCTGATCGCGCTGTCGATCCACTCGCTGCTAATGCCCGGCGGCGAAGAAGGGCTTCGGTTCCTGTTCAGACCCGATTTCTCGAAGGTGACGCCCTCGACGGTCCTCGTGGCGCTGGGACAGGCCTTCTTCTCGCTCTCCATCGGCATCGGCACGATGGTCACCTACGCCTCCTATTTCAACCCCGACACCAACCTGCGCCACACGGCGCTCAACGTCACGATCCTCGACACGCTGGTAGCCGTGCTGGCCGGCGTGGTGATCTTCCCGGCGGTGTTCAGCGTGGGCATCGAACCCTCGTCGGGACCGTCGCTCGTGTTCATCACCCTGCCGGGCATCTTCAACTCGATGCCGCTGAGCATGGTCTGGTCGTCGGTATTCTTTCTGTTGCTGGTCGTTGCGGCGCTCACCTCGACCATCTCCTTACACGAAGTCATCACGGCCTACATGCACGAGGAGTGGCACATGAGCCGCCGGGCCGCCGCATGGTCGACGACCGGAGCCTGCATGGCGCTGGCCGCCGTGGCGTCGCTGTCGCTGGGCCTCCTGAAGGGATGGAACATCTTCGGACTCACGATCTTCGACTCGCTCGACTACCTCACGGCCAACATCCTGCTCCCCGCCGGCGGATTTTTCACCTGCATTTTCGTCGGCTGGCGCCTCGACCCGAAAATACTCAAGGCCGAGATCAGCAACAACGGCACGCTGAAATTCCGTATCTACGGGGTGTTCATCTTCCTCGTGCGCTACGTCTGCCCGGCGGTGCTGCTGCTGATCTTCCTGGATAACCTGGGCCTCTTTTAGCAGCCGGCACCGATCGGAACGAAACCCAAAACCTACCGAACCATGAAACGATTTGTCCTTTTGCTGTCCCTCTGCTGGGGCCTCTGCGCTTCAGCCGCGGCACGCCCGATCCGGGGCTCTGTAAAATGCGGCGGAAAACCGCTGGAAGGCATCACCGTCACGGACGGTTATTCCTTCGCCCGAAGCGACGCAGCGGGGGAATTCACCCTCGACACCAACGACGACGCGCTGTTCATCAGCGTGGTGACCCCATCCGGATACATCGCACCCACGGAAGGAGGCGTACCGCAATTCTACCGTCCCTACGTCCCCGCCACGAAGCGTTACGACTTCTGTCTGCAGCCGTGGCCCGCAACCGGCGAAGTGTACGAACTGCTGGCGATAGCCGACCCGCAACCCAAAACCGAAACGCATTTCGAACGGCTCCGAACCGAGATCATCCCCGAACTGCAACGTGCGGCCGCCGCGGGAAAAGCGCAGGGCGTGCAACAGGCCGCCATCCTGCTCGGTGACATCGTCTGGGACTCCCCGGAACTGTTCACCCGCGTGAAAACGCAGTTCGCATCGCTCGGAATCCCGGTCTACGGCGTGATCGGCAACCACGACCACGACCTGAAAAAATACACCGACCGGGAGGCCACGGAGAACTACCGGAACCACTTCGGCCCCACCTACTACGCCTTCGACATGGGCCGCACCCACTATATCGTGCTCGACGACATCGTCTACCACGGTGCAAAAAAATACGACGAGCAGATCGACTCGCTGCAACTGGCCTGGGCCGCGGAATACGCCCGGCGGCTGCCCGCCGGGTCGCGCGTCTGCGTGGCCATGCACGCCCCGGCCATGAAGGCCTGGAAGGGGAATCAGGTCATGGAGTCGGCCGCCAGGCTGATGGACGCCTTCGCCGGCCACGAACTGCATTTCATCTCGGGGCACACGCACGTCAACTCGAACTACGACATCTGCGAAGGGGTCATGGAGCACAATGTAGCCCAGATCTGCGGGAACCTGTGGTATGACCCGGTCAACAAGGACGGCACGCCCAAAGGCTACCAGCTCTTCCGCGAATGCGGCGGAGAATTCTCGTGGGAGTACCGAAGCCTCGGCTCCCCGTCCGTACGGCAGCTGCGGATATGGCAGCCCGGACGGGTGGAAGCGTTTCCACGGAGCGTCGTGGCCAAAATTTGGAACTGGGATCCCTATTGGACCGTCGTCTGGTACGAGGACGGCCGTTACCGCGGCGCGATGCAGCGCATCCAGATCGCCGATCCCGACTATGCGGCACATCTCGATTCGCTGAAAACAGCCGGGCGGAAACTCGCCAAATCGCAGCATTCCCGCATCTCGGATTTCTATTTCAAAGCGTGTCCTTCGGCGTCGGCACAGACGATCGAAGTAGTCGCCACGGACCGCTTCGGACGCCGTTATTCGGAGCGCATCACGCTCGGAAAAGCCAAATGGCCCGTCGGAGCGGCGGCCGCTGAATAAGTCCGGCCGAACGGCGGAAACAGGTCTGGCGAACGGACGCCGGGCATCGTAAAAGAACGGGGCGGATGGACAGTACCGAAGTACATTCCATCCGCCCCGTTTATAAGGATGTGCGGAAGATCGCCGCTTTAGGCAATCAGTTGATATTGCGCCGGTCGGGTTCGTGGTCGGGCGAAGCCGCCTCCATGTCGATCTGCAACTTCACCATGTTGATGGCCGTGGCCGCAGCCTCGTCGCCCTTGTTGCCGTGACGGCCGCCGCAGCGGTCGAGGGCCTGCTGCATGTCGTTGACCGTCAGCACGCCGAAGGCGATAGGCATGTTCCACTGGATTTGCAGCTGCGTGATGCCCTGCGTCACGCCCTGGCAGATGAAATCGAAGTGGCGCGTGTCGCCCTGGATAACGCATCCGAGAGCGATGACGGCGTCCACGTCGGTATACTCCGCGAAGAACTGCGCGCCGAGCGAAAGTTCGAACGTGCCCGGGACATATTTGACCTGGATATTCATATCGGGGCACCCGGCGGCACGCAACGTACGCACGGCTCCCTCCAGCAGGGCCTCGGTGACCTCGCGGTTCCACTCGGCCACGACGATACCGAACCGCATATCCGCGGCCGAAGGCAGGGGTGAGTCGAATTTGGAAAGATTGTGATTCTTGGTCGCCATCGTCCTCCGTTATTTTACGCTGCCGAGCAGCTTCTCCGCATCGCGGGCCTCCATCGAGGCGGGATACGAGGTCATAATCTCTTCATAGAAAGCCGCGGCTTTCTGCTCATTGCCCTGGGCCTGCTCTGCAAGACCTGCCTTGCGCAGGTACATCGGAGCCGTCAGGTTGTTGTCGGCGGCCTTCACGGCCTTCTCGTAGAACTTCACCGCCTTGGCGTAGTCCTGCTGCTCGACGGCGATGTCACCCTGCAGACCGTAGTTCTGGGCGTTGATCAGCTCTCCGGGGATGCCTTTCAGCTGCGAGAACTTCGCCAGGTATTTGGCGGCGTTCTCCAGATCGCCCGTACGCAGGTAGCAGATGCCCGCATAGTGCTTGGCGAGGTTGCCCGAAGGCGTCGAGCCGTACTTCTCGATCACGTCGAGGAAACCGGCCCCGTTGTCGTCGCCCAGCAGCGCCGTCTCGAAATCGGGATTCTCGCCTTCGAAACGGTTCTGCGCCTCGGCGATCATCTCGGCGGCCTTCGTGGCGCGGGGCTGGAGGATCAGCGAGCGGTAACCGAAAACGAGGGCTGCGAGGACGAGCAGGCCGAGGAAAACGTAGGACATCATCCGGCCGTTCCTCTCGAAAAACAACTCCGTTTTGTTCATTGCTTCGCCGAGGGTTTCCTGCTCGGCGACGTTCTGCTTTGCCATATTGCTTGTTGTGTTATTAGTTTATAATTCGTACGATAGTCTGCAAAGATACAAAACTATTCACAATGTGCAATGTCGTGTCCGGATTTTTTGTATTTTTGTCCTATGCATCTGAAGAAAATAGCGCTGCTGAATTTCAAAAACATCCCCCAGGAGGAACTCGTGCTGTGCCCCGGCATCAACTGCCTGGTGGGCGACAACGGCGCGGGCAAAACCAACGTCGTGGACGCCGTTTACTACCTGTCGATGTGCAAGTCGTCGCTGCAGATGACCGACGGGCAGAGCATCCGCCACGGCGCCGACTTCTTCCTCGTCGAAGGAACTTACGCGAGCGATGCGGGCAAGCGGGAAACCATCGTGTGCAGTTTCTCGCGCAAGGGCGGCAAGGTGCTCAAGCGCAACGGCAAGGAGTACGAACGGCTTTCGGACCACGTGGGGCTGATTCCCGCGGTGATCGTGTCGCCGGCCGACAGCGCGCTGATCTCGGACGCCGCCGACGAGCGCCGACGCTATCTCAACGCCTTCATTTCGCAGCTGGACCGCGCCTACCTCGGCTCGGTGATGCGCTACAACGCCGTGCTGGCCGAGCGCAACCGCCTGCTGAAAACACGGCCCGACGAAACCATGCTCCAAATCTACGACATGCAGCTGTGCGAACACGGCAAGGCCATCCACGCCCGGCGGCAGGAGTTCGCCGAGCGGCTGCAACCGGTGACCGCGGCCTATTACCGCATCCTTTCGGGCGATAGGGAGCAGGTCGAGCTGCACTACAAATCGGAGCTGAACGACCGTCCGTTCGAGGAAATTCTGCTCGACGCGCGGCAGAAGGACATCGTCAACGAATTCACGACGGCAGGCATTCACCGCGACGACCTGGTGCTGAAAATCGGGGGATATCCTCTGCGCAAATACGGATCGCAGGGGCAGCAGAAATCTTTCCTGATCGCCCTCAAACTGGCGCAGTACGCCGTCGTCGCCCAAGCGAAGGGCGAACGCCCGATCCTGCTGCTGGACGACCTGTTCGACAAACTCGACGCCGGGCGGGTCGAACAGCTGATCCGTCTGGTTTCGGACGACACCTTCGGGCAAATTCTGATCACCGACTGCAACCCGACACGTCTGAAACGGATTCTCGACAAGGCGGGCGGCGACTACACGCTCTTTTCAGTCACCGAAGGTGCCGTAACGCAGGAGCGGAACGCGGCGGAAGGCTCGGAGAAGGCAACGGAAAACGCAGCGAAAGACGCAGCGGCAAATGCAGAAAAAGAACAATCCCTACGCCCCGAATCAACCGACGAACAGCCATGAGACGGACCAAAACCATGCTGATGGGCGACTTGCTGGAGGAGTTTTTCAAACGCCCCTATATCGCCGCGAAAGTCGCCGAAGGCAAGCTGCCGGATACATGGCGCGAGATCGTCGGCGACCGCGCCGCGGACGTCACCACCGAATTGCGGCTCGAAAAGCACATCCTTTACGTACGCATTCAGTCGAGCGTCCTGCGCTCGGAACTTTTCTACCAGCGCGAGGCGCTCAAGGAGGAGATAAACCGCCGTTCGGGCGTACGCCTCGTCAACGCCGTCATCATCCGGTAAGTCCGGGTTCGGCCAAAAAGCATACCTTATAAATATATACATGAAAAAAGATGCTCCGTAACGGAGCATCTTTTTTCGTTGTGACGGAAAGGCCTCATTCACGGCCCCTCCCCAATACGGCCCGGCCTTATTTGATGATCACGGCGCGGTTGGCCTTCTGGTTGTTCTCGTAAACGTTGGCTGCGTTGCCCTTGCCTTCGTAGGTCAGCTGTTTGGGGTTCACACCGCATTTTACGAGGAAGTCGTAAACGCTCTTGGCACGGTTCTCGGCAACGCGCTTGTTGCCTGCGGCCGTACCCGTCTGCTGGTCGGCATGGCCCTCGATCTTGTAGACCCGGTCTTTCGGACCGCTCTTGATCAGGTCGGCCATCAGTTCGAGGCGGGTCTTCTCCTTCGGCGTCAGCTTCGACATGCTGTAATCGTAGAAGATGATCGAAGTCGGGCTGAGGGTGTTCACCTTCTGTGCGGCAGCGGCTTCTGCGGCAGCCTTGGCAGCGGCAGCAGCGGCGGCAGCTTTAGCGGCTTCGGCCTCGGCCTGCGCAGCCTTCAGCTTGTTGGCCAGGTCCGCATTCTCCGACCGGGCGGCTTCGAGGGCGGAATTGCCCGCAGCCACCGCATTCTGGAAAGCGCGGATGTCGTCGGCCGTATAGCCCGGAACGCCGCGCTCCCAGCCACGCTGGTTGAAGCGGTAGGTGATACCCGCCGTAGCGGTGAGCCCGGCCAGGTAAGAGCCGTTCATCTTCGCGGGACAAATGCTCGACTTGGTGAGCAGACCCTTGAGTTCGATATTGAAATCGAAGGCCGGCGACAGGCGGAACTTGCTGAGCAGACCCGCCGTGAAGGCGAACTCCTGGCGCGAACCGGATGCGTTCTCTCGCTGGCTGCGGTCCGTAAAGTTCGAAGCCATGTAACCGAAACCGGCGAACGGCACGGCATACCACGCACGGTCGGCACGGTAACCGCCGATCCAGTTCGATGCGTTAAGCATGAAATCCACATGCCCGAACATGTACGGCCACGTCATCTTACCCAGTTCGGGGTCGAAGTTATTGAACCATCCGCCCTGCAGCTGGGCACGGATACCGGCGATCGGATGCACCCATTTCGTTACCGACAGGTTGCCCTCGAAGCCGAAGCGGTCACCCCAAGAGCCGATATTACCGCCGTTAGAGAAGGCTGTGCCGGTTCCGAAACCGGCCGAAATCTCCCAATTATCCCAGAATCCGTTCGAAACGAATCCGGCAACGCTCGGTTTCTTCGGCGTTCCATCGGCAAATGCGGCGGAGGCGAAAGCCACGAGCACAAAAGTCAAGAAAATTTTTCTCATAATGTTCATCTTTAATACGTCTCACATACTTGTCGTAAAAGTAAGCATTTTTTCACAAAAACCATTCAAATCCGGTCGAAAAAACAGAAAAAAGAAACCTTTGGAGCCAAAAAAGCCCCAAATATCTGAACATCGGGGCTTTTTAGAACACAAATCAGGTAAAAACGAACATCATCCGCATTTGGAATAGCCGCACGACATGCAGGTCAGGCAGCCGTTCTGATAGGCCATATTCTCCTGTCCGCAGCTCGGACATTTGCCCTTGGATTTCGTGCCGTCGACGATATACTGTTTCAGCGCACGGCACACGCCGGTCTTCCACGTGTTGATCGACTCGCTGTCCAGGTGCAGGGACTCGATCAGCGACACGGTCTTCTCGATCGGCATGCCGTGGCGCAGCACGCCCGAAATGAGTTTGGCGTAGTTCCAGAACTCCTCGTTGAACAGGCGCGAAATGCCGCCGATGGTGTTGGTGTAGCCGTAACGGTCGGTGTACTGGAAATCGTAGCGTTTCGTGCCGTCCGCCTCGCGGACCTTGATGATGAAGCCCTTCTTGATCTTCGGGGGAATGAACATGGCATCCTCCTCGATCTTACCCGTGAAGACCTCGTAGGGACGTCCGTCCTGCAGACCCACGAAAGCGATCCAGTCCTCCGTGCCGTTCTTGAACCGCACGATGTCCGCCGGAATCGACTTGGGACGCTTCGGCGCCTCGCCGGGATGCTCCTCGCACTTCTTCCTGCTCCTGGCGTTCTTCTCCAGCAGCACGCCGTCGCGACAGCCGTCGCGGTAGACCGTGACACCCTTGCAGCCGCACTCCCAGGCCGTGCGGTAAACATCGGCCACCAGCGCCTCCGAGACGTTGTTCGGCAGGTTCACCGTCACCGAGATCGAGTGATCGACCCACTTCTGGATGGCTCCCTGCATCTTGACCTTGGCTACCCAATCGATGTCGTTGGCCGTGGCGCCGTGATAGGGCGACGCGGCGACCCACTCGTCCAATTCGGCATCGGAGATCGTCGCCAGCTTCGAAGTGTCGTATCCGTTGGCCTCCAGCCACTTGACGAAATTGTGGTGGTAGACGTTATACTCCTGGAACTTTTCGCCCGTTTCGTCCTCGTAATCGACGTGGGTGTCCACGTCCGAAGGATTGATCTTGCGGCGGCGCTTGTAGACGGTGCGGAACACCGGCTCGATGCCCGAGGTGGTCTGCGACATGAGCGACGTGGTGCCCGTGGGCGCGATGGTCAGCATGGCGATGTTGCGGCGGCCCACCTTCGTCATCTCCTCGTAGAGCGCCGGATCGGCCTCACGGATGCGGGCGATCATCGGATTGTTCGCCTCCTTCGCAGCGTCGTAAACCGGGAAGGCACCGCGCTCGGCGGCCATCTTCACCGAAGCGCCGTAAGCCGCCAGGGCGAGGCACTTCTGCACCTCGACGGCGAAGTCGATCGCCTCCTGCGTACCGTAACGCAGGCCCAGTGCGGCGAGCATGTCGCCCTCGGCCGTGATGCCCAGGCCCGTACGGCGGCCCTTACGCGCCATTTCGCGGATCTTCTTCCACAGTTCCAGCTCCACGCGGCGCACGTCCATGTCTTCGGGGTCGGCGGCGATCTTCTCGATGATCAGCTCGACCTTCTCCAGTTCGAGGTCGATGATGTCGTCCATCATGTGCATCGCCTTGTAGACATGGTCCCTGAACTTGTCGAAATTGAACTTCGCATCGGCCTTGAACGGGTTGTCCACATAGCTCAACAGATTCATCGCCAGCAGGCGGCACGAATCGTAGGGGCAGAGCGGAATCTCGCCGCAGGGATTGGTCGAAACCGTCACGAAACCCTCGTCGGCATAGCAGTCGGGAATGCTCTCGCGGATGATCGTATCCCAGAACAGCACGCCCGGTTCGGCAGACTTCCAGGCGTTGTGGATGATTTTCTCCCAAAGTTTCCGGGCGTCGATGTCCTGCTCGTATTTGGGATTGTCCGACTTGATCGGGAACTGCTGGTGGTATTTCTTCCCGGCGAGGGCCGCACGCATGAAATCGTCGTCGATCTTGATCGAGACGTTGGCACCCGTCACCTTGCCCGTGTCGACCTTGGCGTCGATGAACCGCTCGGCGTCGGGGTGCCTGATCGACAGCGACAGCATCAGCGCGCCGCGCCGCCCGTCCTGCGCCACCTCGCGCGTCGAGTTCGAGTAACGCTCCATGAAGGGCACGATACCCGTCGACGTGAGAGCCGAGTTCAGCACCGGGCTGCCCGTGGGCCGGATGTGCGAAAGGTCGTGACCCACGCCGCCGCGGCGTTTCATCAGCTGAACCTGCTCCTCGTCCATGCGGAAGATGCCGCCGTAGGAATCGGCGGGATTCTTATGGCCGATGACGAAGCAGTTCGACAGCGACGCCACCTGGAAATTGTTGCCGATGCCGGTCATCGGGCCGCCCTGCGGAATGACGTAACGGAAATGGTCGAGCAACGCGAAAACCTCCTCCTTCGGGAGCGGGTTCGGGTATTTTTGCTCGATGCGTTCGATTTCGGAAGCGATGCGCTCGTGCATCTCGCGCGGCGATCGTTCGTAGATGTTTCCGAAAGAATCCTTGAGGGCGTACTTGCTGACCCACACCGTGGCGGCGAGGTCGTCCCCGTCGAAATACTTCTTCGACTCGGCAACCGCATCGTTGTAATTGACTTTCTGCGGCGTGTCGGCTTTGGTGGCTTTTGACATAACTATTTTCAGGCTATTATTTCTATATTTTCAGATTTCAGGCGTCACGGCGGGCAAAACCCGGTTCTACAAAATTGCGGCTTTTCCGGATAAAAAGCCAGCATGAAGAACCAAACTTATCCACAAAATATCTACAAAAGGACAAAAGGCACGCCCCAGAGACCCGGGGCGCGTCTTCGGACCGAAGGCGGTAGTTATTTCACCGCCACGGCGTCGATTTCGACCAGCGCGCCCATCGGCAGCGCCGCGACCTCATAGCACATGCGCGCCGGCATCTCCGAGGTGAAGAACTCCGCATAGACAGCATTCATGGCGGCAAAATCGCCGATCGACTGCAACAGGACCGTGGTTTTCACCACGTCGGAATAATCGTACCCGGCTTCACGGAGGATATGACCGAGGTTCGTGAGCGACCGGCGCGTCTGGGCCTCGATGCCTTCGGCCATTTTTCCGGATGCGGCGTCGATCGGAAGCTGTCCCGAAACATAGAGCGCACCGCCGGCCCCGACGGCCTGCGAATAGGGACCCACGGCCTTGGGCGCATGGGGTGAAGCGATAATGGTTTTCATAAGGAACGTTTTTTAATCATTTGCAAATTCACACTTCGATGTAACAGTCGCTTTCGAACGTTGTCATTGCCGCCTGCGGCGTCACCCGGCTATAAGCCAGGCTCCAAGAGCGAAACCCGATTGCCGGGGATCGGATCCAATCTGGGCTCCCGACAGCTAAAAGCGTCGTTACGACACCAAAGGTACGATTTATTCCCTATATTTGCCGTATGATATAAATGGAAAAACAATGAAGATTTTACTCAAAATTGCGATAGTCGCTGTCGCTGCGGCCTTTATGGCCGGATGCTGCAACTGCCGCTCCTACCAGAAAAAGACCCGCCGCCCGCTGGCGGGGACCGAGTGGCAGCTGATCCAGCTCGGCGGCAAGGCGGTCAAACCCGAAGAGGGCAAATTCACCGTCACGCTGCTGACCGAGGGCAACCGCCTGACGGGCGTCGGGGCCTGCAACCGCCTGATGGGCACGTACAAGACCGACGGGAAACGCACGCTGAAAATAGGCCCCCTCGCCTCGACGATGATGGCCTGCCCGGGCATGGAGCAGGAGGACGCCTTCACCAAAATGCTCGAGTCGGTGACCCATTACGACATGGACGGCCCGATGCTGCTGCTGTTGAGCGACGGCGAACTGCGCGCCGTGTTCCAGGCAAAACCGTGACGGTCCGGGTGCTGAAAAGTTCCCCGCGCTGGGAACCGGGAGAGTCGGACGGACGAAAGGTTCCCGTGGAAATCAGGCTCCCCGTGGACTTCCGCAGACAAAATTGAAAAGGACCGGCTGTCGAGCCGGTCCTTTTTGCTTCGGCGGTTCCCCGCCGCTTAACGCAGGTGCGGATTCAGACGGCCCCACTCGTCGACGGGAGGCAGAATGCCCATCGAAATCACCTCGTCGCGCAGTTTGCAGAGATGCTCGTAGCTCTCCGTGAGCTTCTTGTGCTCCGCGGCCGTGCCCTGCACGTTCTTATACGACACGCCCTCCTTCGTGATGACGGTTTCCATCGCCATCAGGATGTGTTTGAACTCGTCGTTGTGGACGAATACGCCGGCGGGATAGGTGAACGGCTTGCCGCCCATCGCAGCCGCGATCATCGAGATCGAGATATAAGCCGGACTTTGGAACGACGAACGGCCGCGCAGGTCGATGATGTGCTTGCCGCCCTGAATCACCCGCTGCTGCAGATCGGCCCAGTCGCCCTCGGGCATCTCCTTGCCGATCAGCTCCGAAAGGGGCCGTCCGGCGACGAGCGTCGTCGAGGCGAAGACCGCCATCTGCTCGCCGTGGCCGCCGTAGGTGCGGCAGTTGCGGATTTCGTCGGGCGAGATTTTGAAGTATTTGGCCAGCTCCGAACGCAGGCGCGTGGAGTCCAGCGCCGCGAGGGTCGAGACCTGCGAGGGTTTCAGCCCCGCATAGATCAGCGTGATCAGCCCCGTGATATCGGCCGGGTTGAAGACCACCACGACGTGCTTCACGTCCGGGCAGTAGGACTTGATGTCCTTGCCGAACTGTTCGGCGATCTGGGCGTTGCCTTTCAGCAGGTCCTCGCGCGTCATGCCGGCCTTGCGGGCCGCGCCGCCCGACGACACGACGTAAGCCGCGTCGGTCAGCGCCTCGCGGATGTCGGTCGTCCACGTGATGTTCACCCCCTCGAAGGCGCAGTGGTAAAGTTCCTCGGCCACGCCCTCCAGCGCCGGTCCATACGGATCGTAAAGGCAAATGTTCGGCGTCAGGCGCATCATCAGCGCCGTCTGGGCCATGTTCGAGCCGATCATGCCGGCCGCACCCACGATGGTGAGTTTCTCGTTCGTTACAAAATCCATAACTTATAATGTTTAAGTCCTCTTGTCTCTGTTTGCCGGCTTCATCGCCCTCCGAAACCCGCTTCTTAAGCCGGGCGGGCTACTCGATCTCCCGGCGGTTCATCAGCGCGTGGGTGATCGTCAGTTCGTCGACATATTCCAGTTCGTCGCCGAAACCGATGCCGCGCGCGATCGACGTAACTTTCAGCCCCGGGAACTGCCGCAGGCGGTTCATCAGGTAGAAAAGCGTCGTCTCCCCTTCGACCGAAGTCGAGATGGCGAGGATCACCTCCTTCACCCCGCCGCGGGCGATCCGCTCGCACAGCAGGTCGATCTTCAGGTCTGAGGGCGAGATGCCCTGCATGGGCGAGATGACGCCGCCCAGCACGTGGTACATGCCCCGGTACTGGCGCGTGTTCTCGACCGACAGCACGTCGGCCACCTGCTCCACGACACAGATCGTCGCATGGTCCCGTTCCCGGTCGGCGCAGATCGGGCAGACCTCCTCGTCGGAGAGGTTGTTGCACTGCGAACAGTAGCGGATCTCGTTGCGGAACCGGTCGATGCTCTCCGTCATCCCGGCCACCGAATCCCGCTCCATGCGCAGGATGTGGATGGCCAGGCGCAACGCCGTGCGGCGTCCCACGCCCGGGAGTTTCGAAAGCTCGCCGACGACGTCCTGTAAAAGTTTCGACATTTAGATCGTTTCGATGGTTTTGCATTCGAGCCACCCCTTCTTTCCGTCGGCAATGGTGATCTCGCACCAGTTGTCGAGGCGGTCGGTGATCTCGACGAGCGTCCCCTCGTGCAGCACGAAGAGGTCGGTCGCCGACTTGTCGGGCGAACTCTTCACGGCCGTCGAGAGCGACATCACGACGGCTTGCGTATCGTCAAGCATCTCGTGCCGCTCGCCCATGGCGAACCAGCTCGTGAGCATGAACACCGCCACCGCGACGAGGGTTCCGTAGAACCCCGTCTTGCGCAACGACAAACGCTGTGCCAACAGGTAGGCGAGGAACAGCGCCAGGGCGCAGACCAGCGCCGCGAGCGAGAAGACGCTCCATGCCGTACAGCTCATCAGACGGCGCACGCCGCGCATCCATTCGGTGAAGAAAAATTCGGGTATCTGCTCGATGTTGTCCTTCGTGCGGGCCTCGGCGACACTCAAATTATAGCGGATGTCGTCGTTGCCGGGAGCCAGCCGCAAGGCCCGGTGGTAGAAAAGTATCGACTTGCCCAGCCGCTCCTCCTTGAAATAGGCATTGGCCAGGTTGTAGTAGAGTTTCATGGAACTCAATCCGCGGGCGAGAATCTGCTCGTAGAACTCCGCGGCGGCGTGAAAGTCGCCGTTGATATAGGCCGTGTTGGCTCGGTCCCACAACTGCTCGGGCGACGCCTCGGCCGCAGGTTCCGGAGCCGCCGTCACGGCAGGCTGCGCCAGCGTGTCGGCTCCCTCCTGCGCATGTGCGCAGAGAACGCCGGACAGCAGGATCAGGAATAGGGTCAATCGTTTCATAACACTATCGTTTTATCACCGATTCGATGCGCGAGATCAGGTTCACGCCTTCGGAATAGACGTCGTTCATGCGGGCCGTCTCCACGGGCGAGTACTGCGCCTCGTCGCACTGGGTGATGATGTCCGTGAACCGCTGAGAATCCTCCGACGAAACGCCCCGTTTGTGCAGCTCCTCGCGGACGTTCTCCTTCGTGAGGTTGGCCACCGGAATGTTGAACTTGTCGCTCATGTAGCCCCACAGCGCGCGGAGCATCTCCTCGTAGAAGGCATGCCGGTTCTGCTCCTCCATATACCTCTTCGCGGCGCGGAAACGCTGTACGGCGACCTTGTTGGCCCGCTTGCCGCGCACCAGGGCGACGTTCTGCGATTCGCGGATCTGCTTGCGCAGCGCCACGTAGATCATCGTGAAAAGCACCAGTACGCCCAGGAGCAGAATCCAGTAGGCGGCGCTGAAGATGAACGGCACGCGCTCGGAGCGCAGCTGCGCCCCGCCCAGCTTGATGAAGCGGATGTCCTGGCCCAGCATCTTCACCTCTTCCTTCGACATGCCGCGCCCCTGCATCACCACCGCATCGCCTCCGCCGCGGGCATCGGGCGTGATTTCGAGCGTCAGCGGCTTCGAACGGAGCGTCACGTACTGCACCCGCTGGGGGTCGAAGTAGGTGAACTCGATGGGTTCGATGTCATAAGTGCCCTCGGCACGTGCGATGAAAGGGTATTCGAACTGGCGGTAGCCGGAGATGCCCGTGGCCGACGTGTTGATCGACTCGGTGGTCTTGACGTTATACTGCTCGAACGAGGTCGGAAGCGGCAGTTTCGGGGCCTGCACGAAAGTCAGGTTGCCCGTGCCGGAAATTTTCACCGTAAAGGTCGCGCCCGAGTTGGCCGCGATGCGCTCCGAAGGCAGCTGGGTGTCCATCGTGAAACGGCCCACGGCCCCGCTGAAACTCGAAGGAGCACCCGACGGCAGCGGCTTGACCGTCACCGTGGCCCGCTGGCTCTGCACCTTGCGCGGCACGTTGAACACCTCGCGGCCGCCCCCGAAGAAGGGATCGGCATTGCGGCTCTGCACCACGACCTGCGCCACGACGGTCATGTCCACGGGGTCGATCGTGAGCGAGCCGACCTGCTGCGGATAGAGCAGGTAGTCGTACAGCACACGCGTCTCGTACACCTTTCCGTTGTAGGTCTCGCGCCCCACGCGGGCCGAATTGGGATCGGTGAGGTCCTGCGACCAGAAGCCGTTGAACGACGGAGCCGACTCGGGAACGATATTGACGTAGGGAACCCGCGTATAGAGTTTGAAAGCCACATGCAGCGGCTCGTTCTTATACACGGACGACCGTGAAACCACGGCCCGAAGCAGGATGTCGTCCTTGGCGACCTGCCCCTGCGCGCTGGCCTGCGCATCGCCCGAACCGCCCGTACGCCCCTGGGGCTGCTGCCGCGCCCGGGAGGCGTCGCCCTCGTTCACGATTTCGATCGGCAGCGGCTTGGTCCGGTAGGCCGTACCGTCCACCTTGGCCTCCGCGGCGCCGATCGTCACGTTGCCCGCCGCCTGCGGCAGCAGGACATAGGTGATGCCGTAACTGAAACTTTTGGAAATCGAACCGTTTATATATTGTATCGACGAACCGGTCGACACGCTCGGCCCGGCGATTACGTCGAAACCTTCGAACGATGGCGCCTTGAAGGAATCGGCGTCGGGTTCGGCATTCAGCGTGAATTCCACGCGGAAGGCCTCGCCGACGGCGACCATCAACGGCGAGTTGGCTTCAAAAGTGACCTTCTCGGCAGCGGAGGCCGAGAAGATCGCCAGCACGAAGAGTGCCGTCAGGGATATTTTTGCAACAAAATCTCTCATCACAAAGCGATATGTCTATCAATTTGCACCGCAGCCCCGTACCAGCCGGCCGCTATCGCCGCCGATGGCGTCGTTTACAAACCCGACTCCACCCCAAACCTCCCCCCCCCAGGGAGGGACTTGTCGCGACGCAGCCGGATTTCATCCCGGCTGTTCGCCGGGTTTCGGGACTCACGGCAACCGGGCAAAATCCCATGTACGTCTTTACAACGTAAAGTCGTACCCTTTAGTATATCCGCCCGCAGATTTTAGTGCTTGAAATCGGCGAAAAAGTCGTTCCCCTTGTCATCGACGATGATGAACGCCGGGAAGTTCTCGACATAGATCTTGCGCACGGCCTCCATGCCCAGTTCGGGGAAGTCCACGACCTCGACCGACTTGATGGAGTTCTTCGCCAGGATCGCTGCCGGACCGCCGATCGAACCGAGGTAGAAACCGCCGTATTTCTTGCAGGCGTCGGTCACCTGCTGCGTGCGGTTGCCCTTGGCCACCATCACCAGCGAACCGCCCTGCGACTGGAACAGGTCCACATAGGGGTCCATGCGTCCGGCCGTCGTGGGACCGAACGAACCCGAAGCCATGCCCTGCGGCGTCTTGGCCGGACCGGCGTAGTAAACCGGATGTTTCTTGAAGTACTCGGGCATCGGCTTGCCCTGGTCGAGCATCTGCTTGATCCTGGCATGCGCGATGTCGCGGGCCACGATCAGCGTGCCGCGGAGGTTCAGGCGCGTTTTGATCGGGTATTTCGTGAGGATCGCACGCACCTTGTCCATGCCCTCGTCGAGGTCGATGTCCACGGCAGGCGACATCGAGGGAGCCTCGGCCGGCAGGAAGCGTGCGGGATTCTTCTCCAGCTCTTCGAGGAAGATGCCCGACGGGGTGATCTTGGCCTTAATGTTGCGGTCGGCCGAGCAGCTCACGCCGATGGCCACGGGGCACGAAGCCGCATGGCGCGGGGCGCGGATCACGCGCACGTCGTGCACGAGGTACTTGCCGCCGAACTGGGCGCCGACACCGCTCTCGCGGCAGATTTTCAGCACCTTCTCCTCCCATTCCAGGTCACGGAAGCAGCGGCCGCCCCCGTTGCCCGAGGTGGGCAGCTCGTCGAGGTAGCCGGCCGAAGCCTTCTTCACCGTCGAGAGGCACATCTCGGCCGACGTGCCGCCGATGCAGATCGCCAGGTGGTAGGGCGGGCAGGCCGACGTACCGAGGTCGAAGATATGCTGCTGGATGAATTTCGTGAGCGACTCCTCGTTCAGCAGCGCCTTGGTCTGCTGGTAGAGGAAGGTCTTGTTGGCCGAGCCGCCGCCCTTGGTGATGAAGAGGAATTCGTACTCCATGCCGGGTTTGCCGCCGTAGATGTCGATCTGTGCCGGAAGGTTCGTGCCCGAATTCTTTTCGTCGGTCATCGTGAAGGGCACGACCTGCGAGTAGCGCAGGTTGCGGTCCTTATAGGTTTCGTAAACGCCCCGGGCGATGCACTCGGCGTCGTCGGCCCCCGTCCAGACATCCTCGCCCTTGTGGCCGATACAGATGGCCGTGCCGGTATCCTGGCAGGTGGGCAGTTCGCCTTCGGCCGAGACGGTCTGGTTCAGCAGCATCGTGTAGGCCACGAACTTGTCGTTGTCGGTGGCTTCGGGGTCTTCGAGAATGTTGCGCAGTTTCTGGAGATGCGCGGCGCGCAGGTAGAACGACACGTCGGCGTAAGCCTCCTTCGAAAGCAGTTCGAGGCCCTTGGGGTCGACCTTGAGGATCTTGCGTCCGTCGCACTCCACGACCTTCACATACTCTTTCGTCAAAAGACGGTACTTGGTTTTGTCGTCCTGAATCGGAAACGGCTCCTGATAGATAAATTCTGCCATGATCGTATTTGTTTGTTGTTTGCTTGCGGTGGATAATCATGCAAAAGTACAAAAAACAATCCGGATTGCGCAACTATTTCCCGCCGGCTGTTATTTTTTTCACAAAAAAGGGCTGTTATTTAGAATTTTTAGTAAATTTGTGCGGTTTTTCGAGTGCAACAAATTCACTAATATTTCAAATACTATGGTATCGTACAAAGATCTGGGTCTTGTGAACACGCGCGAGATGTTCGCCAAGGCCATCAAAGGAGGTTACGCCGTTCCGGCATTCAACTTCAACAACATGGAGCAGCTCCAGGCTATCGTCATGGCTGCCGCCGAGACCAAGTCGCCCGTCATCCTCCAGGTATCGAAGGGTGCGCGCAACTACGCCAACCAGACCCTGCTGCGCTACATGGCCGAAGGAGCCGTAGAGTACGCCAAGGAACTGGGCTGGGCCAAACCCCAGATCGTGCTGCACCTCGACCACGGAGATTCGTTCGAACTGTGCAAGAGCTGCGTGGACATGGGCTTCTCGTCGGTGATGATCGACGGTTCGGCACTTCCCTACGACGAAAACGTCGCCCTGACGAAGCAGGTCGTGGAGTATGCACACAAATACGACGTGACGGTCGAAGGCGAACTGGGCGTGCTGGCCGGCGTCGAGGACGAGGTAGCCTCCGAAGTCAGCCACTACACCAAACCCGAAGAGGTCGTGGATTTCGTGACCAAGACGGGCGTGGATTCGCTGGCCATTTCGATCGGAACCTCGCACGGAGCCTACAAGTTCACCCCCGAGCAGTGCACCGTAGATCCCAAGACGGGCCGTCTGGTTCCGCCTCCCCTGGCTTTCGACGTACTGGCCGCCATCGAGAAGGAGCTTCCGGGCTTCCCCATCGTGCTGCACGGTTCGTCGTCGGTTCCCCAGGAGGAAGTCGAGACGATCAACAAGTACGGCGGTGCGCTGAAGGCTGCCGTAGGTATCCCCGAGGAGGAGCTTCGCCAGGCCGCCAAGAGCGCTGTCTGCAAGATCAACATCGACTCCGACTCGCGCCTGGCCATGACCGCCGCCATCCGTGAGGTCTTCGCCACGAAGCCCGCCGAGTTCGACCCCCGCAAGTACCTGGGTCCCGCCCGCGACAACATGAAGAAGCTCTACATCCACAAGATCAAGGAGGTTCTCGGTTCGGACGGCAAGGCCGAGTAAGACATTCCCGCCGGGAGGAGCGCTCCTTCCGACAAACGAAAAAACCGGAGGTTCAGACCTCCGGTTTTTTTATTGCCGCCCGACCGTTCCCTATTCGACGGTGATCCGGAAGCGGCATTCGGCGGCTCCCGACAGGACGGTTCCGAGCGTCTCGACCCGGACGGTCTTGTCCGGGATTAACTCCCGGTAGACGAAGAGGATACTTTGGCGGGAGCACTCGCAGTGGGTCGGGGCGTTGACGAATCCGGCATCGACCTGCGGGCAGAGACACCGGGGATAGCCGATCTCGTAAACCCGGCCCGGCTCGACGATGTCCGCAAAGAAGTACTCCGAACGGTCGTATTTCGCATACTGCCGGTCGAGGTCGCAGCCGCACTCCTCGAACTGCCGGCGCAGTTCCGTCAGGACGGCCCCTTTCACACAATTGACGGCGCCCGGCCGGTAAAGTTTCTCGCGCACATCGGCAGGGAGTTTCCCGATGGTCTCCTCCAGAATCCGGTAGAAAGCCTGCGCCTGCCGTAAATTATAGTCTTCCATATTGATGTCGGTTCAATTCATTCCGGGTCGTTCCCCACATACCTTCCGACGAACTCCCCGACGCGGCGCGTGTACTCCTCTCGGTTGTCGCGATACGAATTGGCATGCGACGCTCCCGGAACCACCCACAGCTCCTTGTCGCCGGGTTTGGCCTCGTAAAGCGGATAGACCATCCGCGTCGGCACGTAATCGTCGGCGTCGCCGTGAATGAACAGCATCGGAAGCCGGCTCTTCTTCACCTGCTCCAGCGACGAAGCCTCGCCGAAAGTCCAGCCGTATTTCAGGCCGCACAGCCAGCTCGCTACGTCGAGCAGCGGGAAGGCCGGAAGGCCGAACTGCTCCTTCAGTTCTTTGGCGAACTGGTCGCGGACGCTCGTATAGCCGCAGTCCTCGACGAAGCATTTCACATAGGGCCGCTGCTCCTCGCCCGAGACCATCATGGTCGTCGCCGCGCCCATCGAAATTCCGTGGACCACCATCCGGGTATCACCGCCGAAAATGTCGTTGGCAACATCCATCCACCGCAGCACGTCGAGACGGTCCTTCCAGCCCATCCGGATGGCCCGGCCCTCGCTCCGGCCGTGGTAATAGAGATCGGGCAGGAGGATGTTGTAACCCAGGTCGTGGTTGTACAGATAGCCGATCATCAGCATCCGCACGGCGTTGTCCGTATAGCCGTGGACGATCACCGTCGTCCGGTCCGTCGGGCGGGGAGCCGCCGCATAGAGCGCATGCAGCCGTTCGCCCTCGTCCCCCGTGATCACCGTGTCGCGCAAGGCTCCGGCGCGCTCCAGGCTGTCGACCCACGGCCGCAGGAAAGGGTATTCGCCGTACATATATTCATACGACGAAGCGTTCTTGGCCCGCATCGTCGCGTCGGGCCGGAGCGAATAGGAGAGCATGTAGAGACTGCCGCCGACAAGGACCGCCGCCAGCAGCAGCAACAGGACGATGAGACTCCGGACAATTCGTTTCATAAGCGTAATTTTCGGTTATTCGACCGATTGGGACAACGGCAAATTCCCTGCCCCGGCGTAAAACATCACCACTTCGGCTGCCCCGAAGCCGCGGTTTTCCCCGCAATGGGGAATTCCGACCAACTCGACGAGCTCCTCCCCGGCCCAGAACGTCCGCTCGGCGCCCGTCTCGGAAATCACGGTCGGTTCGCCGCGCAGCATCACCCCGGCGTTGAGCACCGCACGGCGGTGCATCGCCATCTTCGCGCCGGGCGGAATCACGCCCCGCAGGACCGTCACCCGCGGCGTTCCCGCAGGATAGGCCGGGAACTGCGCCCCGTCCCAGCTTTCGGAGGTGTCGGCAAGCCGGGTTACCTCGGGATCCGTCACTCGGTTCCGAGTTTCGTGCGGATGTGCGCCAGCATGTCGTCGGTCATGCGCGAGAGGTCCCACTCGGGCCGCCAGCCCCACTCCTCGCGGGCACAGGTGTCGTCCAGCGAATTGGGCCAGCTCTCGGCGATCTCCTTCTTCACGGGATCGACGTTGTAGTCCATCGTGAAGGCGGGCAGGCGCTTTTTGATCTCGGCGCAGATGATCTCGGGCGTGAAACTCATCGACGCGAGGTTGAAACTGTTGCGGTGGATCAATTTCGCGGGGTCGGCCTCCATCAGTTCGACACAGGCGCGCAGGGCGTCGGGCATGTAGATCATGTCCATATAGACGTCCGACGGAACGGGGCAGGTGAACTTGCCGCTCCGGATGGCCTCGTAGTAAATCTCCACGGCGTAGTCGGTCGTGCCGCCGCCGGGCAGCGTGACGCTCGATATGATGCCCGGGAAACGCACCGAACGGGTGTCGACCCCGTATTTGTGGTGGTAGTAGTTGCCCAGCAGTTCGCCCGTGACCTTGCAGATGCCGTAGATCGTCGTGGGCTGCATGATCGTGTCCTGCGGGGTTCCGTCCTTGGGCGACGACGGCCCGAAGGCGCCGATCGACGAGGGGGTGAACAGCGCGCAATGGTGCTGCCGGGCCACTTCGAGCGAGTTGTTGAGCGCCCCCATGTTGACGTTCCAGGCCATCTGGGGATTGCGTTCGCCGACGGCCGACAGCAGGGCCACGAGGTTGAAGATCGTGTCGATGCGGTGACGGGCCACGACCGAGGCCATGGCCGTCGCGTCGAGGGCGTTGAGCACCTCGAACGGACCGTCCTCGGCCAGCGTCCGGCACTCGCGCATGTCGGTCGCGACGACGTTCGCGCCGCCGTAGATACCGCGCAGGTAAACGGTCAGTTCGGAACCGATCTGACCGCCTGCGCCTACTATTAAGATGCGTTTCATCTGGTTTTTATTATGATTTGGTAGTAAAGGTAGAAAATAATTATGAAAAGTGTACAAATTTTTGGTCTTTTCATTTTTCTTGTGTACTTTTGCACCACTCGAAAGAGAAATGTTGCTGACATAGCTCAGTGGTAGAGCACTTCCTTGGTAAGGAAGAGGTCCCGGGTTCAAGTCCCGGTGTCAGCTCGGAGCGCAGAAAAGGGAACCTGTACAGGTTCCCTTTTTCGTTTGTTCACAGCAGCAGGTTGCGCACCGAGCGGCGGATGACCAGCGAGGGCGGCAGGTGCAGGTGCGAAGGCGCCGCGCCGGGTTCGCGGATGGCGCGGATGAGCAGCTTCACGGCCAGCGTGCCGATCTCGTCCGTAGGCTGGCCGATGCAGGTAATCGCCGGGTCGAGGTAGTTGAAAAGCATGTTGTCGTCGAACGACACGACCGAAATGTCGTCGGGAATCCGCAGGCCCGATTCGTGCACCGCCTTCACCACCCCGAGTAGGATCAGGTTGCTCAAGGCGAAAATCGCCGTGGGACGCTCCTCCCGGGCCAGCGCCAGCTTGGTCTCCAGATACCCGTTCTGCACCGAAAAATCCTCCCCCGTCACCACGATCCGGTCCCCGAGGCCGTGCGCCCGCAGCGTGTCGCCGAATCCCCGCACGCGGTCCCGCACGGGCATCGAGTGGGGCGTGCCCTGGATGCAGGCGATGCGGCGGTGTCCGTTTTCGAGCAGGTACTCGGCCGCCATCACCGCACCGCGGTAGTTGTCCGTCGTGACATAGGAGAGCATCCCGGCGTCGGGCAGGTAGCGGTCGATCAGCACCAGCGGCATGCCGCCCTCCTGCACGCTGGCGAACAACTCCGCATTACTGCCGCACGGCGCGGCGACGATGCCGTCCACCCGCCGCGCCAGCAGTGCCGACAGTCCGTCCTGTTCATTGCGTTCGTCCTCCTGCGTGTCGACCACCACCACCTTATAATTATAATTGCGCGATTCGCGGATCACCACGCCCGCGACGTTGGCGAAAAACGAGTTTTCGATGTTCGGAATCAGCAGCCCGATCGTATCGGTACGATTTGTGCGCAAACCCTTTGCCAGCAGGCTGGGCGTATAATTACAGCGTTTGACCTCCTCCGTCACGCGCGCAACGGTGCGCTGACTGATGCGGTATTTGGCCGCATTGCCGCTCAAGACGCGCGAAACAGTGGAAATCGAACACCCGGAACGTTCGGCGATGCTAACGAGAGTTTCTTTTTTCATTGCTTTATTTTCAGTTCACCTATGACAAATGTATGAAAAATATCGAGAAAGGAAAGAAAAACAGCAAAATAATTTTGGAGGTTTCCAAAAAGTAATTATATTTGCGCAAACGATAAGCGCAAACAGAGCCAAAAAGATAGCATCCGAAAACCGAAACATCCGCCACAGCTCCCATAAGAAAGGCATCCTGCAAGGGCATCCTACGAAAACAACGGGCGCAAAACGGCTAAAACGGTATCGGAAACAATCGACAGACAACCTGAAAAACAGCATTTCCGCCGGGCGGACATTCCATCCGGACCCCGCAGGGCAGAAAACGACGGAAATTAACCAACGATAACCGAACATGAACAAGATTCTGGTAATAGGCAGCACCAACATCGACATGATTGCCTGCGTCAAACACCTGCCCCGCCCGGGCGAGACCGTCGGCGAGGCGCGCTTCATGCAGTCCAACGGCGGCAAAGGCGCCAACCAGGCCGTCGCAGCCGCACGCCTGGGCGGCGACGTGGCCTTCGTCTCGTGCCTGGGCGACGACGCCGGAGCCGCGGCTCTCCGGCAGCAGTTCGCCGCCGACGGCATCAACACCGAAGCCCTCTTCACGGCCAAGGACACCCCGACCGGCACAGCGCTGATCTTCGTCTCGCAGGACGGCGAGAACTGCATCGCCGTGGCCCCCGGCGCCAACCACAGCCTCACGTGCGAGGCGATCGACGCCGTGGCGGACCGCATCGCCGGAGCCGAATACCTGCTCGTACAGCTCGAAATCCCGATGGAAACGGTGGCCTGCGCCATCGAAAAGGCATACGCGGCGGGAACCCGCGTGGTGCTCAATCCGGCCCCGGCCATGCCGCTCGCCGACGAACTGCTGCGCAAGGTCTACCTGATCACCCCCAACCGCACGGAAAGCGAAACGCTGACGGGAATCTCCGTGCACACCGCACAGGACGCCTCGAAAGCGGCCGGGGCGCTGCTGGCGAAAGGCGTCGGCAACGTCATCGTCACGCTGGGCAGCGAAGGCGCGCTGATCCGCACCCCGGCGGAGGAGCTGCTGATCCCGGCGCGCACGGTCACGCCCGTGGACACGACCGCCGCCGGCGACGTCTTCAACGGGGCCTTGCTGGTGGCGCTCTCCGAAGGCCGCAGCCTGGCCGACGCCGTGCGGTTCGCCGCGCACAGCGCCTCGGTCTCGGTGACCCGCATGGGCGCGCAGGCCTCGATACCGTGGCGCGAGGAGCTGGAGACCCTCGCCTGAACCGAACGAAAACCTTAAAACTCAAATACTATGTTCGTTGTAAACAGCTACTCTTTGGCAGTCATCTTCTGCTTCATCACGATGCTCTGCTGGGGCTCGTGGGGTAACACCCAGAAACTCGCCGGCAAGACCTGGCGTTACGAGCTTTTCTACTGGGACTACGTGATCGGCATGGTGCTCTTCGCCATCCTCCTGGGCTTCACGATGGGAAGCATCGGAACCGAGGGCCGTCCCTTCCTCGAAGACCTCGCGCAGGCCGAATGGGGAGGCATCGGCAGCGTCGCGCTGGGCGGCGTGATCTTCAACGCCTCGAACATCCTGCTCTCGGCCTCGGTATCGCTGGCCGGACTTTCGGTGGCCTTCCCGCTGGGCGTGGGACTCGCGCTGGTGCTGGGCGTCGTCGTCAACTACGTCGGGGCGCCGAAAGGCGATCCTTTCGTGCTCTTCCTGGGCGTTGCGCTCATCGTTGTCGCAATTATCTGCAACGGCATTGCCGCGGGGCGCATGCGCAAGAGCGGCGACTCGGCGGCCCAAAACCGCAAAGGCATCGTGCTGGCCGTCGTGGCGGGCGTGCTGATGTCGTTCTTCTACCGGTTCGTCGCCGCGGCGATGGACCTCGACAACTTCGCAGCCCCGACGCCCGGCATGCTGACACCCTATTCGGCGATCTTCGTCTTCTCGGTCGGCGTGCTGCTGAGCAACTTCGTCTTCAACACCTACGCCATGCGCCGGCCCTTCGTCGGAACGCCCGTCAGCTACCGCGAATACTTCCGCGGCTCGCTCCCCACGCACCTCGTGGGCATGCTGGGCGGCGCCGTCTGGTGTCTCGGAACGGCCTTCAGCTACATCGCCGCCGGCAAGGCCGGGGCCGCCATCTCCTACGCGCTCGGACAGGGCGCACCGATGATCGCCGCCGTGTGGGGCGTCTTCATCTGGAAGGAGTTCAAGGGCGCCGACCGCAGGACCAACACGCTGCTGGCCGTGATGTTCCTCTTCTTCATCGCCGGACTGGCCTCGATCATCGCCTCCGGCGGCAACTAAAAACCCGAATCCGAAATGAAAACCTCACTGCTTCCCGCAGCGGCCGCCCTGCTGCTTGCGGGCACGGGCTGCGGCTCCCGGTCCGCAGCGCCGGAGCCGGAACCGGTCCGGCTGATCGTCGAAACCGACATGGGCAACGACATCGACGACGCGCTGGCCTTCGACCTGATATACAAGGCGATGGACGACGGCCGTGCGGACCTGCTGGCCATCGGCAACCACAAGCTCAGCCCGACGGCCACCGACTACATCGACATCCTCAACACATGGTACGGCTACCCCGGCATTCCGCTGGCACAGTCGCCGACCCCGGTGCTCAACGACCACGCTCCCGACTACACGGCGGCGGTGTGCGCGATGACCCGAGAAGACGGCTCCCCGGCCTTCGCCCGCAGCAAGACTCCGGAACAGATCGAGAACCCCGTCACGCTCTACCGGCGCACGCTGGCCGCGCAGCCCGACCACTCGGTGACCGTACTTTCTTTAGGTTTCGCGACCGAACTGGCAAAACTGCTCGACAGCCCGGCCGACGGCATCTCGCCCCTCACGGGGCGCGAACTGGTGGCCCGCAAGGTGAAGGTGCTCTCGATCATGGCGGGCAGCTACGGCGGGAAACAGCGCGCGGAGTTCAACGTCGTCAACGACATCCCCGCCATGCGGAAACTCTTCGCCGAATGGGACACACCGATCGTGCAGAACCCCTTCGAGCTGGGAAAACAGGTCATGTATCCCGGCGCGGCCATCGAGAGCGATTTCGGCTGGACGAAACTCCACCCCGTCGTCGAGGGCTACAAGAATTACCACAAAATGCCCTACGACCGGGCTTCGTGGGACCTGCTGTCGGTGGTCTGGCTGTTCCATCCCGAATACTTCACCGAAAGCGAACCGGGAACCGTCACCGTCGACGACAAGGGTTTCACGAACTTCAGCCCCCACCCCGACGGACGGCACAGATGGCTGACCGCCACGCCCGAACAGCTGGCCCAGCTGCGCGACTGCATCGTCCGGACGACGACCCGCGCCCCGAAACACAACGAACACTGACCCAAACACTTCAAAGAACCTCGTATATGAATCTTTTTAACTACCGATCCGTAATCCGCCGGAAAATCGCGGGGGGGGGGAATTCTCATCCTCCTGATGCTGGCGACGGGACAGGTCTTCGCCCAAAGCAAGGCCATGTCCGGAACCGTGAAATCCCAACAGGGTGAGCCGCTGACGGGCGTCACCATTCTCATCGAGGGCACTACGCAGGGTACTTCGACCGATGCGCAGGGAGCCTTTACGCTTCAGGCCAAGCCCGACGACATGCTGGCCGTCTCCTACCTGGGTTACAAGAGCCAGCGCATCAAAGTCGGAACCCGCACCCGCCTGGAGGTCGTCCTGGCCGAAGACCAGAACCTGATGGACGAGGTCGTCGTCGTGGGCTACGGAACCCAGCGGCGGCGCAACATCGTCGGGGCCGTGGAGAACATTTCGGGCGAGGTGCTCGAAAACCGCCCCAACGCCTACCTGCTCCGGTCGATCCAGGGCCAGATTCCGGGCGTGAACATCACGATGGCCGACGGCAAGCCGAGCCGTTCGGCGTCGATCAACATCCGCGCGAACACGCAGTCGATCGGTGCGGGCGGATCGGCACTCTGCCTGATCGACGGCGTGGAGGGCGACCTGACGGCGATGAACCCCGAGGACGTGGAGAGCATCTCGGTGCTCAAGGACGCCTCCTCGACGGCCGTATACGGCGCCCGGGGTGCGTTCGGCGTAGTGCTGGTGACGACGAAAAGCGCCCGCAAGGACAAGATTTCGGTCGATTACAGCGGCAGCGTCTCGATCATCAGCGAAACCGTCCGTCCGAAATACGAGACCGACAGCCAGACCTGGTACGACAACTACATGACCGCCTACGTGGGTTACTCGCACCACCTGCCGACGGGCATCAACAACGTCTTCCCCTGGACGCAGAGCTGGGAGGACGAGTACAAAAAACGCATGAACGACCCCGACCAGAGCTATCTGGAATGGGGACTCGACGCCAGCGGCAAATACCAGTATTACGGACGCAACACCGACTGGTACGACCTCTTCTACAAGAAATCGACCACGGCCCACCAGCACAACATCCGGATCTCCGGCGGCGGCAAGACCTCCAGCTTCATCGCCTCGGCGCGCTATTACGAGCAGGACGGCATCTACCGCGTCGGCGACGAGAAGTTCCGCCAGCTGAACGCACGCGCCAAAGGTACGGTCAACGTCACCAAATGGCTGACCGTGGAGAACAACACCGACTTCGTGCGCCGCAACTACCACCAGCCGACGACCTATTCGCAGAGCCTGCTGGTGCGCCGCAACCTCGAACACCAGGGATTCCCGATCACCCAAGTCACCAACCCCGACGGCACATGGACCGCAGCGGCCGTCTACACGGGTTACGCCAACATGGCCGAGGGCAACTCCTACCGCGACAACCTCAAGTTCGACATGAAGAACACGACCGTCGTGACCATCGACCTGATCAAGGACGTGCTGGTGGCCAAGGCCGACTACTCCTACCTGTTCAACCACTCGCGCCAGAACGACGTGATCTCGCAGGTCACCTACTCCAACGGTCCGGAAATCCAGGTCTCCTATCCGGCGAGCAGCTCGATGCGCACCACCGAGACCCAGACCGAGTACCACAGCGGCAACGCCAACCTCTCGTTCACCCCGCGGCTGCCCGAGGACCACTCGCTCAACGTCATGGCCGGATGGAACATCGAACACAAGCGGGCGCGCAACACCCGCATGGGCCGCGACGGATTCATCGTGGACGGCAAGCCCAACTATTCGCTGATGAACGGCATCGACTACGTTCTGCAGGACGCCAACAGCTACGACTGGGGCTTCGTCGGCATCTTCTACCGCGCCAGCTACGCCTACAAGGGCAAATACCTCGCGGAATTGAGCGGCCGCTACGACGGCAGCTCGAAGTTCCCGAGCAACGAACGCTGGGGCTTCTTCCCGTCGGCCTCCGTGGGCTGGCGGATGTCGGAGGAGAAGTTCATGAAGGACATCTCCTGGATCAACAACATCAAATGGCGCTTCTCGATCGGCAAGGCCGGCAACGGCAACGTGTCGCCCTACAAGTACATGGAACTTTTGAGCTTCAACAAGGCCGGTGTGATCGTCGACGGCAGCCAGCGCACCTACACCTCGGCGCCCTCGTCCGTGCTGCCGGCCAACCTCACGTGGGAGACCTCCTCGACGACCAACCTCGGACTGGACGTCAACCTGCTGAACAACCGCCTGAGCTTCGTGGGGGACATCTACCAGAAGGAGACGACCGACATGTTCGTCACCGGAGCCGAGCTGCCGGCCGTGACGGGCTATTCGGCGCCCTACGGCAACAACGCCGACATGCGCACCCGCGGTTTCGAGGTTTCGCTGGGCTGGACCGACAGTTTCCGCGTAGCGAACAAACCCTTCAACTACAGCGTGCGTCTCTCGCTCTGGGACAGCAAGTCGATCATCACCAAATACACCAGCAAGTCGAACACCCTGCCCACGCTCTACGCCAACGCCTACTACGAAGGCATGGAACTGGGTGAGATCTGGGGTTACCACGTCGTAGGGCTTTTCGCTACCGACGAGGAGGCGCAGGAGTGGGGTCTCAAGGCGCAGGAGAAAACCTTCTGGAGCGGCGACAACAAGTCGTGGAACGCCGGCGACCTGCGGTTCGCCGACCTGGACGAGAGCGGCGTGGTGGACAACGGCAGCAACCGCCTCGACGACCACGGCGACCTGCGCAAGATCGGCAACTCCTCGCCGCGCTACCACTACGGCATCAACTTCAGCGCAAACTGGAACGGCATCGACTTCGCGGTCTTCTTCCAGGGCGTCGGCAAACGCGACTGGTATCCCGCCGGCGAGTCGGGACTCTTCTGGGGACAATACGACCGCCCCTACGGATACAGCCTGCCGTGGCAGAACGCCGACCGCTGGTCGGAGGACAACCCCAACGCCTACTGGCCCCGTCTGCGCGGCTCGCTGGCCGTCAGCGGACGCGGCACGCTGCGCGCGGCAAACGACCGCTACCTCCAGAAAGCGCGCTACTGCCGCCTGAAAAACATCTCGCTGGGCTACACCCTGCCCCAGCAGATCACCCGTAAGGCCCACATCGAAAAACTGCGGATCTACGTCTCGGGCGAAAACCTGTTCTTCTGGTCGCCGCTGAAAAAGTACGCCAAGAACTACGACCCCGAAATGATCACGGCAGGCGACGCCGACTTCTCATCGAAGACCGGCACCGACGGCCAGGGCTACGGATACCCGATGACCCGAAGCGTAACCATCGGACTGAACATCAACTTCTAACACGCAATCCCATGAAACCCACACTGAATAAAATAGCGATAATAGCCGGCTTGTCCCTCGCGGTTTCCTGCCAGAGTTTCTTCGACGAAGCCCCCGTCTATTCGACGACCACCGACACCTTTTTCAATTCGGAAACGGCGCTGGAAACCTATGCGATCGGCTTCCTCGAAGGCCACATGCCCTCGGCCGCGACGCTCACGCGCGGCGACCAGTACAGCGACATCTGCGTGACGACCCAGACCGAAGGATTCCTCAAGACGGGCGGGTATAGCGCCCAGCAGGCCAACAACTGGGCACGGGGCAACTGGCGCCCGCTCTACAACGTCAACTATTACCTCAAGCACATGAAGGACGCGGCGCCCTATGTGGACGACGCGACGATGAAGCACTACGAGGGCGTCGGCCGCTTCTGGCGCGCATGGTTCTACTGGGACAAGGTCAAGACCTTCGGCGACGTGCCCTGGTACGACGAGCCGATCGACCCCGACGACGACGAACAGCTCTACAAGGGCCGCGACCCGCGCGACTACGTCATGCAAAAGGTCCTCGAAGACCTCGACTTCGCCGCCACCTGGTGCTCCAAGGCCAGCAAATACGTCAACACCAACGTCATCAACCGCTATGTGGCGCTGGCCCTGAAATCGCGCATCTGCCTCTACGAGGGAACCTGGCGGAAGTACCACGGGCTGGACGGCAGCGAGAAATGGCTCCGCGCATGCGTCGCCGCCTCGGAGGAACTGATGGGCGACAGCCCCTATTCGCTGGTCTCGACGGCCGGCGAGGAGACGACCAATTACAGCAAGGTCTTCAAGAGCGAGGAACCGCAGTATACCGAAGTGATCCTGGCCAACGAGTTCAACACGACGCTCAACCGCTTTCACGACGCCTCGTGGTACTACGCTTCGGGCAGCTACGGAAACCGCAACTCGGGACCCAAGGCATTCGTCAACATGTACCTGAACCTCGACGGGACGCGCTTCACCGACAAGGAGGGATACAACAAGACGCAGTTCAAGGACGAGTTCGCCGGCCGCGACTACCGCCTGCGCCAGACCTTCATCACGCCCTACTACGTGAAAAAAGTCGCCGGCAAGGAGACCAACGAATTCGCGAAGGTCTTCCCGGGCCTGACCACGCAGCTGACCTACTACCGCATCATCAAGTGGAACACCGACGACGATGCCAACGAGAGCAACACTTCCAGCGCCAACTCGCTCCCGGTGTTCCGCTACGCCGAAATCCTGCTGAACGAGGCCGAGGCCAAGGCCGAACTGGGCGAGATGGACCAGACGGTGTGGGACAAGACGATCCGCCCGCTGCGCGAGCGTTCGGGCGTGAACGGCGCGATGCCCGCCACGGCCGACCCCTATCTGGCGAGCTACTACGACGGGGTGACCGACAAGTGGATACTCGAATGCCGCCGCGAGCGGAGCATCGAGCTGTACATGGAGAACACTCGGCGCAACGACCTGATGCGGTGGCGGATGGGCCACAAACTGACCGTCGAGCTGGCCGGCATCTACATCCCCGAACTGGGCAAACCGTTCGACATGAACGGCGACGGGAAGAACGACCTCTGCTTCTACTCGAAGAGCCATCCCAAATCGGGCAGCAACCAGGCCGGGGTCTCGTACGTGGAGGTGACCGCCGAAGAGGGCGACAACGTCACGACCTACGGCGTGAACAAGGACAACTGCCTGGTCTACATCCTCGACCGGGAATGGGCCGACTACAAGTACCTCTACCCCGTTCCGAAGAATGCGATCGACATCAACCCCAACCTGCGGCCGCAGAACCCGGGCTGGGACGACTAACCCGCTTACCCGAAACGATCAAAAATCCGATTTTATGAAAATACACGCTATAATTTCGTTTTTGTGCCTGGCGTCGGTCGCCCTCGGCACATCCTGCAAGGACGACGAAACCGTCTTCCTGCAGCGGAGCCACGATGCGCTCTCGTTCCCGTACCTCAATTCGACGGAGGAGCTGCTCGTCCTGACCAACGGGGCCTGGAAAATCACGCCCAACGACACGTGGATCAGTTGTTCGCCCGCGGAGGGGAACGGCGCGCCGAAAGAGCAGCCGGTGAACATCACCGTCGAGCAGAACGACGGCGCGGAGCGTACCGGCAGCGTCACGCTCTCCGACGGGCTGAAAGAACTGGTCATCCAGATTACGCAGGAGGACGGATTCTTCTCGCTCGGAACTCCCACGGTCGCCTCCAGTTTCGACCTCTACGAGCAGATCACCGACAAGCAGGTAAAAATCCCCTACCGCAAATCGAAGCCGGGCTACAAAGCCGACGTCACGGCGTCGCTCGAAGGCGCCGGCGCCGAAGGCATCGCCATCGAATCGCTCTCGGGATACGAAATGGAGCTGGGCGACGGCGCGATTCCCCTCGCCTTGAGCGGAACCCCGACCAAGAAAGGCCCGATCACGGTCAAGCTGCATGTGGAGATCTCGTCCGTCGCGACCCCCTACGACCTCACCGCCGAGAGCCGCGCCAAACTGGCCGGCGAAGTAACCGTCACGATGTTCAAGCTGCTGCCCCGCCTGGCAGTCCTCGACTGGGGCGACTACGAGAAGGGCACCGGCACGAACTTCAACAACGGCACGCCCCGTTCGTTCAGCTTCGGCCTCGCGCTGGAAGAGGAGGGCGACAACCTGCGCAACTACACCTCGAAGACGACCGACTGGCTCCCGTCGGCAAGCATGTTCTTCGCGCACAACCGCTTCGCCTTCGGCAACCTGAAACCCGGCACGACCTACTGGTTCTGGATCGTCGCCCACGAGCTGGGGCCCAAGAAGGAGGATTCCGACAAGACGTGGTTCTCGTTCACCACGCCCGAAGAGAACCTGGCGCCGAACGTCATTCTCTACAAGGATTTCGACGACTTCTGGTTCAGAGGCTGTCCGATCTACCAGGCGTTCGGCCCCGAAGTCTCGAACGCCCAGATCGGCGCGAACATCGACCCCGACGACCCGAACTGCGTGGCAGCCTCCAGCAAAATCCTGAACCCCTGCAATACCACCGACTCGTTCTTCAATTACGCGAGCAGTGCGACCGACAACCGCGGTCCGGTGAAGGCGGCCAAACTGTGGGCCTCCTGGTGGGAAGGCGACACCTACGGCACGGACTACGCCGACGCCGACTACCCCGGCTGGCAGGGCTTCTGGGTCCGCTGCCAGACCGGAGCCGTACTGCTCTCGACCGCATCCGTCTCGGGCTACATCAAGACGCCCAAACTGGCCGGCATCGGCGAAGGGACGGCCGACATCACCGTCACGTGCCACACGGCGCCCTACTTCGAGCCGTACCACTCGTGGGGACAGGACCACGAACAGCACTACATCCAGGTCGAAGGTCCCGGAACCATCACCGACGGAGGCCCGACCAAGACCGAACCGACAGGGGCAGCCACGGCCAATACGGACAAGCAGGTGACCGTGCAGTGCACGACGCATGTGGACAGCAACAAAGTCCCCACAACCGACTACGTAAATCCCACGGAGCACGTGATCAAGATCACCGGAGCCACCAAGGAGACCCGCATCGTGATCGCCGCCCACCCGTACGGGACCAAACACTACCGGCTGTGGATCGACGACATCAAGGTAACGAAAGACTGACAACCGCAAATAATCTGTAATTCGGTTTTATTCGCTATTGCCGCTGAATCGCGGCAATAGCGAATTTACCGCAATAAAAAACAAACCGATATGAAACCGTTGAAATTCATGCTCACTTCGATTCTGGGCCTCGCGCTCTGCACCGCCTGCGGCGGCGACGGCGACGACACCCCCGGTCCCGGCAAACCCGAAGGTCCCGACAAGTCGTCGACCACGGGTATCGACCGGTTCGGCGCCGCGAACATCTTCAGCCGGAACACCTACCTGCCGAACAACACCGCGATGCAGGGCTTCAACCTCGACTCGGACGGCTCGGTCTGGTACACGCAGCTCTCCAGCACGAACCAGGCGCAGCTGAACTGGGTACGCGCACAGCCCAACAAGGGGACCGGCGTGCAGACCGAAAACAAAGATTACATGAAACTCACCTACTTCGGCCACGGGACGAACACCGCCCTCGAGGAGGACGGCACAGACCGCTACCTGTGGGCCGGAGCCTACGGCGTCTGCAACGCCAAGGGCCAGTACTGGAACGAAAAGCTGGTGGGGCGCGTCAAATACGTGAAGGGAGCCACCGTCAAGACCAGCGAGTGCAACGACTATTACTACATCGGTGACTACACCGACCTGCACCCCTCGATCGATGCCGAGAACGACCTGCTGACGATCAACTACGGCGACAGCAAGAATTCGTCCTACCGGTGCTTCGTCGTTTACAAGCTGAGCGAGGCGAAAAAGGCCCCGATGACCAACGTAACGATCACCTGCACCGACGGCTTCCAGACCGACAGACCCGCTTCGACCAACCCGGTCAGCGTGGTGGTGCGCTGCCACGACCTCACGACGCTGACGCCCGTCGCCCGGCCGCGCTTCCTCAAGACGGGATACGGCGCGAGCGGCGCCACCTACTACGACTGGCAGGGCTACGACGTCCACAAAAACCGGCTTTACTACACCGAGGGGCAGTCGAACTACAACCTCTTCGGGTCGTTCTACTCGGGCTGCTCGTACGCCTACGTCACGGTGTTCGACTTCGAGGGCAACATCGTCGAGGAGCGGACGCAGGTGGCCGTCGTGTCGGACAAGGATAAGCTGACGGAGATCGGCGTCTCGGTATTCGGGACGCTCGAAGCCGAGGGCATCAAGGTCTACAAGGACAAACTCTACCTGGGCTACACGGCCCGCGGAATCGCAGCCGACAATACGAACCACTACCAGAACATCTTCGTATTCGACCCCTCTTCGAAATAATACGCCTTATGAAAATCCGTATCCGAAAAAAACTTTGCTGCGCGCTGCTGCTGGCAACGGCCGCAGCGGCCGAGGGCTTCGCCCGGGGACCGGTCACGCCCAATGACTTTGCGGGAAGCGACACCCGGCGCATCCGGCTGGCGGTCGAGGCAGCGAAAGGAACGACCAATTCGGTCACCATTCCGCGCCAGAACGCCAACGGCTCGACCGTCTGGATGATCGACAGCGCCATCCTGCTGCCGTCGGGCATGACCGTCATCCTGGACAACTGCACCCTGCAACTCTCCGACAGCTGCCGCGACAATATGTTCCGCAGCGACAACGTGGGTATCGGCATCGCCGACCCGGCGTGGAACGAAAACATCGCCATCATCGGCGTAGGGAGCGCTGTGCTCAAGGGTGCCGCCAACCCGCGCGCCACGGGCGACGGGCTGCGCAACCTGAGCCTGAACCCCGCTCCCAACCACAACAAGGACCGCAGCAGTTACGGAACCGACGCGGGCCGGATCGGGCGGAAGCAGAAGTCCGACTGGCGGAACTTCATGATCCTGATGGCCTACGTGAAAGGCTTCGAACTGAAGAACGTGCGCATCGAGTACGCCCACACCTGGGCGGTCACCTGCGAGCGGGTCCACCACGCCGAGATTTCGAACATCCGCCTCTACACGCCGCAGTACCGCTACGTCGGCGGGGAACGGAAGCACACGTTCAACAACGACGGCATCGACCTGCGCGAAGGATGCAAATACTTCCGCATCGACGACATCACATCGGTCAACGGCGACGACTGCATCGCCCTCTCGGCGCTCGACATGGGCCCGGAGTACCACACCAACGGCAACGTCGATTCGTTCCAGGTGACCTCGACCCGGCACAGCGGCCCAGAGGACGACATCGAACACGTCTACATCACCAACGTCAAGACCAACTACACGGGCGTCGCCCTGCGCGCCAGCGACAACGCGAGCATCCACCACGTCTACATCGACGGCGTGATCACGGCGGCGGACCCCACCGTCACGCCGCCCTACGCCGGCAGCCCGTACGTCATCCTGGTCGGCAACCGCGCCTACGGGAAGCCCTCGGAAAAGCACCGGATTCACGACATCTACGTGATGAACGTCATCGGCGACGGACTCCGGCTGATCGACGTCAAATCGCCCGTCGCCGACTGCGTGTTCATGAACGCCGTCTACACCGGAGACAAGGCCCCCGCAGCCGTCACCTACCGGGAAGGCATCCGCGAACAATGCGTCAACATACAGGAAATCAATCTGGTCAAAGCGCCTTCCGGCGGCGGCAAAACCCTCGACGCGAACCGGAAATGATACCATTCGTCAGAAAATACGCCGCAGCGCTCGCCGTGCTGGCCCTCTCGGCCTGCCAGGCCCGGGCCGCAGGGCCGCAGGACCCCGCCGCGGGATCGCTCACGGGACGCATCGCCTCGGACGACGGAACGCCCCTGGCCGGTGTGGTCGTTTCCGACGGTGTGCGGGTCACACAGACCGACGCGGAGGGAATGTATGCGCTCAATTCGGACAAGGAGCTGGGCTACGTCTTCGTCTCGATCCCTTCGGGGTACATGGCCGCCGTCGACGCCACCGCCATCCCGCAGTTTTTCGCCTACACGGCAAAGCCCGCGGAGGAGAGCGAACGGCACGACTTCACGCTGACACCCGTGGAGAACACCCGCCACACGCTTATCGCCGCCACCGACCACCACCTCGCCGACCGCGAATCGCTCGACGTCGGGCAGTTCACGGCCGAAGGGGGCTTCATCGACGACGTGAAGGCCACAGCCGCGGCGGCTTCGTCGCCCGTCTACTCGATCTGCATGGGCGACATGAGCTGGGACGAGTACTGGCACAAACACGGCTTCATGCTCCCCGATTTCCGCCGCCTCTACGCGCGCCACACCTTCCCATGTCCGGTTTTCAACGCCATGGGCAACCACGACAACGACCCCTGGTGCGCTTCGGACCAGGAGGCTTCGGCAGCCTTCCGCCGCGAGATCGGGCCGACCTACTATTCGTTCAACCTCGGCGAGGTGCATTATGTCGTGCTGGACAACATCGTCTACGTCAACACCGGGGGCCGGGAAGGGGCGATCGGGAAACTCGACTACGAAGTGCGCGTCGACCAGCGCCAGCTGGAGTGGCTCAAGGCCGACCTCGGGACCGTCGCTGACAGGAGCGCACCGCTGGTGGTCGTCATGCACGCCCAGCTGCACTGGTGGCAGCGAAGCGGGAACGGCGTCGCGTGGAAATACGCCTTCACGCGCGATGCCGACCAGCTGGTAAGCACCCTTACGGGTTTCCGCGAAGTGCACCTCGTCACGGGCCACTCGCACATGAATTTCCGCCTGCTGAACGGCAACCTCCGCGAGCACAACATCGCGGCGACGAGCGGCACATGGTGGTGGACCGGGCAGATCCACGGCGACTGTGCGATCAACACCTGCCTCGACGGTTCGCCCGGCGGCTACGAGGTTTTCGAGGTCGACGGACGCGACATCCGCTGGCATTACAAGGGCATCGGCCTGGAGGACGGCTGCCAGTTCCGGGCCTACGACATGAACGAGGTGCTGAAAAACGAACGCATCCGCTCCTCGGGCGACTTCACGGCCGAAGGGACCGCCGGCGGAATGAACGACGCCTACGGTGAAAACGACATCCTCGTGAACATCTGGGGCTGGCAGCCCGACTGGACCGTCCGCGTGACGGAAAACGGGCGCGAACTCCGGGGCGTGCGCGTCATCGGCAAGGACCCGCTGCACAAAATCACCTACACGCGCAGCACCAAACCGTTCCAGACGGCCTACAACCCCCACATGTGGCGTTACCGCGCCTCGGGGCCTTCGACGACCGTCCGCATCGAGGTCACCGACTCGTTCGGCCGCACCTCCGCGGAGACGATGACACGCCCCAAGGCGTTTCACATCCGGATGAGATAAACCGGGAAAAAGGGCGGAAGAAATTCCGCTCTTTTTTTGCATCCGTTACGATTCCGTTTCAGGCCCGCCCGGAAACCGCGCCCGAACGGCAGGGAAAAAGCGCGCCTCCCGCACGCCACCCGATGAAATTCGCATTTCTTTTCCGTTTCAGGACAACTTAACAATCAAACAGGACTAACGCCATGCGCCGCGGGTGCGTACCTTTGCTGCGGAAAAAACATCGCAATGCACATTCACGTCAATACAGCCACGGAACACCTGCGGGATTTCACCCAACGCCTGCCCGAACTTTTCGACCGGGAAGGCGAGGTCCTGCACACGGGGCGCAACACGATCAAAGCCTTCGAGGTGGAGGGCGAACGGCTGGCCGTCAAGCGGTTCAAGCGCCCGAATCTGCTGCGGGCCGTCATCTACACCTTCTTCCGCCGGAGCAAGGCCCGCCGCTCGTACGAACACGCCGTGCGGCTCCGGGCGCTGGGCGTCGACTCGCCCGAACCCGTCGCATGGAGCGAATACCGCCGCCACGGGCTGCTCTGCGACAGCTACTACGTCTCGCGGTGCTCCGACTACACCCCGCTGTCGCAGACCACCGCACACTTCCCCGCGGCGGGAACCCTGCCCGTGCTGGAGGCCTTCGCCCGCTTCGCCGTGCAGCTCCACGAGAAAGGCATCGAGCACCGGGACTTCAACCACGGCAACATCCTCTGGAACCGCACCCCCGCCGGCGCCTACCGCTTCCAGCTGATCGACATCAACCGCATGCATTTCGACGATAGGCCACTATCGTCGCGCGCCTGCATGATCAACCTCCGGCGGTTGTCCTGCCCCGCCGTGGCGTTCCTCTACATCCTCGACCGCTACGCCGAAACGCGCGGATGGAATGTCGACGACACACTGCTGCGAGGAACCTTTTTCCGGCTGGCATTCGGCCGCCGCAAACAGCTGCGCAAGCGGTTCCGGCACCGCAAGGGCTGATTTTTTCGCAAAAAAATGCGGCGGACGTTTGGTTTTACGGATTATTTCGCTACATTTGCCGACGATAAAAGCTATCGAATGATGAGAGCATACGGTTTTGCATACTATTTTTATTACTTTTTCTTTTATAGCAAGGGAAAAAGCGGGATCGCATACAATTAACTGTATACAGATAGTATAGATTAATATGACACGAAAATCCCGCTCGGTTGAGCGGGATTTTCTTTTTCAAACCATTATGGAACAGATCGCAATACAGGGCATCGCGGGATGCTATCACGAAACGGCGGCGCGCGGCTACTTCGCAGACCGGGAAATAGAGGTGCTGCCCTGCCTGAGTTTCGACGAGTTGTTCGCCCGTATGGCCGCCGATCCGGCGCTGCTGGGCATCGCGGCCATCGAAAACACCATCGCCGGCAGCCTGCTGCCCAACCACGAACTCCTGCAGCAGAGCCACGCCCGGATCATCGGCGAACAGAAACTCCGCATCTCGCACGTCCTGGCGGCTCTCCCCGGGCAGACGCCCGACGACATCTCGGAAGTCCGCTCGCACCCGATCGCCCTGATGCAGTGCGGCGATTTCCTGAAAACCCACCCCGGCATGAAGATCGTCGAGAGGGACGACACCGCAGGCAGCGCGCGCGAAATCGCCGAAGGACGCCTCGCAGGCACGGCGGCCATCTGCGGCGCCGACGCCGCCCGCCTCTACGGACTCGAAATCCTCCGGCGGGGCATCGAAACCAACAAGCACAACTTCACACGCTTCCTCCTGCTCGCCGACGAACGCCGCGCCGCGGAATTCGCCGATCCGGCCCACACCGACAAAGCCTCGCTGCTCTTCACCCTCTCGCACACCCAGGGGAGCCTCTCCAAAGTGCTCACCGTCCTCTCGTTCTACGACATCAACCTCACCAAAATACAGTCGCTGCCCATCATCGGACGCGAGTGGGAATACCGCTTCTATGTCGACGTGACGTTCGACGATCGGGTGCGCTACCGGCAGGCCATCGACGCCGCACGGCCCCTCACCAGCGACTTCCGCATCCTCGGAGAATACGCCGAATGCACCAACCCCGCGGTCTGACGCCCCGGGCCGCAAACAGCAGGAAAAAGAAAAGACACTAAAAAAACAAAAAAATAACGCAATCATGAACGACATTCAACCCATCACACTCCCGGGAATCGATCCCCGGCGCCCCCTGGTAATCGCAGGCCCGTGCAGCGCCGAAACCGAAGAACAGGTCCTCGACACGGCCCGCTCGCTGGCTGCCGAAGGCATCCGCATCTGCCGCGCCGGACTCTGGAAACCCCGCACCAAACCCGGCGGCTTCGAAGGCGTCGGAGAGACGGGCATCCCCTGGCTCCAGCGTGTGAAGCGCGAAACGGGCATGTACACCTCGACCGAAGTGGCCACCCGCGAACACGTCGCCGCGGCGCTGAAAGGCGGCGTCGACCTGCTGTGGATCGGCGCACGCACGGCGGCCAACCCCTTCGCCATGCAGGAGATCGCCGACGCCCTGCGCGGGGCGGACGTTCCGGTGCTGGTGAAAAACCCCGTCAGCCCCGACCTCGAACTGTGGATCGGCGCCATCGAGCGCATCTACAACGCCGGCATCCGCCGCATCGGGGCCATCCACCGCGGATTCACGTCGATCGACAAGAGCCTCTACCGCAACCACCCGATGTGGGCCATCCCCATCGAGCTGCACCGACGCCTGCCCCGCCTGCCGATCTTCTGCGATCCGAGCCACATCGGAGGCAAGCGCGAGCTGATCGCCCCCCTGTCGCAGCAGGCCATGGACCTCGGGTTCGACGGGCTGATCATCGAAGCCCACTGCTCGCCCGACTGCGCCTGGAGCGACAAGGCCCAGCAGGTGACGCCCGAAGCGCTGGCCTACATCATCCGCAACCTGGTGATCCGCGACGAGTCGATCACCACCGAGAGCCTCACCGAGCTGCGTTCGCAGATCGACAAGCTCGACGACCAGCTGCTCGAACTGCTCTCGCGCCGCATGCGCGTCTCGCGCGACATCGGGCAGTACAAAAAGGAGCACAACATGCCCGTACTGCAAACACAGCGTTACGAGGAGCTGCTGGCACGCCGCGCCGGACAGGCCGAGCAGATGGGCATGGACCGCGAGTTCATGCGCACCGTCCTGCAGGCCATCCACGAGGAGTCGATCCGCCAGCAGATGGAGGTGCTGGGTAGATAGTTTTTTCCGCATCACCCGAAACGAAAGGCTCCCGGTCGCCGGGGGCCTTTCGGGTTTTCGCAGACATCCGGAAAAGGCTCCTCGCGCCTTTCGGCCGCAAAGAGCATGAGAAAATATTACATTTCGGTTAAATGTCATGCCGGGGACACGTAACATCGGTGAATGTTACGTAAATTTGCCGCGGACCCAAACCCGCATGTATGGCAAAACACAAAATCCTGGTGGTCGACGACGAAGAGTCGCTGTGCGAAATCCTGCAATTCAACCTCGAAGTCGAGGGCTACGAGGCCGACGTGGCTTACAGCGCCGAGCAGGCTCTCCGGATGCATCCCGAACGCTATTCGCTGATCCTGCTGGACGTCATGATGGGCGACATGAGCGGCTTCAGAATGGCGCAGCTCCTGAAAGCCGATCCCGAAACGGCCGGGGTTCCCGTGATCTTCTGCACCGCGAAGGACTCCGAGGACGACACGGTGGCCGGACTGAACATCGGAGCCGACGACTACATCGCCAAACCCTTTTCGGTCCGCGAAGTGCTGGCCCGCGTGCGCAGCGTGCTGCGCCGCACGTCCGCCGCACGCACCGAATCCGAAAGCATCCGCTTCGAAGGACTGGAGATGGACCTCCGGCGCAAAGTCTGCACGCTCGACGGCAAGGAATTGCAACTCACCAAGAAAGAGTTCGAAATCCTGGCTCTGCTGCTCTCGAACCGCGGCGTGATCTTTTCGCGCGAGGAGATCCTGCGCCGCATCTGGAGCGACGAGGTGATCGTTCTCGACCGTACGGTCGACGTGAACATCACGCGCCTGCGCCGTAAAATCGCCCCCTACGGAGACCACATCGTAACGCGCCTGGGCTATGGCTACGGTTTTGAGGAATAAATTCTCCTACCACCGGCGGCTGTTCCTGCTGCTGCTCGTCTTTTCATGGACGCTGGTGGGGTGCTTCATCCTTTTCCAGTACGGGCGCGAAAAGCACTTCAAGGCCGAGCGGCTCGACGCGCAGTTGCAGCTTTTCAACCTGCGGATGCTCGACGCCGTGAAGGCAGGCACGCCGCCCGACGCCTTCATCGCCCGCCCCGGCGCACCCTGCGAAGAACTGCGGGTAACGCTGATCGACCCGGCGGGACACGTCGTATTCGACAATTCGCTCGACACGCTGCCCGGCGCGAACCACCTCGGCCGTCCCGAGGTCGCCGCGGCGCTGGCCCGCGGTACGGGTTACACCATCCGCCGCCACTCCGAAAGCACCGACCGCAACTATTTCTACTCGGCCATGCGGGGCGAGCACTACATCGTCCGTTCGGCCGTGCCCTACTCCGTGCCGCTGGGTGAAATACTGGCCGCCGACCGCGAATTCCTCTGGTTCATGCTGGGCGTGACGCTGCTGATGAGCGTGGCGGGCTACTTCGCCACGCGCCGCCTGGGCCAGAACATCACCCGGCTGAACGAATTCGCCGAACGGGCCGAGCGGGGCCAACGGACCGACGACCTCCCGGCATTCCCCCACGACGAACTGGGCGAAATATCGAGCCACATCATCCGCCTCTACGCCCGCCTGCAGAAAACCACCGCCGACCGCGACCGCGAGCACGCCCTCGCGCTGCACGAGGAGCAGGAGAAGATACGCATCAAGAAACAGCTCACCAACAACATCAACCACGAGCTGAAGACCCCCGTGGCGGCGATTCAGGGCTATCTGGAAACACTGCTGGCCAACCCGTCGCTCGACGCGCAAAGACGCACGGACTTCCTGGAAAAAAGCATCGCACAGACCGAGCGCCTGCGCCGCCTGCTGGCCGACATCTCGACCATCACGCGCATGGACGAAGCCAGCCAGCTGATCCAGAAGGAGCGCGTCGTGCTGAACGACCTGATCGCCGAGGTCACGGCCGACATGGAGCTGAAACCCGCCGACCAGCGGCTGCGGGTGAACATCGACTTCCCGCAGCAGGTCGAAATCGTCGGCAGCCCGTCGCTGCTGGCGTCGATATTCCGCAACCTCGCGGACAACGCCTCGGCCTATTCCGGCGGACGCGACATCTTCATCCGGCTGCTTTCCGACACCCCCGAAGAGTGCACGATCTCGTTCGCCGACAACGGCATCGGCATCGGCGAGGAGCACCTGCCGCACATCTTCGAACGCTTCTACCGTATCGACAAGGGCCGCTCGCGCAAGCAGGGCGGCACGGGGCTGGGGCTGGCGATCGTCAAAAACGCCGTCATGATTCACGGCGGCACGATCACGGCCCGCGAACGCGAACGCGGCGGGCTGGAGTTCGTCTTCACCTTAAAGAAACACAGTTAGCCCCGGGCGACGGCCCGGAACGGAAGGGGATCCTCCCGTTATTTTCACCCCGGCGCAACAACGCCGTAACGGTTTTGTAACATTCGTTTCTGAACTTTGTACCGGTAAAAAACCAATACGAATTATGTCCCCGCTATTCACCGCAATCGTCGTCATCCTGGCCCTGCTGGCCGTGATGGGCATCGTCGTGGGCGTCGCCAACGACGCCGTCAACTTCCTCAACTCGGCACTCGGCTCGAAAGTCGCCCCGCGCCGCGTGATCCTCTGGGTCGCAGCCGCCGGCATCCTCATCGGCACGCTCACGTCGAGCGGTATGATGGAGGTGGCCCGCAGCGGCGTCTTCTACCCCGGGCAGTTCTCCTTTCAGGAGATCATGATGCTGTTTCTGGGCATGATGCTGGGCAACGTGCTGCTGCTGGACCTCTACAACACGCTGGGGCTGCCCACCTCGACCACCGTGTCGATGGTCTTCGGCCTGCTGGGCGCCGCCGTCGCCGCAGCCCTGTTCCGCATCGCCGGCGACCCGGGAACCTCTTTGCAGGACCTCTCGCAGTTCATCAACACGGGCAAAGCCATGGTCATCATCGCGGCGATCCTGTTGTCGGTGGCGCTGGCCTTCGTGGCCGGGACGCTTTTCATGTACATCTCGCGCCTCGTCTTCTCGTTCCGCTACGCCGCCGTCTTCCGCCGCTGGGGAGCCGTCTGGTGCGGCATCTCGCTGGCCGGAATCCTCTACTTCGCGCTGTTCAAGGGGCTGAAAAGCTCGGGACTGATTCCGACCTCCGTTTCGGCGTACGTCGGCGACCACGTCCTCGTGACGCTCCTCGCATTCTGGGCCGCGGCGTCGCTCCTCCTCTACATTTTCCAGCGCATGCGGCTCAACATCATGCGCATCACGATCCTGTCGGGAACCTTCTCGCTGGCACTGGCCTTCGCGGGCAACGACCTGGTGAACTTCATCGGCGTGCCGCTGGCCGGGTACGACGCCTGGCGCATCGCCGGGGAAGCGGGCAGCGAAACGATGATGATGGGGGCGCTCGAAGATCCCGCCCGGGCGAACTTCCTGCTGCTGGGCATCTCGGGCATCATCATGGTGCTGACGCTCTTCTTTTCGAAAAAATCGCAGCACGTCACCGAAACCGAACTGTCGCTGGCCTCGCAGCACGAGGGCGACGAGCGCTTCGGCTCGACCCTCATCTCGCGCAGCCTGGTGCGCGCGACGCTGGTGATGAACACGATGTGGACGGGATTGATTCCGGCACGGGTGCAGAAGGCCATCGACCGGCGCTTCGAACCGCTCCCCGCCGAGGAGCGCTCGTCGGCCCCCTACGACATGGTCCGCGCCGTGGTGAACCTCACCGCCGCGTCGATCCTGATCGCCATCGCCACCTCCTACAAACTCCCGCTGTCGACGACCTACGTGGTCTTCATGGTGGCTATGGGTTCGTCGCTCGCCGACCGCTCGTGGGGTCGTGAAAGCGCCGTCTACCGCATCACGGGCGTGATGGCCGTCATCTCGGGATGGTTCATCACGGCGCTGGGCGGATTCCTCATCGCGCTGGCCGTGACGGCCCTGCTGCTGTGGGGCGGATGGATCGCCGTGGCCGCCCTCACGGCGCTTTGCGCCTGGCTGCTCGTCCGCAGCCACCTCAAGACGCCCCAACTGAAGGAGGAGGCCGAGAAGGCCCTGCTGCCGCTCGAAACGGCCGAAACCCCCGACGAGGTGCTGTGCGCCTGCATCGGCGAGGTCTGCACGACGATGCAGGAGGTCACGCGCATCTACAACCGCACGCTGGTCGCCGTCTTCAAGGAGAACCGCAAGGTGCTCAAAGAGATGGTCCGCGACTCGAACCGCCTCTTCGAGGAGGCCCGCACCCGCAAATACAACGTCATGCCCACGCTGCGCCGCCTGCAGCAGTGCGACATCGACACGGGGCACTTCTACGTGCAGGTCACGGACTACCTCTCGGAGGTGACCAAAGCCCTGATCCACATCACGCGCCCGGCATTCGAACACATCGACAACAACCACGAAGGCATGTCGAAGGAGCAGATCGTCGACCTGATGCGCGTGAACGACCAGGTGGAGGCGATCTTCGACAAGATCAACGCCATGCTGGCGACGAAGGATTTCTCGGAACTCGACCTGGTGCTCGAATTGCGCGACAAGCTCTTCGACACGATCGTGGAGGCGATCAAGAGCCAGCTGCGGCGCATCAACGACTCCCCGTCGGGCAGTACCCGCGCCGGAGTGCTCTACCTCACGATCCTCAACGAGACGAAGACGATGATGCTCCAGTCGCGCAACCTGCTCAAATCGCAGCAATATTTCCTGAAGGCCAAGAAATAACGCCGTCATACGGACAGTTCTCGCAAGCCGGCCTTTGCACAAGAAGGCTTCAGAAAGCACCGTGCAACGGAAATGTAACGGGGCCGTCATTTCGCTGAAACGACGGCCCCGTATCTTTGCAATGTGAAAACCGGAGAACCGGATTCACAAGCTGGTTTTAGGTTACATAAGTAGGTTAGTGGGAGATGCAGTGACGGGACGTCGCGGCATCTTCATTTTTCAAGCGGGTATGCTTGAAAATGAAGCCGCCGCCGGCAGCATACCGACAATCCCTCTAAATCTCCCTTTGAAAAAGAAGACTTAAACAGACACGACGTCTTACCTCTCCATATCTTTCAGGTGAATCTCCAATGCCTTTACCGAAATCTGGATCTCCCAAAGCGAAACGCCCAGCGAAGCGATCAGAAGCAGCAGCGCCAGCCCGAAAACATAGGCCGAAAGCAGAACCAGTCCCACATAAAGCAGAAACATCGTCACCACGCAGAGAAACAGGCTCGAGACGCCCAGCGCCTGCATCGTGCGCGTGAGGTGAAGCCGGCGGCGGAGGTTGTCGATCTGCGCGCGCGTCACCTTCGAAGGGTGCTGCAAATGCTGTTCCTTGAGCGTGCGCACCAGCTGGGCATAGGAGAGGAACCGGTTGGTGTAGGCCAGCAGGATCAGCGACACGGCCGAAAACAGCAGAGCGGGGGTCGTAAGGGTGAGTTCTTCCATCGTCGTCGGGGTATTATGATACCAAAGATACGAAAAAGCCGGACATACCGGAACCCGAATTGCAGGCGGTCCGGTAAAACCTTCCGGCAGACAAAAGGGTCGTTACGACCCCAAAGATACGAAAAAGCCGGATGAGTGCAAAACAGAATTGCGCGGACAAAAAAAGCGGCGGGACCCGGGGACCGGATGCGCAACTCAAATCCCCGGGCCGTAATCCGCCGCATCAGACGTCAGCGATCCGTTTCGACCAGCCGGAACTTGCGGTTGAATTTCAGTTCCAGTCCGTTGTCGAGGGTGATCTCATGGTTGCGGCCGTCGCGTTCGACACCCCGGACGTGGCGCCCCGGATAGTTCGCAGCCACGAATTTCAGGATCGGCTGCGGAACCAGCCCGTCGGGCACGACGCCGTTCGGACGCTCGACGTCGGTCCATTCGCCGCGGGCGTCGAAATCGATCTTCGTGCCGTCGGCCAGCTTCACCTCGTAACTCGGGGCCATGCCCTTCTCCATCATCGCGGAGGTCACCTCGATGTCGCGGAAATATTTGTCGACCAGCGTACGCGCCGCATCGGGCAGTTCGTGCATCCTGACCGGAACTTCATCACCGTCGGCGAATACCGCCGTCGCAAAAAGCCCCGCTCCCAGCAGGGCAATCCAGAATTTTTTCATTGTTTTTTCGTATTTATACACTCAGGCTCCTGCAAAAGCAGGGCCACAAACGTCACAATGCCTTCTTGTAACTATTGCACGTCCCGAAAAGCTCCGTCAATACCTGATCGTAGGTATTTTTTAAATTTTTATAAAAATTTGTAACCACTCTTTGGTCGGTGTGAAAAAAATAACGTATCTTTGCCGACCGAAATAGGACAATTATAATCTCAAAACGAACAATATCATCTATGGAACTGAACAAAACCTTTATCGACGGGCTTTGGAGCAAAGAGATCAACGTGACAAGCTTCGTACAGACAAACATCACTCCCTACCTGGGCGACGCCTCGTTCCTCGCAGGACCTACCGAGCGTACGAAGCACATCTGGAACCTCTGTCTCAAAGCCCTCGAAGAGGAGCGTCAGCATAACGGCGTCCGAAAACTGGACAACAGGACCGTTTCGACCGTCACCTCGCACAAGGCCGGCTACATCGACCGCGAAAACGAACTGATCGTGGGCCTGCAGACCGACGAACTGCTCAAGCGCGCCATCAAGCCCTTCGGCGGCATCAACGTCGTGTCGCGCGCCTGCAAGGAGAACGGCGTGGAGGTCGACGAAAAGGTGAAAGACATCTTCACCCACTACCGCAAGACGCATAACGACGGGGTTTTCGACGTCTACACCGAGGAGATCCGCTCGTTCCGCTCGCTGGGCTTCCTGACGGGTCTTCCCGACAACTACGCCCGCGGCCGCATCATCGGCGACTACCGCCGTCTGGCCCTCTACGGAACCGACCGCCTGATCGAAGCCAAGCAGGAGGATCTGCGCAGCCTCACCGGCCCGATGACCGACGCCCGCATCCGCCTGCGCGAGGAGGTCGCCGAGCAGATCAAGGCCCTGAAAGACATCCGCACGATGGGCGAATACTACGGACTGGACCTCAGCCGCCCGGCGCATTCGGCGCAGGAGGCCGTGCAGTGGGTCTACATGGCCTACCTGGCCGCCGTCAAGGAGCAGGACGGAGCCGCCATGTCGCTGGGCAACGTCTCGTCGTTCCTCGACATCTTCATCGAATACGACCTCGCGCACGGCACGATCGACGAATCGTTCGCCCAGGAGCTGATCGACCAGTTCGTCATCAAGCTGCGCATGGTGCGCCACCTGCGCATGCAGTCCTACAACGACATCTTCGCCGGCGACCCCACGTGGGTGACCGAAGCCATCGGCGGACGCTTCAACGACGGCCGCACGAAGGTGACGAAGACCTCGTTCCGCTTCCTGCAGACGCTCTACAACCTCGGTCCTTCGCCCGAGCCGAACCTCACGATTCTCTGGAGCCCCGAGCTGCCGCAGGGATTCAAGGACTTCTGCGCCAAGGTTTCGGCCGACACCAGTTCGATCCAGTACGAGAACGACGACCTGATGCGTGAGGTCCGCCACTCGGACGACTACGGCATCGCCTGCTGCGTGTCGTTCCAGGACATCGGCCGCCAGATCCAGTTCTTCGGCGCCCGCACCAACCTGGCCAAAGCCCTGCTGCTGGCCATCAACGGCGGACGCTGCGAGAACACCGGCACGCTGATGGTCAAGGGTATTCCGGCCCTGTCAGAAGGCCCGCTGCGCTTCGAGGAGGTGATGCGCAACTACAAGATGGTGCTCAAGGAGATCGCCCGTATCTACAACGAGGCCATGAACATCATCCACTACATGCACGACAAGTACTACTACGAGAAGGCCCAGATGGCGTTCGTCGACACCGATCCCCGCATCAACCTCGCCTACGGCGTGGCCGGTCTTTCGATCGCTCTCGACTCGCTTTCGGCCATCAAATACGCCCGCGTGACGCCCCGCCGCAACGCCGAAGGACTCACCGAGGCCTTCGACATCGAGGGTGAATTCCCCTGCTACGGCAACAACGACGACCGTGTCGACCACCTGGGCGTGGACCTCGTCTACTACTTCAGCGAGGAGCTGAAGAAGCTGCCCGTCTACAAGAACGCCCGCCCGACGCTGTCGCTGCTGACGATCACCTCGAACGTGATGTACGGCAAGAAGACCGGCGCAACGCCCGACGGACGCCTCAAGGGCGTGGCCTTCGCCCCGGGAGCCAACCCGATGCACGGCCGCGACAAGAGCGGCGCCATCGCCTCGCTCGCCTCGGTGGCCAAGATGCGCTACCGCGACTCGCAGGACGGTATTTCGAACACCTTCTCGATCGTACCCAAATCGCTCGGTCCGACGGCCGAGGACCGTATCGAGAACCTCGTTACGATGCTCGACGGCTACTTTACGAAGGGTGCACACCACCTGAACGTCAACGTGCTGAACCGCGAGATGCTCGAAGACGCCATGGAGCACCCCGAGAAATACCCGCAGCTTACGATCCGCGTCTCGGGCTATGCCGTGAACTTCACGAAGCTGAGCCGCGAGCACCAGCTCGAAGTCATCAGCCGGAGTTTTCACGAACGGATGTAATCATGCTTCGTGTACATTCTTACGAATCGATGGGAACATTCGACGGGCCGGGACTCCGGCTCGTCGTTTTCCTGCAAGGCTGCAATTTCCGCTGCCTCTACTGCGCCAATCCCGACACGATCGAGGCCGGGGAGGGCACACCGACCGACCCCGCGGAGATACTCCGCATGGCCGTCGACCAGAAACCGTTCTTCGGACGGCGCGGCGGCGTGACCTTCTCGGGCGGGGAACCCACCTTTCAGGCCGCGGAACTCGTTCCGCTCGTAAAAGCGTTGAAGGAGGCGGGCATCCACGTCTGCATCGATACGAACGGCGGGGTGTGGAACCAGGCCGTCGAGGAACTGCTGGGGCTGGTCGATCTCGTCCTGCTCGACGTCAAGCAGGCCGACCCTGCACGCCACCGCGCCCTCACCGGGCGCGAGAACACCCAGACGCTCCGCACGGCCGCCTGGCTCGAAGCCCACAAAAAACCCTTCTGGCTGCGTTACGTGCTGGTCCCGGGTTACAGCGATGCCGAGGCCGACATCCGCACGCTGGGCGAACGCCTCGGCGGCTATGCGTCGGTCGAGCGGGTCGAACTGCTCCCCTACCACACCCTCGGGGTCCACAAATACGAGGCGATGGGGCTGGAATACAAACTCCGCGACGTGCGGGAAAACACCCCCGGACAGCTCGACCGCGCCGCGGCCCTGCTGCGGGAGTACTTCCCCACGGTAGTAGTCAACTGATCGGGATTCCGATCCTCCGGGACAAAGGGTATAGCGACGCCAGACAGGGCAGGGGATTCTATGCCGCGGCCACGGGCGCAGCGGACAAGCTCCACATCCTCGTGCTGTTCGACTATTACGTCGTCACGCCCGCGAACTGAACTACCGCGTGGGCCGCGGTTCGGGATTTTTTTCGTATCTTCGCCGGAAATCCATCTCTGCGACAATGAAGAACCGACTTCCCGACCTGAACGTCCCGGCCCGCGAACGCATCGGCTGGGTGGACCTCCTGCGTGTGATCGCCTGTTTCCTGGTGGTCTTCTCCCACAGCTGCGACGCCTTCGTCGCCGTATTCGACAGCGACCGCGCGACCTTCCTGCAGGGCGCCCTTGCAGGCAGTTTCGTCCGGGCCTGCGTGCCGCTGTTCGTGATGATGTCGGGGGTACTGCTGCTCCCTGTACGGCTGGAAACCGGAGCTTTCTACCGCAAGCGCATCGGCCGCGTCCTCCTGGCGCTGGTCTTCTGGTCGCTGGCGCTGCCCGTGCTCTACTACCTGTATATGCGCTACGTCGGGACCTCCAGCCCGTCGATCGCCCCCGCGCTGTTCACCGGCGAAGCGACGCTGCACAAGATGTGGACCTTCGTCTTCAATTTCTGCTACGACACCACGCCGCTCTGGTATCTCTATATGCTGATGGGGCTTTACCTGATCATGCCGCTGATCAGCCCGTGGCTCGAACGGGCCTCGCGGCGCGACCTTCGGACCATCCTCGCGATCTGGGGCGTGACGCTGCTGCTGCCCTACGTGAAGATGCTGGCCCCGGCGCTCGGCTACACGGGCAACTACGGCAACACGGGACTTTACGGCGTCTGCGACTGGAACGAGTTCGGCACGTTCTACTATGTCTCGGGCTTCGCGGGTTATCTCGTGCTGGCCTTCTATCTCGTGAAATTCCCGCCCGCATGGAGCTGGCGGAAAACATTGGCCGTCTGTCTCCCGACCTTCCTCGCCGGATACCTCGTCACGGGGCTGGGTTACGTGGTGATGCAGAAACATTTCCCGGGCAACTACGCCTACCTCGAAATCGTCTGGTATTTCGCCGGCATCAACGTCTTCATGATGACCGCCCCGGTCTTCATCCTCGTGCAGAAGGCCGCCGCACGGCCCCGTGCATGGCTCTCGCGGCTGGCAGGCGCGACATTCGGCATCTACCTCTGCCACTTCATCTTCGTTCAGGCCGGCTACGACCTCGTACAACGGATTCCGGAACTTCCCGCACTGGCGCGCATCCCGCTGATCGCCTGCGGGGCCTTCGCCGTGAGCTGGGCGGTGGTGTGGCTGATGCAGCGGTGGAGCGTGACACGCCGGCTGGTGGAGTAGCCGCAGCCGTAATTTTGGTACGACCATCCGTAACCGGGGTAGCGATCAGCCGCCCCGGTTACGCTATTTTTGCCATGTCATTAAAATCCGAAATTATGAAATACAGAAAACTGGGAGAACGCGGTCCGAAAGTTTCGGCCATCGGCCTGGGCTGCATGGGCATGAGTCACGGCTACGGACCCGCCGCCGACAAACGGGAGATGATCGCGCTGATCCGCAGCGCCCACGAGCAGGGCGTCACCTTCTTCGACACGGCCGAGGTCTACGGGCCTTACGCCAACGAAGAGCTGGTCGGCGAGGCCCTCGCCCCGATACGCGGCCAGGTGGTCGTGGCCACGAAATTCGGGATTCAGATGCAGGACGGCGAGCAGAGACTCGACAGCCGTCCGGAGCAGATACGCCGCTCGGTCGAAGGGTCGCTGCGCCGCCTGCGCACCGACGTGATCGACCTCTATTACCAGCACCGGGTCGACCCCGCCGTACCGATCGAAGAGGTCGCCTCGACGGTCGCCGACCTCGTGCGCGAAGGTAAAATCCGCCATTGGGGACTCTCCGAAGCGGGAGTCGGGACCATTCGCCGGGCGCACGCCGTGCTGCCCCTCACGGCCGTCCAGAGCGAATACTCGATGTTCTGGCGGCAGCCCGAGCAGGAACTGCTGCCCGCACTCGAAGAGCTGGGCATCGGGCTGGTTCCCTTCAGCCCGTTGGGCAAGGGATTCCTCACGGGACGCTTCAACCGCGAATCGCGCTTCGCGGCGGACGACTTCCGCTCGATCGTGCCGCGGTTCACGCCCGAAAACCTCGACGCCAACCAGCCGCTGGCGGACTACGTCCGGCACGTCGCCGCGACGAAAAACGCCACCCCGGCGCAGATCGCCCTTGCGTGGCTGACGGCCCGCAAACCGTGGATCGTCTCGATTCCCGGCACGCGCAGTCCGCAGCACCTCGCCGACAACCTCGGAGCCGCGGAGGTCGCACTCCCGGCGGCAGAGGCCGACGCGATCGGGGCCGAGCTTGACCGCATCGCCATCTCGGGCGACCGTTATCCGGCCGCGCTGGCGGCACGCACGGGGCGGTAGATTACCAGCATTCGGCCTTGTGTTTCAACTCGGGAATCCGGTCTTTCGTGAAGACCGGATTTTTAATGCCCTGCCGCTTCTGGGCCGTGCAGTCGGCCAGCAGCAGGAAGGCCTGACGGCCCAGCAGCACGATCGCCGCGAGGTTGCACTGCGTCATCAGCGCCATCGTCACGTCGGCGAAGCTCCACGCCAGGTCGAGCGTCGCCAAAGCTCCGAACAGCACCATCGCGCCCACCGGCAGGCGGAACTGCACGCCCCGCGTACGCAGGGTGAACCACACGGCACACCCCAAGAGCGCCGCAACCAGGACATAGGGCCACAGCACGTCGTTCACGCCGCCGATCCAACGGGAAAGAGTCTCCATCCGCATACTTTACACGATCCGAAAGCAAAGTTAATGCTAAAGCGCATCCTTCCGCCGGGTATCCGCCGAAAAGATGCCGCCCGGCCCGAAAAAACGCCCCCGCCTGCACAGGCGGGGGCGTCGGTCGTCACCGCGTCCGCAGGGTATACTCCCCGGCCCGCTCGGTGACGGCCTTCTGCAACTCCCCGAGGCCGATTTCCGGCCCGGAGAACTCCACGGAGGCCACCGGAGGGTGCAACATCACGACCGCCTTCACGCCATCGAGGGCGTTCAACGCATTTTCCACATGCGTCCGGCAATGATCGCACGTCATGCCGTCCACGATAAATTCTTTTTTCATCTTTTCTTCGGTTTTAATCGGTTTTTCATATTCGCATTCATCGCCGATTCGCCGGCGTTTCAGCCGCAGGCTGTTGGCCACGACGCTCACGCTGCTCAAGGCCATGGCCGCCCCGCCGATCATCGGATCGAGCAGAACCCCCCAGAGGGGATAAAGCGCCCCGGCCGCTACGGGAATGGCGATGAGGTTGTAAATGAAGGCCCAGAAGAGGTTCTGGCGAATCGTCCGCACGGTAAGCTGCGACAACCGGATCGTCTCCGGGATTTTCCGGAGGTCCGACGAGAGAATCGTCACCATTGCGGTATCCATCGCGATGTCGCTCCCCTGCCCCATGGCGATACTCAAATCGGCCTGCGCGAGAGCCGCGCTGTCGTTGATCCCGTCACCCGCCATGGCCACCGTCCGGCCTTCGGACTGCAACTGCCGGACGAATCCGGCCTTTTCGTGCGGCAGGACACCCGCCCGGAAACGGGTGATCCCGGCCTTCCGGGCCGTTTCGCGCGCCGAACCGGCGTTGTCGCCCGTCAGCATCCAGACCGTGATTCCCAGCGCGTGCAGCCGGGCGACTGCCCCGGCCGACGAAGGTTTCAGCGCATCGGCAAGGGCCATCGCGGCGAGCGTCCGTTCCGCGTCGGCGAACCAAACCACGGTCTTCGCCTCCTGCATCCACCCTTCGGCCAGCCGTTGCAGGCGGACATCGGGTACGATGCCGTGGCGGGCCAGCAGCGCGTCGTTCCCGGCATACCAGGTCCGCCCCTCCGCAACGCCCCGGATACCCTGCCCGGGAATGCTTTCGAACCCGGTCACGGAAACGGCCCGCTCCCCGCGGAGCGATTCGACGACGGCCTGCGAAAGCGGATGCTCCGAGTGTTTTTCGAGGCTGAACAGAATCCCCCGCGCCGTCTCCGCTCCTTCGGCCCATGCGGCGTCCACGACCGACGGACGGCCTTCGGTGAGCGTTCCGGTCTTGTCCAGCACCACGGTGTCGACCTTCCGGGCCACCTCCAGGCTCGCAGCGTCCTTGATCAGGATGCCCCGCCCGGCGCCCCTGCCGATCCCGACCATGAGGGCTGTGGGCGTCGCCAGCCCCAGCGCACAGGGGCACGCGATGATCAGCACGGTCACCATCGCCAGCAGCCCGCGGGTGAAGCCCTCCTCCGGCGCGAAGAGCATCCACGCCGCAAAGGTCAGCACGGCAAGGACGATGATGACGGGAACGAAAATGCCGGCGATCCGGTCGACGGTCCGCTGCACGGGAGCCTTGCTGCCCTGCGCACCCTGCACCATGCGGATGATCTGGGCCAGCACCGTGTCCTGCCCCACCTTGTCGGCCCGGAAGCGGAACGCACCGTTGCGGTTCATCGTCCCGGCGAACACCGCCGCACCCTTCTGCTTGTAGACGGGGAGCGGCTCCCCGCTGAGCATGCTCTCGTCGACGTACGACCCGCCTTCGGCCACCGTGCCGTCCACCGCGATGCGTTCGCCGGGATGCACGGCGAGCAGATCCCCGGCACGAACCTCCGCAACGGGTACGGAACGTTCACCCGAAGGGGCGATCACCGTGACGGTTTTCGGTTGCAGGCCCATCAGCTTCGCGATGGCCGTCGTCGTGCCGCGCTTCGCCCGCTCCTCGAGCAGCCGCCCCAGCAGGATGAAGGCGACGATGACGGCCGCCGACTCGAAATAGACATGCGGCTCGATGCCTCTCGACAGCCAGAATTCCGGGAAGAGCAGGTTGAAAAGGCTGAACAGATAAGCGATTCCGGTGCTGACGGCCACCAGCGTATCCATGTTGGCCGTCCCGTGGCGTAACTGTTTCCAGGCGTTGACGAAGAATCCCCGCCCCAGTCCGAAAACGACCGGGGTGGAAAGCGCCCACACGGCGTATTTCACGGCCGGAACATCCATGAACAGCATGCCTCCGGCCACGATCGGAATGCAAAGCCCCACCGCCCAGAGGGTCCGCCGTTTCAGCGCGCGGTAATGCGCCGCACGGGCACGCGCCGCCTCGTCCTCCGCCGGGCCTTCCGCGTCGGTCAGCAGGTCGTAACCGGCCCCCTGCACGGCCCGCTTCAGCGCCTCGGGAGAGCACACCCCCGGGCGGTAGGCGACCTGCACCGTACCGGAAGCGTAGTTCACATGCGCGGACTCGACGCCCGGCAGGGCGCCGAGCGTCTTATTCACCCGGACGGCGCACGAAGCGCAGCTCATGCCCACGACCGGAAACGTATTCGTAATGATCTTACACTTTTCCATGGGAACAAAGGTAAGACCCCGACACGCTCCGGGCGTTACAGAATTATGGATATGATTTATACCTACACTTCGTCCAGCGGTTTCAGGCCGCGTCCTTTCAGCCGCCGGAACTCGCTGGGCGACATCCCGGTCTGGGCGCGGAACTGGGCGCTGAGGTGCGCCACGCTCGAATAACGGAGTTTGTCGGCGATCTCGCTGACGGTCAGGTCACCGTAAGCCAGCAACTCCTTGACCCGCTCGATCCGCTGGGCGAGGTAGTACTTCTCGATACTGATGCCGCTGACCTCCGAAAAGAGCTTGCTCAATGCGCTGTAATCGCGGTGGCAGCGCTCGCGCAGGTAGTCCGACAGGTTGACCTTGGAGGCGTCCTCCCTGTAATGCACCAGTTCGATCACGGCCGTCCGGATCTGTTCGATAAGGCGCATCCGCCGATCGTCGATCAGTTCGAACCCGTAGGCTTCGAGCAGCTTGCGGAACGCCTCCCGCTGTTCCCGGCCGGGCGTCTCCTGCACGACGGCCGTTCCCAGTTCGACATCGAGGGGCGTGAACCCCGACTTTTCGAGCAACTGGGTCACAACCAGTATACAGCGGTTGCAAACCATGTTCCGGATGTGAAAGACGTTCTCCCGCTCCATAACCGTATTCGTTTTGTCCGTAAATATAGCACAAAAATGATTCCCTTCAGCAGGGGCTACCGGACTTTCCGGCTCTCGACGTCGGGCAGGAAGCCGGTGATTACGCCCAACAGGGGCAGCAGGGTGCTGATCTGAAAGATGAATTCGATGCTCGTCCGGTCCGCCAGCCATCCGAAGAAGGCCGATCCGAGGCCTCCCAGTCCGAACATCAGTCCGAAAAACACCCCGGCGATCATGCCGACCTTGCCCGGCATCAGGTCGGTCGCATAGACCAGGATGGCCGAAAAGGCCGACGAAATGACGAGTCCGATGACGACGGCCAAAGCGATGGTCCAGACCAGGCCGACGTAGGGAAGCATCAGCGTAAAGGGCGCCGCCCCGAGGATCGAACCCCAGATCACGTATTTCCGCCCGATGCGGTCGCCGAGCGGCCCGCCGATAAAGGTCCCCGCCGCCGAAGCCGCGAGGAATGCGAACAGACAGTACTGCGCCCCCTGCACCGACACGGCGAACTTGTCCATCAGGAAAAACGTGAAATAGTTGGTCATCGAAGCGATGTAGAAATACTTCGAGAACACCAGCACCCCCAGGATGACGAACGCCGTCCGGATTTTCCGTTTCGAAAGGCCGTGCGCTGCCGTCACCGCTGCAACAGCGGATTTGCGGGCGGCCGCAGCCAGCTGCCGTCTGTACCAGTGCCCGATCTTCACGAGGATGAAAATGGCGAGCAGCGCGGCCAGTGCGAACCAGCCGATCGAGACCTGCCCGAACGGAATCACGATCAGCGCGGCCAGCAGGGGACCCATAGCGCTTCCGGCGTTGCCGCCGACCTGGAAGATCGACTGCGCGAGGCCTTTGCGGCCGCCCGAGGCGAGCTGGGCGACCCGCGAGGATTCGGGATGGAAGACCGACGAGCCGCAGCCGATCAGGCCGACCGCCGCAAGAATGGCGACGAACCCGGGAGCGACGGAGAGCGCGAGCAGCCCGGCCAAGGTGAAACACATGCCCGCCGCCAGGGAATAGGGCCGTGGATGGCGGTCGGCCAGACGCCCCGCGACCGGCTGGAGGAGCGAAGAGGTCAGCTGGAAGACCAGCGTAATGACACCGATCTGGGCAAAGGTGAATCCGAATTTCTCCTTGAGGAGCGGATAGACCGCCGGAATGACGGACTGCATCATGTCGTTGAGCAGGTGGGTGATGCAAACCAGGAACAGAATCGGGTAAACCGTCCTGCCCGCCGCAGGCCGGTGCGCCTGCATATCGACGGAAGTCGTATTCATCAACAGTTCTTTCGGAATAGCGCCGACCGCACGCGGCACCTCGGGAACATCACCCGCGGCGATGTCCCGGGCCGGCCGTTCGTACGGTTTCAAATGTAATCGATCCGGATCTCCTCGGGCAACGTCAGAATCTTATTTTGCAGGATCGCCTCGTCGCCCAGCAGGCAGAAGACCGAGGCGTAATAGGCTTCCTCCAGGACGTTGAGCGGTTGCGTGTTCGTGAGAACGCTGTGGCAGAAGGCCCGGAGCATTTCGAGCGAGCCGTCGCCCTCCACCGCCTCGGGCATGATCGCGATGCCCGGGTCGGCCGAAGCCCCCTCCGCCGACCAGCTCGTACCCGCGAAGACCGAATTGCTGAAAACGCCCTGCTCGATCTCCCCGACCAGCTGGCGGATGCCGCTCTTCCTACGCGGGGTCTCCATGTAGAGACGCCCGTTGGCCAGGTCGACGGTCCCCTCCTTGCAGAGGATCTGCTCGCCCATGCCGAAGTGCTTGTTGGCGATCACCGACTCGAAGGTCATGTTGACCCCGTTGGGAAAGGTGTAGATGGTGCTGACGCTGTCGAACACCTCGCGGCCGTCCTTCCAGTAGACGATATTGCCCGTGCCCATGACCTGCGTTGGGAGCATCCCCATCGCCCACGTACCGTTCTGCAGCTGGTGGCAGGCCAGTTCGGTCATCAGTCCGCGGGAGTATTCGCGGTAAAGCCGCCAGTTGATGTGCCGCTCCAGCTCCGGCGAGGGGACCTTCCGCCGCCAGTCGTTGTTGCGATACCAGTAGTTGCGGACGTTCACCACCGGACCCAGCTCGCCCTTGCGCACGGAGTCCATGATCCGGATATACTTGGGGTCGAACAGCCGCTGCTGCCCGACGAAGAAGACCCTGCCCGAAGCCCGGCCCTTCCGGTACATCTCGAAGCACTCCTCCATGGTGTAGGCCATGGCCTTCTCGCAGAGCACGTGCTTCCCCGCCGCAAAGGCGTCGAGTGCCATCCGGTAGTGCAGGTGCAGCGGCGCGGCGATGATGACCGCGTCGACCTCCGGGTCCTCCAGCAGGCGGCGGTAGTCGTCGTAGCGCTTCGCTCCGGGAGCAATCGCGGACGCCTTGTCGAGGTTGTGCGCATAGTTGTCGCAAAGGGCCGTGATCCCGGCATTGGGGACCGACAGCAGGTTGCGCATGTGGTACTGTCCGCGCGATCCCGTGCCGATGACGCCGAAGCGCACACGGCCTCCCCGGATCTCCTCCTGCCCCGCCGCGGTGCACCCTTTCAGCCAGGGAACGGCCGACAACGCGAGTCCGGCTGCGCCCAGCGTGCCGACCCGTTTCATAAATTCTCTTCTGTCCATGATTCCGTATGTTGCTTTATTTCGGTATGGCGATAACCTTCGAATTCGGCGGCGATTCCCTGCCTCGCCCCGGCGGGAGCCGCGTAGAGCGCCGTGGAGAGAATCTCGCAGACGAAGGCCGAACGGCCCTCGACCGCGACGACGACGCTGTCCGACACCGTCCGGCGGCTTTTCGGATCGACAATATGCGCCCGTCCGTCGGGCCGCAGCCCCGAGAGGGAGAGCGAAGTCTCCTTCAGACGAAACGTGCCGCCGCCCGCCTTCGCCGTCACCTGCCAGCAATCCCCGAAGGGGTGCGAGCCGACGGCCGCCACCGAACTGTCCCCGAAGTTGACCAGGGCGTTCGCGACACCGGCATCGGCCAGCAGTTTCCGCACCCGGTCCAGCGCGTAGCCCTTGCCGAAGCCGCCCGCATCGAGCACAATATCCGCCCCGGTCAGCGTGACGCTCCGCGCCGCGGGGTCGAGCCGGTAGGCCGGCACAGTCCCGCCCGGCGAAAAGGCCGCGATGTCGAAATAACCGTCCGTGCTCTTGCGGAACACCTCGCAGAGTTGCAGCAGGACGAAGGTCTCCTCGTCCAGCGCGACTGCCTCCCGCCCCTGCGAGGCGTTGATCCGCGCAAAGAGGCTTCCGGCGTCGTGCCGGTTCAGTCGGGCGTCGAGCGCCAGCACGAGCCGTTCGATCTCCTCCGACAGCCGCCGGGCCTCGGGTTCGGGGAGGCCGACCAGCACCGTTTCCAAAACGGTGTGCATCGCCCCGAACGAGGCGTAAGCCACACGGGCCTGCGGATTTCGGGCGCTGTAAACAAACTCCATGACCCTATTTCCTGCGCCGGAACAGCCCCACGACCAGCCGCACCGCCCACACCAGCAGGTAGAGCACGGCGGCGATGCACACGACGTATCCGAGCTGGGAGAAAATCTCGGACCAGTCGGTGCGGTAGCGGACGATAGCCGCCACGTTGATCAGGCAGGCGGCCGCAAAACAGCCGAGAACGACCCACAGTTCCCGGCATTTCGCCTTCGCGGTGATTACCGTATCTTTCAATTCATTGCGTGTTTAGACCAGAGGCCTTCCGGTCCCGGTCACAGTTTGTAAAACTCCTCCCAGCCGCGGCGGGGAACGGCGCCCCAGAGCAGCTGGTTGGCCAGCGGATTGTTGGTGATCTGTTTGGTTTGGCGGTCGAAAAGGATCTTTTCGCCGGTCCACTGGCTGACGACGCCGAGGCAGAAGACCTGGCTCAACGGGCCTGCGACGGAGAAGGGCGAGCGGGTCCGCTCCCTGCCCATGACCGACAACAGGAAGTTGGCATAGTGGTTCGAAGGGCTTTTCGGCACCTCAGGGAGTTTGCCTTCCATCTCCTTCGCACGCTCTCCGGGAATGATCGACAGCTTGCTGCCGTGCGATCCGCCCTTGAAGGTCAGCGTTTCGGAGTAGATCTCCTTGCCCGGATTGAGCTTCGCGGGCTGAATCTTGCCGCCCGCAACGGTCGGAATATTCGGGTCGAGTTCCGAGACGCCGTAGCCGTCGGGTACGGCGGGGATGTTGTCCAGCCCGTCGTACCAGGTGATGTCCAGGGCGGGCATCTCCCGGCGTTCGGGGAAGCGGAAGACCAGCGTCGACGACATGGGATAGAAGAAGCGGTTGTGGCCCTTGAGGTAGGTGGGATTGACCTCCGTGGGAAGCCCCAGGTCGAGGAACTCGTGCACCGTGTCAAGGATGTGCGCACCCCAGTCGCCCAGCACGCCCATGCCGAAATCGTACCAGCAGCGCCACTGCCCCTTGTGGTAGTCGTGGTTGTAGGCGTGCTCGTGCGCGGCGCAGAGCCACGTCTCCCAGTCCAGCGTCCGCGGGACGGATTCGCCCTGCGGATAGGCCGTCATCTTCGGGTCCCAGCCGTGCCAGCGGCGCGGGTTGTTCATGTGGGCCGTGACGGCCGTCACATCCTTGATAATCCCGGCGTCTTTCCACGCCTTGAACTGGAAATAGTTGGCCTCGGAATGCCCCTGGTTGCCCATCTGGGTCACGACGCCGTATTTCTTCTCGGCCTGCATCAGCAGTTCGCACTCGTAAAACGTGCGGGCCAGCGGCTTCTCCACGTAGACGTGAATACCCTCCCGCATGGCGGCCATGCAGATCGGGAAATGGCTGTGGTCGGGCGTCGCCACCATCACGGCGTCGATCCGGCCAGCCATTTCATCGAACAGTTTGCGGAAATCGCGGTACTTCGGCACACCGGGGAACATGGCCTCGATCTCCTGCGTGTGCTTCGCGCCCATGTCCACGTCGCAGAGCGCCACGACATCGCAAAGTCCCGTCTTACGAAACTCCTTGGCCACTTCGGCGCCGCGGTTGCCGATTCCGATCAGCGCCACGCCGACCTTTTCATTGGCCCCCACGACCTTCGGCGGAGCCACCCTTTTGTTTCCGGCCCCGGCATTGCCGCCCATGAGCAGCGAGGGAATCATCGCGGCGCCTCCGATGAGGGCCGTGCTCTGCAGGAAACTCCTGCGCGATATTTTCTTGTCTGCCATCGTCAATTCGGTTTATTCCAGTTCCCTGATCTTGATGTTTTTGTAATAGACCTCGTCGCCGTGGTCCTGCAGCAGGATGTGGCCGCTTTCGAAATTGCCGAAGTTCACCCAATCCCTATATTTGCTGTAATCGACCAGCGCGTCCCACATGGCGTTGTTGCGCTCGTACTCGATGATCTTGACGTCGTTGAGCCAGTGCTCGACGTGGTTGCCGCGCACGACGATCGCAGCCTTGTTGAAAAATCCCTTGCGGAACGGCTTGTCCGCCGGAGCGGGAATCAGGTCGTAGAGCGAACCCAACTTGCGGTTGCCGTTCACACCCAGCTTGGCGTCGGGATGCTTCGCATCGTCCAGCACCTGGTACTCGCAGCCGATGGCCGAACCGCCCTTGGCGCTGTTGACGTCGGGATTCACGAAATACTTGATGCCGCTGTTGGCCCCCGGAGTGATCTTGAAATCGACCGTCAGGATGAAATTGCGGTATTTCCCGGTGGTGATGATGTCACCGCCGTTGCCCGACTCCGCGCCATCGGCCTTCTCGACCGTCAGGACGCCGTCCTTGATATGCCAGCCTTTGCCGGGGAACTGCGGACCCTTGTGGCTGCGCCAGCCGTCGGTCGTTTTCCCGTCCCACAACAGTTTCCAGCCCTCGGCCTTCTCGCGCTCGGAGATCGTATTGGGAATGCAGTTGTGCTGCGCGATGCCCGTTTCGGGCGAGAGTTCGTATTCCAGCCCGGAGGTCAGGATGCGGATCTCCTTCCAGCTCACTTTCTTGCCGGCCAGCTCGGGCTTGCCGACCGCATGCACCTGCAGGGCGATGAAACCCGAGGCGTCCTGCGCATCGAGCACGTCCGCGGCCGGAACGCCGTTGATCCACGTGCGGATGCGGTTGCCGACCGCCTCGACGCGCACCTTGTTCCAGTCGCCGTGGCGGAAAGCCCGCTGCGCGGCGGGATTGGTCGTCAGCGGGTAGAGCCAGCCGAGGCGCGCCTCATCGTAGACACCGCCCGACCACGCGCGCGCCGACGGATCGATCTCGTACTGATAGCCCCGCACGCGACCGTCGGTGAGGTGGCTGCGGAACTGGATGCCCGAATTCAACCCTTCGTCGACGCGGAACAGCATCTCCAGGATGAAGTCGCCGTACTCTTTGTCCGTGCGCAGGAAGGTGTTCGGAGTGCCCGTCCGGCTGATGCCCTCGATGGCCCCGTCGACGACCCGGTACTCCGCCGTCCCGCCGACCCTTGTCCAGCCTTTCAGGTTCTTGCCGTTGAAGAGCGTCTGCCACTGGGCCTGTGCTCCGACGAAGGTGCAGGCCCCCAATAGTACAAGAAGTATCTTTTTCATATCAGTTGGGTAGTTTTGATCGCACGAATATAGCTTATTTTTTCGGTTTTCCGGCCTATTCTCCTGCAAAAATAACGGCCGCCCCGCGGGCCGGAGCGGCCCGGACGCCCTCGGCGAGGGGCGAAACGCTGCCGATCAGGGGCAAACGGCCCGTATTCTGAAAAAGTTTCGTAACTTCGGCACAGCAAACCCATAAATGAAGCCATGAAACATTCGAACATCCTGCTGCTGCTCCTCCTTTGCGGCATGCTGCCGCTGCTCGCCGGGGCGCAGCGCCGGGCCGACCGGCAAACGCTCTCGGACGACAGATCCTTCTCGATGATCCTGCTGGGCGACCCGCAGGGATACGTCAAATACGCCGTCAACCAGCCGATCCTCGAACTCTGCACCGCCTGGATCGCCGACAACATCGACAACCTGCACATCCGGGCCGTGCTGTGCACGGGCGACCTGGTGGAGCAGAACGAGAATGCCGTTCCCGACAGCAGGATGCTCGACCGGACGAGCCGGGAGATGTGGCAGGCAAGTTCCCGGGCGTTCGAACGCCTCGACGACCGGGTTCCCTACATCGTTTCGTGCGGCAACCACGACTACGGCTACAAACGGGCGGAAAACGGAATCACGAACTTCCCCGACTACTTCCCGATCGAGCGCAACTCCGCCTGGCGCGGGTGCTGCGTGGCGACCTTCCCCAACCGCAACCGCCGGGCGTCGCTCGAAAACGCGGCGTTCGAATTCAGCGATCCCGCCTGGGGCAAACTCCTCGTCGTCACGACGGAGTTCCACCCCCGCGACGAAGTACTCGGCTGGGCCGCCAAACTGATCGGCGGCAAGACGTATGCCGGCCACCGGGTGATCTACATGACCCACGGCTACCTGACCAACGGCAAGGAGGCGCGCCACATCGCCGAGGACCGCTACGACATCGCCCCCGGGAACGCCGGGGCTGAAATCTGGCACAAACTGGTCAAACCCTCGTCCAATATCGACCTGGTGATCTGCGGACACACGGCCAACGGCAACGGCGAATTCGCCGACAACGTCTCCTACCGCATCGACCGCAACGACGCCGGGAAGAAGGTTCACCAGATGATGTTCAACGTCCAGACCCTCGGCGGAGGCTGGGAGGGCAACGGCGGCGACGGCTGGCTGCGCATCCTCGAATTCCTGCCCGACGGGAAGACCATCCGGGTGAGGACCTACTCCCCGCTATTCGGCATCTCCCCGTCGACGAAGCACCTGGCGCACCGCACGGAGCCGTTCGACCGGTTCGACATTGTACTGGAATAGTCCCCGAAAACACGCATACCAACGAAAAACAGCCATGAAAAAAACCGCAATCACCCTCTATTTCCTGCTGCAGGCCGCATGCCTGTTTTCGCAGGTTCCCCGCCCGGAATATCCCCGTCCGCAGTTCGAACGGACAGACTGGATCAACCTGAACGGCGAATGGACCTACACATTCGATTTCGGCGCAAGCGGTCTGGAACGCGGCTACGCCGGCTCGAAAGGATTCGACGGCAAGATCATCGTGCCGTTCGCTCCGGAGAGCAAGCTCTCGGGCGTCGGACACACGGACTTCATCGGCCGCATCTGGTACCAGCGCACGATCCACATCCCGGCAGGCTGGGCACAACGCAACGTGATGCTCAACTTCGGGGCCGTGTACTACACCTCCGAGGTGTACGTCGACGGCCGCTTCGTCGGGCGCCATTTCGGGGGCAGCTCGTCGTTCTCCTACGACATCACCGCATTCGTGAAGCCGGGCGGCAGCCACAGCCTGGTCGTCCTCGCCACGAGCGACCTGCGCAGCGGCAAACAGACCGCCGGCAAGCAGTCGCTGCAATACGCCTCGCACAGCTGCGACTACACCCGCACGACGGGCATCTGGCAGACGGTGTGGATGGAGGCGGTGGCTCCCGAGGCCCTCGCCCGCGTCCGGGTGACGACCGACATCGACCAGCAGCAGCTGATCGTCGCCCCGCAGTTCTTCCGGGAAAGCCCGAACGCGCTCCGGGTGACCCTCCGGGACGGCGGCAAGGTCATCGGCACGCGGCAGGTCCGGGCGTCGAACAGCAGCGTCGTCGTCATCCCGGTCAAAAAGCCCAGGCTCTGGAGTCCGGAAGACCCGTTCCTCTACGACCTGACCTACGAGGTGATCGCCCCCGACGGCCAGGTGCTCGACGCAGTGAAATCCTACGTCGGGATGCGCAAGGTCCACATCGAAGGCAACAAGGTCTACCTCAACAACGAGCCTTATTACCAACGGCTGGTGCTCGACCAGGGTTTCTACCCCGACGGCATCTGGACCGCCCCGTCGGACGACGCCCTGCGCCGCGACATCGAGCTGGGACTGGCCGCCGGATTCAACGGCGCGCGCCTGCACCAAAAGGTTTTCGAAGAACGCTACTATTACTGGGCCGACAAGCTCGGGTATATCACCTGGGGCGAAAGCCCCAGCTGGGGGATGGACGCCAACGACGTGGAGACGGCCCGCAACTTCCTCTCCGAGTGGGCCGAATGCGTGGTCCGCGACCGGAACCACCCCTCGCTGCTGACGTGGACGCCGATGAACGAGGAGTGGTGGCCCGACAACACGCAGTTCCCGCGCTTCGCCTCCGACGTCTACGACCTGACCCGGCGCCTCGACCCGACGCGTCCCGTCAACACCGTGAGCGGCGGCGCCATCGTCAGGACCGACATCTGGGCCGTCCACAATTACGAGCAGGACCCGGCCAAACTGAAGGAGAAGATCTTCAGCGGCGGCACGTTCTTCCATCCCCGTCTGCGGACGACCCGCGATCAGACGCGCAACATCGGATTCAACGAGATGAAGGCGACCGAAAACTACGCCTGGCCGCAGTACGACGGCTCGTGCCCCTACCTGGTCGACGAATTCGGCGGCATCAAATGGGTGAAGGACCAGGAGAAGCAGACCACCGATTCACAGACCGAATCATGGGGTTACGGACAGGCGCCGCGCACGCTCGAAGAGTTCTACACCCGGCTCGAAGGCCAGGTAGACGCACTGCTCTCCCTCTCCGGACAGGTATGGGGCTATTGCTACACCCAACTCACGGACGTGGAGCAGGAACAGAACGGCATCTATTACTACGACCGTTCGGCCAAATTCGACATGGACCGGATCAGGGCGATTTTCAGCAAACGCCCGGAAAACTCCGCCCGATAACGCGCCGGGCAGCCGCCCGAACGAAGCGCACCCCGCAGTAAAGCTGACCTGCCAAACCGTCGGGGGGGGGCAATTCCAGGTCCGGAATTCGGTCTGATGCACATTCCGACCGACGCCGAAGTGGATCGGATACCCTTCACCGCTTCGACCGGTTATACGATCGAACAGCAGAAAGCCAATCTCAAGGCATGACCGGAGAACGATGCCTAAAACACCGCGGCGAATATTTCGAACGGTATGCTACGAACGAGAAATTCGAGCATCACTTCAAACTGCATCTGTCGCACCGCATCGCACTGAAGATCGGCAGAGAGATACGCAGTCTCGAATTTTCACTCGGCATCATCAATATCGGTAACATGCTGAATCAGGGATGGGCCGTTCGTATGCATCGACCGGTTCGTACAACCCGGTCAGTTATAACAGCGGCTCACAGAATTTCCTGGTTCCTGCACGACGCCGATTACGACATGCATTCTTACGACGATTGCTATTCGCGCCGGCGGGGTCAATTCAGGGTGGAACTGGTGTTCTGACGGGTATTCACGCCCATTCGGTCCAAACAGAAAAAGCAGGAACACACAAATCCGTGCCGCTATACCCCACAAAAGTAAATAATCCAGTATATCGCTGATATACTGGATTATTTACTTTTGTTCTCTAACAAAAAGCCCTTCGAAAAGGAGTTTTTAAGCGGGGAACGGGACTCGGACCTATTATTCTTGTTCCCTATGTATCAATATATCGCAACAATTTCCGTTTTTTGAGGTTACGATTTTATAGCATCTTTTACATCTGAATACATCTCTATGCTATGAAAATATGAATTATTTTAGTATTTTCAATAGTTTATTTGTTGGGGGGGGGTAATTAGGCCGATTTTCGAGCTTCTGTCGATAGTTATCTAAATAATGTTTTCTTCAATCTGGTCGACAATATATTGTACGTCTTCGTCCGATACATAGGGTCCACTCGGCAAGCACAAGCCGCATTTGAACAACGATTCGCTTACGC
>OJPZ01000039.1_pt1 | contig 89510 bp, 66 predicted proteins | sample 1598611 | NCBI WGS metagenome assembly OJPZ01 (sample SAMN03922494, study PRJEB24848) | human gut metagenome | isolation source: stool sample | host: Homo sapiens | place: Germany | collected 2011-11
TCTACACACTGCATATCGTCGGCAGCGTCAGATGTGTATAAGAGACAGATCATAATGTTCTTCGACTAATACCCAACCTTGATGTTTTTGACTTTTAATATAATTCTCTCCTGCTTCTCTTTGAGCTTCAAGCGTGTTGAATTCTTTTTCCAAGCCTTCATCTGTTGATTTTCTGGTATAAATTGCGCATTTAACTTCTTCCATAACTATATTCCCCAAAATTCTTTGCCAGAGATTTTACGTCCTGTAATTTTATATGCCACCGCAGATAGAGATTCGTAAAACTCGTTGTCCATTTCAAAACCACCATTGACCACACGCAAGCGATATGTCTCGCCCTTAAATTTTCTGACAATTTCTGTGCCTATGGATAATGTTTTTTCAGGCAAGAGTGATTTATCCATATTTTCAAGAAGGGATTTGGTTTTAGCATCCAATCCGCCAAACCGTAATTCCTGCAAGCGGTGGGTAACGCGCCATATAAAAAATTCTTTTCGTGTTGTTGCTTTTGGCGGCTCCTGATTATAAAGAGTTATATACAAATCTTTTAACTCTGAAAAAGTAAGGTTTGGTATTTCTCTTAATTCAACATTCAAATTAGGCATTTTCGTCATATTGACCTCCTGCTTGATGAATGCTTGGAAGCACACACAAGTCCAGTTTATTATTCGTATTATCGCTGTTTTCCTGCTCTTTTAAGAGTTCGGTAACTAGCGCATATAAAAGTTCTAACAGTCGTTCGAATTCGGAATTCATAAAAACCTCCTGTTATGATTAAGCACAACAGGAACACCCGTTGAAAAATGAAAACCGTTTCCATTTTTTTAATATTTTTTTTGCTCTGGTGTTCGCGCCTCATTCGGTCGTCCATAAGAGACAAGAACAGGTATATTTTTAAGGGGTTGAAATATAGCGTTTTTTGGTCGGTACGCGTTCAGACCAAAAGTATCTTTTTTGCCTCAAAATTCATAAAAAACACTAAAATAAGGATACAAAAAAAGAGATACCGTTCAGACCAGAACGCGCCAACACCGCGGAAATACTGGCATTCAGAGAGTACGAAAAAAGCCTCCGTTTTTTGGAGGCTTTTTCGTGTTTTCACATATCTTTCGTCAGGTAAGGCCTACTCTTTCAAACACCCCAGTTCATCGTCCCATTTCCAACAGTCATCACGGCAGATTTTTTGAACGGGGTCGTACACCTTTCCACTATCCATACAGGCATCAATATCGTGCTGCTCTTTAATTTCCGGGACATATTTCCCCATCAGAATAAAAATGACCAGCGCCGTACCAAAAACAATATATGCAATTTTGCGATATTTCTGACAGTATGACAAGCCAAATGCTCCAAGAGCGACGATAACCACCGCTCCATACAAATAAAACCACAAAGGTGCCATCCCAAAGGTTATTGCCCAGCTAATACCCAACACCGCCATCATGCAAAAAAAGATTATCGCCTTTAGGATGTGTTTTATCACCAACAATAATTTTTTTTTCATATTTTCTCCTTATTTATATTTCGTATGGTGTGTCGGACAGGTTTTTTCTAATGTTTTACCTTGCAACGCTCCTCTCTGTCCTCTTAAATTTGCCCGGTAATCCCGTACACTGTCAGCGATGGGATATTTGTTGATAAATATATCTTTCATTTCTTTTCCTGCATCAATAATATTTGCGACACCTGCACCATATACGCCGCTGCGCTTTGTTGCTTCATAATTTGCTTTACAGTGGAAAAACGGATTACTTTCCTTTAGCTTCATTTCTTTCATTAATGTATGACTACATTTCAAGCCTTTAACAGGAGCGGCAAGTCCGGTTCTTGTTTTCCCAAGTACAGGCTTGTAGTTTTTCAAATAATTATCAAGTTATTTTGCTGTTTTATCACCATATTTTGGCATATCTCTTCTCCTTATAAAATTAAGCTTGTCTATCATATTTAATATATTATAAATACTATACGGAAATAAATTTCACATTTCGCAACTGTAAATTAAAAACAATTTCCCCTATATAAACCACAGCGGACGCCGACAAAAACAAAATAGCCGCTCGTTCTACTTTGTAACCTTGTGAAACACAGCTTTTCTCCCATAAAAAATATCACATTTTACAGCGGATTTTTTATTTTAATTGATTGCAAAATTAAAATAAAAATATATACTTCATTATATATTCGTATCCCCCAAAGCTGCCCGCGCTAACCGTCCGATTCGGCTTTCGGGAATTTGTTTTGAATTTGTTTCGCTTCGGCTGAAAGGACTGTCATGAAAAAATTTTTGCTTATCCTGCTTACAATCATCATTCTGCTTGCCGGAGGAATTTGCGGCTTGTATCTCAACCTTGAATCGATTGTCAAAGCCTCCGTTGCCAAATACGGCTCGCAGCTGACCGGTACCGAAGTCGCGCTCGATGGCTTCCGCCTGTCCCTGCGCAAAGGAGAAGCCGAATTGAAAGGCCTTCGCATCGCCAACCCCGAAGGATACCAGACGCCGCAGATACTGAGCCTCGGTTCCGTTTATGTCAGGCTGGATATGCGCTCGCTCTTAAAACCGGTCATTGTTGTCGAAGAAATCCGCATCGCCAACCCCGAAATTGCGTATGAACTGAAAAGCGTCGCCCATAACAACGTGTCCGACCTGCTGGCGGCAGTCAACAAAAACGCCGCAGCAGCAGCCAAACCCGCCGCTGACCAAACCGATGCCACACGGGCCGGCACCGCAAAGCCCGCCGTTTCCTCAGGCGGCTCCGCGAAATCAGCCACTTCCTCAGGCGGCAAAAAAGTCATCATCAACGCGCTTAACATAACCGGTGGCAAAGTCAGCCTCGGCGCCACGTTTGGCGGCAAAGGCGCCGCCGCTTCCGTTCCCCTGCCCGCCGTCACCCTGAAAGATATCGGCCGTGAAAAAGGCAGTCAAGGCAAAGGCATTATTGAAACCGCCTCTCTTATTCTGAAAAAAATCCTTGATACCGCTTACGATACTGCTGTCCGTCAGGGGCTGAACAGCCTGAAAGATATTGCCGGCGAAAGCGCCGACACTTTGAAAGGAACTGCCGAAAACCTGAAAAACAGCGCCAAAGGACTGCTGGGCGGCCTCTTGTAATTCCCTGTGCGCCAACACCGCAATCGCCTCTGCCGCCAATGCTCTCTGCCGCTAACGTCGCAGTCGCCTCTGCCGCCCAAGCTCTCTGCCGTCCTGGCTCTTGGCCGCTAACGCCGCAGACGCCTTTTGCAACCAATGCCCCCTCTGCCGCCAACGCCGCATGCCAACAGCCCAAAGCCGTTCTCCTGTCGGCTCTCACTTATCAACGTCTCGCTTTCTGCCGGCCGCCTGTCCCTTTTTGAGGATTAATCTCTTTCGTCAATAACAGCCCAAATGCCGGGAACTGCCTCGCGCTCATACGGCCTGGTATCAAAAACCTGCACCTGGCAATCGCGTGAAACTGCCGTAAACGCGCGCCCGTCTTTTTTCAGCCGATAGCGTTTCACCCCGCGGCTGCAATCCTTGCATGCATTCGGACGGATGCAAACCGCCGACGTAAACAACGGCGGATATGCAAACACCGCCTGAACCGTCGGCACCAGAGCCTTCGCCGCCGTCTCCGCCATATTTTCCGCCGGGCTTTCCAACGCCAGCGTTGCCCACGCCGCGCCGATATCACGCAAGGCCGCGGTCGCATAATGGTTCATGACATAGATAAAGCTTCCCGCCCCGATTTGCACGCCTTCGTACTGCCTGAGCATCTCGAAAGCATAATAATTCTCGGCAACAAACTTCCTCGCCCCTGCATCATACAAACTCTGCACAACCGCGGCCAATCTCCCCGTATTGCGGCATATCTGCGGCAATACAAACCATGTTTCCGCCATATCGCACGCCTGCCAGTCCGTTTCAGCCGTTTCCAGCCCGATACGGAACAACCGCAATTTTTTAACCTGCCGTTCCGTCGCACACGTCGCCAAACAATTTCCCCCGGCATCCGGATCTATATTTTCACATTCATTCACCGCCTCTGCTCCGCCGGTTTTCACGGCCTGCCGTGATTCCGCCATCTGCACAGCCGCCTCTTCCTCCGCCAATTTCGCCGCTGCCGCCGCTTTATCCAACAGGCCGCGCCGCAATTCATTCAATACCGAAACCGGAACAAACCGCGCTTCGGAATTGGCAATATCCAATGCTGCCACGGTAAAAGCTGTACCTCCGGTTTTGGCAAACGCTTCCCGCACGGCAGCCTCCACTTTTGCCGTATCTTTCGCCGGCGGAAAATCCCCTCGCATAACGGCTGCCACTCCGGCAAACCTTTCAGCATTCGTCCCTGCACTGCCGTCTGCGATACGCTCCGCCGTCCCTGCACTGCCGTCTGCGATATGTTCCGCTGTCCCTGCGCAGCCGTCTGCCCCACAACAGACCGCCCGCACCTCATCAGCGCCGATTTCCACCCGAACCGCCAGTTCCGCCCGATTGCGATAAGCGCCGGGTTTCGGCTTCTGATAAGCATATTTTCCTTTCACCGCCGAGGATGAAGCCAGATAAACCGGTGCGCCGGCTGCCAGATACGGATGCTCCTCCGGCAGTTCCAATTCCACATACCGCCCTGCCGCCGCCGCAATCGCCGGCTTTCCGTTGACAAACAGTGCCTTGACCCCGAACCCGAACGGTTTTTCGTCGCCTGCCGCGTCAATCTGCACGCCGTCATAACGAGCCACCGCATGCGAAGTCTTAAACCCCAGACGGTTTCTCCCGACACGTTCCACTTTGCCGATAAGCAGCCCCCGGTGCCCGACAAAATGTGCGTCAACCACGTTTTTATCCTTGCCGTTAAAATGGAACCGGCACCATGGCCGCGAAAAAATCTGCCGGATGTCTTCCGCCTCTTTCAAGTCCTTTTTGCGCCCGTCGAGAATATGGCGATAATAGTTCGTAACCGCCGCAACATACAGCGGCGACTTTTTCCTCCCTTCAATTTTGAGCGACAGCGCCGGGATTTTCAAAACCGCCTCCTCCAACGCCAAATCTTTCATGGAAAACAAATGCGACCTTAAGCCGCCGCAACCTCCGACCAGCCCGTGCCAATCTGTTCCATCCGCGCCATAACCTTCAGTTTCTCTGCGCTGCCCTGTTCTCTCCTTATCGCTGTTCCCGGCCAGCCCGTGCCGGTCCTCCCGCGCTCCTCTGTTATCGTTTTCTTCCTCCACTGCAAATTCCGCCCGGCACGGATAAACGCACCGCCCGCGGTTTGCGCTCTTGCCGTATTCCAGCGCCGAAAACAGGCACTGCCCGCTGTAAGAATAACACAGAGCCCCGTGCACGAATACTTCCAAATCCAAATCCGGCGCCGCCTCGGCCACCGCCTGAATCTCCCGCAGGCTCAGCTCCCGCGCCAATACCACGCGCTTAAATCCGAGCCTTTGCAAAAACTTCGCCCCCTCGGCGTTATGCACCGCCATCTGTGTGCTTGCATGCAGTTCCACGCCCGGAAGCATTTTCTTCGCCAGATAAAATACCCCCAAATCCTGCACAATCAGCGCGTCAACCCGCGTCCGCCGCAACACCGCAAAAATCTCCGGCAGCTCGCGAGCCTCCGCCTCGGTCAAAACCGTATTCAGCGCCACAAATACCTTGCGCCCCAGCGTATGCGCATAAGCCGTAAATTCGTCAAGTTCCTCTGGCGTAAAATTCTCTGCTCCCGCCCGCGCCGAAAACTTTGTCAGCCCGAGATAAACCGCGTCGGCGCCGTAATGCAGCGCCGCATATCCTGCTTCAAGACTGCCCGCCGGCGCCAAAAGTTCATGTTTCATGATAGTTTCCTTGTTTCTGCCGTATTGCGGCATATGCCGCCAAAGCGCTTTCGCCGTGCGCTTCCGTTTGCAAACGACCTTACGCCGCCCGCCCGTTTTTGTCAACAGAAAACATCGCCGTCCCGCTGCCGGAATTTCACCACGCCGCAGTCCGAACGCCGCCGTACTCTCCCCTAAAGAGGGGAAATTAGCGATGGATAGAAGCGGATGTCTCCCGAGGAACACGAGTGTACTTTGGCGTACACGATGCAACGATGTGGAGCTCCATCCGGCCTGTTGCCCGCATCATGGTATAAATTTTGTGAGTGAACCGCAGGAGCCCGCCAAAGAGCGGGTGTGTACATAAAGGTACATGACTGCTCTGCCGAGCGGCCTCCTCCTGCGAACTCAATCGCAAAATTTTCCCCTTTAGTACTCGGAACCCAGCCCGAACGCCTCTTCGCTCTTATCGTCCAGCATCGACCTGCCGTCGTCGCCGATAACCCTCTGCGTATTATTAAAGTCAAAATCAGGCTTCAGTGCTTCGGTAATGACCACCCGGTCGTCCAGGGTGGCCGGGCGTCCCGTCTTCGGGTTCACGCGTACGAAACGGATTCCTTTCGGCACGCGGAATTCGAGGTTCGGCTTGTCTTTCAGCGCCTCTTTCATAAAATCGTAAAACACCGGCAATGCCGCCGCCGCACCGGTTTCTACCCGTCCGAGCGTCCGCGGCTCGTCAAAGCCGATATACACGCCCGCGACCATATCCGGTGAAAAGCCGATAAACCACGCGTCCTTAGTGTCGTTCGTCGTACCGGTCTTGCCCGCCAGATTTTTGCCCAGCTGCGCCAGCCTTGCCCCGGTTCCGCGCTGTACCACGCCCTGCAAGATGGACACCATCTGATACGCCGTCAGCTCGTCCAATACCCGCTCGCGGTCATCGGTAATTTCCGGCACCGGCGCTGCCGGGTCAAAATGCGCCGCTTTGCAGCCGATACAGTGGCTGTCATTGTTTTTATACAAACTCTTGCCGTAACGGTCCTGAATCTGCTCAATCAGATACGGCGTAACCTTTTTCCCGCCGTTGACGAACACCGCATACGCCGTTATCATGTCGACCAAACGCGTGTCGTCCGCACCCAGCGACATCGAAAGCAGCTGCGGCAGGTTATCGTCCACGCCGAGGCGTTTCGCCATCGCCGCCACCTTGTCCATGCCGACGTCCTGTGCCAGCCGCACCGTCATCAGGTTCTTTGATTTTTCGATTCCCTGCCGCAGCGTCGTCAGCCCCGAAAACCCTTTGGAATAGTTGGAAGGCTTCCACAGCGGCAGCCCCGGCCCCTGGTCGAGCACAAACGGCGCGTCCAAAATTAAATCCGTCGGCGAATAGCCGAGTTCCAGCGCCGCCGCATAGACGACCGGCTTAAACGTCGACCCCGTCTGGCGGTAGGCCTGTGTCGCGCGGTTAAACTGCGATTTGGCAAACGAAAAGCCGCCGACCATCGCCAGCACCTTGCCGTTGTGCGGATCCATCACCACCATCGCCCCCTCGACGTTCGGCACCTGCCGCAGCTCAAACGCGCCGTTTTTGGCTTCCTCGACATAAATCACGTCGCCTTTCGCCAACACGTCGAACGCCTTTTTCGGCGCCTCGCTGACCCGCTGGTCTTTGAGCGCCTTGCGTGCCCACGCCAGACTCTTCAGCCCGATGGTTCCCTGTTTGCCGCTTTCGGTTTCAATCCTGGCTTCCGCGGCGCCTGCCGAAAGCACGACCGCCTTTTGCCAGCTTTTTTCCGCACCTGCCGGCAAAACCGTTTTTTTCAATGCGTCCTTATAGTCGCCGTTAAGGTCTATCCGTGCCGTTGCCCCGCGGAACCCGTGCCGCCGGTCATAATTGAGCAGTCCGCGCCGGAACACTTTGGTCGCCAGCTGCTGCAGCGCCGGGTCAATTGTCGTGCGCACCATCAGCCCGCCTTCAAACACCGCATCTTCGCCGAGGCTCTTGGAAATAACGCGCCGCACCTCGTCGCTGAAATACTCGCCGTCTTTCAGATATCCGAATTTCCGCTCCACCGTTACCAGCGGCTTTTTCTGCGCCGCCTCGGCCTCTTCCCTGCTCACGTACCCGTCTTCCGCCATACGCCCGATAACCCAGTTGCGCCGCGCAATCGCCGCGTCATAACGCTTTTTGGGATTGTAGTTGTTCGGCCCTTTCGGCAGCGCCGCCAGATAGGCGGTTTCTTCAAGCGTCAGCTCCGCCAGCGATTTGTTGAAATAATTGAGAGCCGCCGCCGCCACGCCGTATGCCCGATTGCCGAGGTAAATCTCGTTCAGATACAGCTCCAGAACGTGCTCTTTGGAAAATGCGTTGCTGATGCGGTACGCCAGAATGGCCTCCTTGATTTTGCGGATAAGCGACCGCTCCGAAGAAAGCAGAAAGTTTTTCGCCACCTGCTGCGTAATCGTCGACGCCCCGACCAGCCGTTTGCCTTTGGCATAATTGACAACATTCGTAAATACCGCGCGCGTAATCCCCAGCAGATCTATCCCCGGATGCGAATAAAAATGCTTGTCTTCGGCAGCGATAAAAGCCTGCTTGACCCGCTCGGGAATTTTATCCTCCGGCACGAAAATGCGCTTCTCTGCCGCATATTCCATCAGCACCTGCCCGTCGCCGGCATACAGGCGCGTCGTAACCGGCGGCTCGTATGTTGCCAGCTTCGTATAGTCGGGAATATCAAACCCGGCCGTTTTAAACCAAATAAAAATGCCCGCAAACAGCAACACTGCCATCAGCAGCCCGAAACTGACCAAATTCACCAAAAGCTTATACATTAAAACATCCGCAAAACAATAGAGTCGTCCTGAAAAATCTTTATAAATATACAGTCCGTTCCCCGCTTGGCAACCTCTATTTAAGCCTTATACCCATAATATTAAGCCCGCAACATTAAGCCCGCAACCTCCGCCGCACCGCAACCCCGACGCTGCGTTTTCTCCCCTTCTTTTTCTGCCCTTCCTCTCCCGTTCAGGCAAAACTAAAGCCCTCTCCATAGCAAGCAATCGCACTTGCTATGGTATCTTCCTCTTCCGTTCAGGCAAAACTAAAGCCCTCTCCAAAGAGAGGGCTTAAAACTGGTGCACTCGGCGGGGTTCGAACTCACAACCTTCTGATCCGTAGTCAGATGCTCTATCCAGTTGAGCTACGAGTGCGTCAACAGAGCTTTTAATAGCGCATTGTTTTTTTATTGTAAAGCATTTTTTTCATATTTTTGCACATTTTTTCATAACATATTAGATTGGCGTCAAAAAAATATTTTCTCTCCGCCGCCTTCGTTCCCGGCGCCGCCGTCCGTATCCGCCCCGAAACCGCCGCGCCGCATCAGGCTTTTTCCGCCTGCCCTCTCCCCAGAAAATATTCCAGCACCGCATTGCGCACCTGCCGCCGCTTTCCCTTATGCCGGAAAAACAGCGCGCAGACGTTGCTGACAAACCGGTATTTGCGGTATCTCCGGTACAGCCGCTCGATTTTTTCGCGCTCTTCGTCCCGCTCCGGCACAACGTGCGCCGCATCCACATAATCCCGGTACAGCCGCCGCCACTCGATATGCGTATAACAGCTGCGAAACGCATTCGGATGTACCGCCATGTCAAAAGTCGCTTTCGTCGGCCGCAGGTTAAACTGCTCAAACGTCAGGAATATGAAATCGGACGCGAAAAAACGCTCCGTCTGCGCCACGCCCGCTTCCCGGCAGTCGTTGTAAAAGCCGCACTCCGGTGCAAATCCGCCGCGTTTAAGACAGTTGATAAACAGATACTGTTCGGGCACATACTGGTACTGATGCCTGTCCTGCCGGTTCCAATAGGCCTGTTCCCGCGTCATCAGCGGAATGTCATAGAGCCGCAGCAAATCTTCCGTCCGCCCGAAAAACGCCAGATCCGACGGATGAAACGGAAACGGCATATCCGACCGCGGGTTGCGCGCAAAATAGCAGCAGGCAAGCAGCTTATGCCCGAATGCGCGGTATGCCTCGTCCGCCGCCGGAAAAGCGTCAAAATACCGCAGAAAACCATTGCCCGTCAGCAAAAAGTCGGAACGCAGCTTCAGGGCATACGGCGTCCGCACCTTTTTCAGCCCCGCTGCCGTATTGGCAATCTGGCGGTTAACGTTGTTGATTTTCTCTCCCGGACGTTCGGCATAGGCAAATCCGCCCGGATCCGGAACCGCCACAACCTCGTCGGCACCGACGTCCGGTATTGCAGTTTCCCTGCTTCCGGCACACGGCAACGACGCCCCGGCTCCGGCCTCTGCCGCCCCATACCTTTTCGCTCCGGCTCCTGCCTCTGCCGCTCCGCGCCCTTTCGCTCCGGCATCTGCGCCGCCATCCGGCACACCGCCCGGCACGCACGTCGCAAAGACCACCCGCGCCCCCGGCAGAAACCGCCGCACGCTCTCAACCGCCCGTACCGTAATCCCCTCATACACGGCTCCCTGCACCACGACCGTAATGTCTGAAAATTTTATTTCCATCAAAGTTTCCGCCGCAAAAGAAAATTTCTCTTGCCATATTTGGCCAGATACCAGAATACCCGTATCGGAAGCGCCGCCCAGCGCAGCACCGGAAGGATTTTGCGCCCCGCACAGACAAACGGCGCGCCGAAATCTCTTCGCAGCGCTTTTAACGTATCTTTATACGCATACAGCTTCAGAATATCCTTGACTTTGTCATTATGCCGGTCAACATGCTCCGTATACTCGTTGCAAAAATGCCTGAACGAGAAAAAGCGATACTGCTGCTTGCGCTGCATTTTGTCGAACTTTGAAACGGCTCCCAGCATTTTTTGATCAAATATCAGGAAATTGGAAACAAAAAAACGATCCGTCAGTTCTTTCAGCCGGGGCGACGTCGCCAGATAATATTCCGGAACGGCCGCAGCCTTTCCTGCTTTTTCCAGCAGCGCAACCCACAAATACTGTTCTATGATATACCTGCTGGCGAAACGGCATGGATTAGGCTGCCCCGCGCCTCTGCAAAAGAAATCATACACGCCTTCGGGCATTGGCCGTCCGTCCCACAGCCTGAGCAAATCTTCCGTCAGCCCGAAATGGAAAAGGTCTGCCGGATGTTGCGCAAAGGCCAGATCCGGCGCATGCGGATTAACTGTCAGAGTCTTATGAATCAGTACCCTCTGCTCAAAAATTCTGCAATCCGCTTCATACATGTCAAAAAGCCGGTTGAATGTATTGTAATTTTTCAAAAAATCGCCGTTTTGCAATACAAAATCCGTCCGCCACCGCACCGCGTATTTTGTCCGGCACGCCTTCAGCCCGCGATTGACGGAATATTGCTGCAAATCGTAAGTATTAGGCGCTTTCCACGGACAGCTTTCCAAATGCGCCGAATATTCCGGTTCCATTTTCTTATTCAGTACCAGACGGTCATACAGCCCGTCAAGCCCGGAGAGGTCTTCCCCTTCCCATGTAGACAGGACAATTTCGGCTTCGGGAAAATACTTTCGTACCGAACGCAGCGACCTGGCCGTCGCATACCGCCCCTTGCCGATGATTTTTCCGGTACACACAAACGTAATGTCGCGCGGGCTGACGGTTTCCGTCTTCCTTCTTTGCAGGTTGCCGAATTCTTCGGGAAGGTACTGGTAGTAATATTCGCTGTACCCGCGCAGAAAATGCCCGTCCCAGAGTTTGCGATGCAGGATGTACGGATGCTCCCGCCCTTCCCTTGAATATGCATCGCCGGGATGCAGAATGGAATAGTCGATGACAAAATTCCATCGCGGCGAAAGCAGCTTCTTCTTATCGCCGATAACCGCATTCAAAACGTCCTGGTCGCACAGGGCGAGCGGCTGGTGTTCCAGCAAATACGCCACCAGTTTAGGAGAAATTTTATCTTTCCGCATCAGTTCCAAATTCATCAGCATCATTCCGGCGTTAAAATAATTTTCGGGGTGTTTCATTTTCAGATAATCCCGCGTATAAGACGCCCAGTCATACCCTTTCAGCCCTTCGACGTCGCGCAGCCAGACCGTATCTCTGTCGCTGATATGCTGCCGGACAAAACGATCCTGGACGCACCCGATATAACAATTGCCCGTATCCTCGTTAAAAAGCCTGGAAATGTCTCCCAGAACCACCATGTCCGCGTCTAACTGGATTATCTTCTTATATTCCTTCAAAACCTCCGGGATAAACAGCCTGTCAAATATTGCCGACGTCTTAATGTTTGTCGTCAGAAAACCCGCCGTCTTGTCGCGGATGTCGATAAATTTCACCCGTGCGTTGCCGTATCTGGAAATAACCTTTCGCAGAAGTTCCTTCGTTGCCTCTTTTATGCCGTTGTCAAAGACGATAAACTCATACGTATAGCTGCTGTCCGAGTTTGACAGGATGGAAACCATAACCGTCGCGGCATGCTTAACATAATTGTCATCAACCGAAAACGTTATCGGGATAATCTTTTCTTTCATAAATTTTCTCCTATTTTTGAGCATACTTGGTTAAGGCGTCAATAAACATCTCTCGGCCGAATTCCATCGGCGGATATTGACATCTTACACGGCTGACACGTTCATTTATGAAACGTTCGTCATCCCAAAAAGGCAGCCCGGCACGTTTCATAAACTCTGCAAAAATATCATATTTTTGGGCAAACGAACGATTAAACTGTCCATAATCAAGCCGCGAATAAATATCAAACAAATCTTCCGGTTCCGACATATGTACACACGGTATGCTAAAATATTCCGCCAATTCCATAACCCTCGAATCATGCCCGTCGATAAAAGCAGGAATCCCCGCCAGCAAAGACACGATATTGCCGTGGATGCGACCGCCTATGGAAAAATTAAACCCGCTGTTTTTTAAATCCTCATCCCATGCCAGATAATCGCCGTAAATTCGAAGCCGCTTCTGGTTGTACAAAGTCGCAAAGAGGCCGTTGCGCAGATGCGGCAGCTCCATTCCCAGGGTCTGGGGAATTTCTTCTTGTCGCAGCAGCAGACGGTATAAGACGTCCTGATCCACAAAAACAGAATTTGGATATTGATGAAAGTAAACATGAAATCTCTCGTCAAACCAGAAATGTGTTCCGTTCAACACCGGCTTGAGCTCGCTTTGCACAATATCCTGCGGGACTATAACCAGATTGCGCCCGTTCATAAACAGGGACGGGCAGCCGGTTACCGTAAAGTCACTGTCCGAAAATCCAAGCTTTTTAACAACTTCCGCCGTAAAATAACCGCGCAGCGAAATCATGCCTCCTGTATCCAGTATACTCCCGATAAAGTCGCAGCCCTCCTGCCGGATGTCTTCAACAAAATCCGTATGATATAAATAATCGGATTGGGCTCCCACTCCGATAAAATGAAACGGCTTTTTAATTTTCTTAACCGCATGCGCCCAACGCCGCAGCCCATGCTCTTTGGCATAGGTTCCCAATACATTGGCCGGAAACGTAACCAACGCATCATATTTCTCGTTAATCCGATCCGCATCCTTAAGAAACTCGTCCGTTCGGGATAAAAACGTCGTGCACACATCCACGTCAACATACGGCGACAACATCACCTTCTGCATACCGAACTGAAAAACGTTATTGCCGCTGTTTCCCCCCATGCCGGCAAGCCCCTCAAATGACGGAAGCTTGTAATCATAAGGCTGCATCTGATCTTTATCAATACAAAGCAGCACTTTTTTCTTTCTCTGTTTTTTTTCAAATAAGTACATAACACCACCAATTAAATATTTCAGACTGCCGCGGTTAAGATATACCAAACGGCAAAAACAGTCTCTCTCCTACCTGTGCCATTCCACGCCATGCTTTAAAACCTTGGCGGGTACCCCCCCCTATAATACAATTTTTAGCTGTAAAAACCTTATTAACCACAGACGATGTGGCAATAACGCAATTGTCGGGAATTACCGTTCCTTTTAATATCATATTGCGCATACCCAGCCAGACATGGTTACCCAAAACAATATCTTTCGGAACATTAATTTGCTCGGTTTGGCCTTGTTGCGTAATTTTATGTCCGTCACCCGGGCGGAAAAAATTTTGTACCGAAAACATACAGTCGTTTCCTATTTTAATACAGACTCCGGGGTCTTCTCCCAAATAAAAAACCGTATGGCCGCAAGAAAAATTTTCCCCGATAATTAATTTGTTCCCCGGTTTCATCGGTGCATCAACAAAGACATCACAGATATTATAGCGGGTCTTCTGAATGACAATTTCCGCCCTGTCGCCTAATTTAAAACGGCAATTTATAAACTTTATGGGAGCGTGGAGTTCTACACGATTGTCATTACCGTAAAAAATAACAGTCAACCCTTCTATTTGAGGATTATATTCCTCACGGCCGTCTTCATGAATTAAAACAAATCTGTTGTTCTTGCCAAAGTCCTGTATACTGTTTCTTGCCTTTTCCGCCGTTACCTGCTGAATTCTTTTTTTACGGCAAAGTTCTTCCTGTTCCAACAATTCTATTCTGGACAACAGGTCTGTTCTATTGTCATTCCCGCTTTTTTTCTCTTTCAGTGTATCTTCCAGAACTGCCACCCGGCGCCGCAGCAGCTCCGTTGCATCCGGCTGCCGGTAACGCCGGCGGAAAGCTTTTCGCCTCTCCCGGTTCGGAATAAAACACGCCGCCGTATGCACTAAAAAGTTTCTTATCCTCATTTGCTCAATCCCCTTTTTGTCATTCATATCCCAAATATATTCGCGCCCGGATTACCGCTGTATTCGCGCCCGGATTACCGCTGTATTCGCGTTCGTCTTACCGCTGTACCGCCAGCCATTTGCGCCTGTATATCCTGCCGACATTTGCGCCCCGCTCATTATGCCGCTGTCGCCGCCTGGCGTTCGTGTCCCCAATATCTCCCCGTTCATCTCTCCAGATACTCCCTGAGCTGCCGCGGCGTGCCGACACAGGCGAAAGCATCCGCCGCAATGTCGTAAACCCCGGTTTTCAGCCCCAGCCGCACCGCATGGTTATAAACATTGCTCATGTAATATTCGTTTTTTGCCTTGTCGCCGTAAATCATCATATTGATGGCGGCGCGCACAAAATCCGCCCCCCGCGCAAACATATACGCCCCGGCGATGGCGTGGCGCGAGATGGCTTCTTTCTCGCGCGTCCGCACCACCACGCCCTCCGCGTCCGTTTCCGCGTACGAAAAACAGCTCTCGTCCGACGCAAACGTCAGCAGGCTGCCGTCCAGCCTCCGCGCCAGGCAGTCTTCGGCAAACCCCGCAAACGCCTCCCGCGTGAAAATGTTATCGCTGTCGGCAAAGATGACCGGCAGATTGTTGTTGATGATATCAAACGCCGCCAGCGCCGTGCAGCACGCGCCCTGCGTCAGCTTTTCCACCGTAACGAACGCCGTGCGGTAGCGCTCCGACAGTCTCTCCAGTTCCGCCCCGTTTTCCTCCCGGAAGCGCTCCTGAATAATCAGCGTATAATGTGCATCGGGCAGACTGACCCCGTCCAGAACCCGCTCAATCATCATCTTGCCGTTGACGTCGATAAAAGGCTTCGGCTTGTCAAACCCCTCTGCCTGAAAACGGGAGCCTGCCCCCGCCATCGGTATCACCACGTTAATCATTTCGCCTTAGCCTCCCTCATCAGCATATCTTCGGAAATCTCCGCCCAGTTGTCGGCAAACCGCACCGCCCGGTCGTCAATCGTGATGTCCGCATTGGGCTTGCCGAAAAAAATCTCGTCATATTCGATGCCGTTCTTCTCCAGCCATTCAAACGTCATCTTCCCGACGTTTTTCAGCGCCTTGCCGACGTTGTGCCCGGTCGAGCCCATATTGCGCGCGGTATTGATAATCACTGTGTGCCCCGCCGCCCTGAGCGCACGGATTTTCTCCGCCGCACCCGGCTTGGCTCTGACGTCGGCGTACGTTTCCCCGTCTTTGCGGATGTCGCAGATTGTCCCGTCCAAATCAATGCAGATGCGTAATTTCCTCTGTTCCGTCATATCGCTTGCTCCCCGTATAAAACCTCGTTAAGTTTCCGTACCGCCGTCAGGTAAAAGGCCCTCTGCCGGTTCGTGTCGTCGCCGTGCAGCGGTATCATCGTCAGAAACAGCAGCCCCTCAATCAGCTTGATGTCCCTGCTGTCGTATCCGTATTCGACTGCCAGTTCGTCAAAAAACGGCTCCAGCTTCTCCGCCACAATCGGCGACGAAATCTGAAATTCATAATCATCCCGCCCGTTCTGCTCCAGCCGGTACAGCCCCGCAACAATAAAATCGTAATGTCCGACGATGCTGTGACGCAACTTGGCAATGTCGTACCGCGGGTCGCCGTAAATCGTCTGCGTCCTGAACCGCCCGCGCGGGTCCACAAGCTTGAAGATATAATGCATCGGGTCAAACAGAATGTTGGAAAAGCAGTAGTCGCCGTGCACTATGGTGCGCTTTCCGTATTCGGCAAGCCGTGCCAGCGCCGCCGCCAGGTCTTCCTTAAATTCGGGATAATTGCGGTAGTGCGTGCTGTTGATTGTCAGATAGCGGCTCTGCATCATCTCCGCAATACGCGGATATTTTGCCGCAATTTCCGCCAGCCGCTGTTCGGTCTTGACGATGTAGATTTCCTCCAGTTCGCCGCGATCGGGTGCCTCGGTGTATTTTTCAAACACCTTATGCACTTTCAGCAGCGCCTCGATGATGTTGTACCAGTCTTCCAGGTTGTTGGAGCCGTAAATAAAGGTTTCTGCCAGATTCGCATAGCCGTAAAGTTCCATCTCCACCCGCGCAAACTCGCCGTCTTCGCTGACGTCAAACACCCGCGGCGCATAGCACGAAATCTCTTTAGGCAGGCTTTGGTACCAGTTCGCCTCGTCCAACAGCTTCTGCTTCTTTTTGGAAATTTTCGTAATTGTCCCGCGCACCGCGTCTACCGCCAGATTGTTGAACTCGCGCGCCGAAAACAGCCCCAGCCGCGCCTGCACCGCCCCGCTGATATGCCCGAAGTCGAACCAGTTTCGCGTCGTCTTGATTAAAATCGGCACCTGCCGGTTATAGTTGAGAAACACGTTGATAATGCTCGGCTGCTCCGCCCGCAGCTCCTCAAACACCAGCCGCTTCAGCAACCTCGTGTCCGAAAACTTGTAATACCCGGCCAGCGCCTCTTTCCCCGTTACCGAAATGTCGCGCTCTTTGTTGTAAATGCGCAGCAAATGCCCGTTTTCGTCTTTGGTCGCCAGGCACCATTGTTTTGAAGTCTTGATGTTCGGCGACGCCAGAAACACATCCGCCTCTTCGGGAAACGGCTCGTTAATCAGCGTATCGCCGAGGATAATCTGCGTCGGCATATCGTCGTTGCAGCTGCCCAGCATCGAAACCAGCGCCGTCGCCGCATCGTCATCTCCACCGACGAAAATCTGCCTGACGTCGGGATAACTGTAGCCCAGAAACCGGCTGAGCCGCGTGTTGCTGGAACGCAGTACGATTTTGATGTCGCCCGCCCCGTTCTTCTTCGCCGCGTCAATGCACCAGTTGATGGCCGGCTTGCCGCGTATCGGCAGCAGCCCCGGGTCGGTAATCATGCCCGAAGAAATGTTTTTCGGGTTAAACTTCCCCGCTGCCAAAATAATCGTGTTAATATCGCCGCTGTTATCAATGCTCATACTCTGTTCCTGTCATAAATTGCTTTGTTGGCCTGAAGTCCGATTTCTCCTCTGCCCGCTCCGGCAGCAACTTCCCTGCCCGTCCCGGCAGCAACTTCCCTGCCCGCTCCGGCATCAACTCCTCTGCCCGCTCCGGCACCACTCCCCCCGTTTTTCCCCGCTCCGGCTCTCCCGGCACCGTCCGTCCCGGTTCTCAGTCCCGCATCCTCATTCTTCTTCAAATACAGATACAGCGTCGTCCTCCCCACGCCGAGCCGCCGCGCAATCTCCGCCTTGGCCAGCCCCTGCCGCAGCCCGTCAAAAATTTCCCTGTTCCGGCCGTCAAGGCTTGAAACCGCTGCCGTACCGAACGGCCGTCCGCGCTTTTTGCCCGTCCGTTTAAGCTCATCCTGAATTCCTTTGTTCCTGATAGATAAAACCGCTTTATAAAGCTGAAAGCATATCTCCGCTGCCCGGTCAAACGTCTGCGGAAAAAGCGCGTCAATCCGCAGCCCCTCCTTAACGCAGTACAGACTGATGCCCTGCCGCGCCGCCAGGCTCACTGCCTGCAGGGCTTCCTCGTAACGGCTGCCGAGCGCCGCCGCATCGGCGACAATCATCGTATCTCCTCTCCCCGGCCGCCCGGCGGCTTTCTCCGGCCTCATTCCGCCCGTGCGCCCCGGCCATCCCGCCGCTTTCTCGGGCCTTTCCCCTGCATAATTCCCGGCCATGGCCTCCCCGATGTTCGCGCCCGTCAGCTCCCCGCACGGAACCAGACCGTACGCTTCTGCAAACGCCCGGATTTTCTCCCTGTCCGCTTCTTCCCGTCCGTTTCTCACAAACGCAAATTCCATCGCCCGGCACTCTCCGTAAACCACCGTTTAAATTGTATATCTGCGGCCATCATATAAACATCTTAGGCAAAGTCAAGAATTTTATCGTAATTCATCGTTTTTGTGGCTAAAACGATGTAAATGGAAAAGATTGCCGAGGACTGTCTTCATAAACGGTGGTTTATTGTATAGTCCCGCTCCTTCCGGTTTAATTCAGAAAACATAAAGGAATGGCTATATGATATACGGATACATTCGCATCAGCACCGACCGCCAAAACACGGCAAACCAACGCCACGAAATCGAAAAATTCGCCGCTTTTTCGTCCCTGCAGATTGACCGCTGGGTCGAAGAAACCGTATCTTCCCGCAAAAACCTGCAGGAACGCCGGCTCGGCCGCCTGCTTGGCCGCCTGCAAAAGGGGGACATCCTGATTGCAACCGAACTGTCGCGTCTGGGGCGCAATATGCTGGAGGTCATGGGCATATTGCAGCATTGCCTGGAAAAAGACTGCCAGATATGGACGCTGAAAGAAAATTACCGCCTCGGCGCAGACATTCAGAGCAAAGTCCTCGCTTTCGCTTTTTCCCTCGCCGGAGAAATCGAACGCCAGCTGATTTCGGAACGCACCCGCAATTCGCTCCAGCGCCTGCGCGACGAAGGGCGCCGCCTCGGCCGCCCCTACGGTACCGCGCGCTGCAAACTGCAAAAGCAGCACGGCCGGATTATGGCGCTGCTGCAAAACAATGTCTCCAAAGCCGAAATCGCGCGCCTTATGGGCTGCACCTGGAGCACGCTGCACCGCTATCTTAAAACCTGCCTCGAAACGCCCCAAACCTGACACAGGTATCACCCGGCTCAGATTCCCGCCGCTGCCCGCAATCCCCGCCGCCGTTGCCTCCGGCTTCCGCCTCTGCCGCCCCGAGCCCTTCCGTTCCGGCATCTGCCTCCCCATCCCCTTTCGCTCCGACATCTGCCGCCCCGGTTCCTGCCCTCCTGAAAAATTCCCGTGTACAACCCGCGCATTTTATTAGACAACCGCCGACAGGCTTTGTATGCTGGCGGCGTTTCGGGTCAGTGCCTGCAGCCGGACGCTCCGTCTGCCGCTGCCGCCTGCGCCGAGCCGGAACCGGATTTCCAGGACAGAAACAAGGACTGACACTATGACTGATGACAATTTGATTTATGCCCCCTTCGCCGGGATTATACCCACCCCTTTTTATGCCGGAGAAGTCGCCGCGCCGCCGTATGACGTGCTGTCCTCAGCCGAAGCCAAGGTCCGTGCGCTGGGCAATGCATACAGCTTTTTGCATATTTCCAAAGCCGAGATAGATTTCCCCGGCGACGTTTCCCCGTATGAAGACCGGGTTTACGACCGCGCCGCCGACAACTTTCGCCGCCTGCTTGCGGAAGGCGTGCTCCAGCAGGTAGACAAACCCTGTTACTATATATACCAGATGGTCATGGGCTCCCATATCCAGACCGGGCTGGCAGTCGCCGCCTCGGTCAAAGCTTATGACGAAGGGCGGATTAAACGCCACGAGCTGACCCGCGTCGCCAAGGAAAACGACCGTGTGCGCCAGATTCGCACCGTCGGCGCCCAAACCGGCCCCGCCCTGCTCGTCAACCGCGAAATTCCCTCGGTCAAAGCCCTCTTAAAGCGTATCACGGAACAGGAAGCGCCGTATCTGTCGGTTATCGCCGACCACGAAGTGCGCCACAGCCTGTGGATTGTTGACAATCCTGCCGACATCAGCCTGATAACCGAAGCGTTTGCCGCCCAAAATGAAGCCTACATCGCCGACGGGCACCACCGTTCCGCCGCCGCGGCAAGGCTTGCCGCCGAAGACGGCACCGAAGACAGCGCCCGTTTTCTCGCCGTCGCATTCTTTGCCGATGAAATGCGGATATGGGATTACAACCGTTTTGTACACGACCTGAACGGCATGAACCCGCGCGAATTTATCCGTGCCCTGACGCACGAATTCGTCCTCACCCCGTCCGAGCGTAAAAAGCCGTCGCACAAAGGGCAGTTTATGCTGTACCTGAACGGGCAGTGGCAGGAAATGGCCTACAAAGGCGCCCCGCTCGGCAGCGACCCCGTATCCAAACTGGACGTCAGTATTTTAAGCGAAAAGGTGTTAAACCAAATTCTCGGCATAACCGACCTGCGCAGCGACGAACGTATTGAGTTTGTCGGCGGCATCCGCGGCGCGGAAGAAATCGAACGCCTCGTCAACGCCCGCCCCGGCAGCGTCGGCTTTATGGTATATCCGACCTCGGTGGATGAGCTGATTGCCGTTGCCGACCAAAAGATGCTGATGCCGCCGAAATCGACCTGGTTTGAACCCAAGCTCGCCGACGGCATAATTTCCAAACCCAACGACGGTACGGCCGCAAAACCCGCCGCCGAAAAAGCGGCTCCCGGCGCAGCCTGAGGCTTAAACACACCGCCGTTGCCACAAAAGCACAAAACGCAAAACATAAGCCACAAGGACGCAAAACATAAACCACAAGGACGCAAACCGCAAAACATAAGCCACAAAAACACAAGCAACAAGGACACCACCAACATGAGCAAACATCACATAAGCTGGGAAAATATTCAGGAATGGAGCGCCGACATCGCACATAAAATCGCTGCCGACTGCCCCGACATCAACCACATGACGCTCGTCGCCGTTTCCCGCGGCGGCCTGATACCCGCGCAGCTGATAGCCTACCGCCTTAACATCCGCGATATCCGCGTCATGAAGCTGATTTCCTACGACAGCGACAACAAACGCGGCGAAACCAAAGACATCTCGACCGACCGCCTGTTTGACGGCAGCGACGTCTATTTCATTGACGACCTCGCAGATTCCGGCGAAACCGTGCGTTATCTGCGACGCCGTTTCCCCAATGCCCGCCAGTGCACGCTGATAACCAAAGACTGCTGCGCCGAACAGCCGGATTTGAGTGCCGTAACCCTCCCCGGCGACGCTTGGATTGTCTTTCCCTGGGACGTGGACTAACGCTGCCCTGCCCCGCCTCGCTGCCCCGTCCGTCCCGCTGCACGCTGCCCCGTCCGTCCCGCTGCACGCTGCCCCGTCCGTCCTGCTGCACGCTGCCCCGTCCGTCCTGCTGCACGCTGCCCCCGTCCGTCCCGCTGTTGCGTCCCCTCCCCCGTTGTTTCCGTCGCCGGCCTCATCTGCCCCTCTCTCAGTTTCCGCCGCCGGCTGCACTCTTATTTCCCATAATTACGGACATCAGCCCCTGATGCAAAAAAATCTTCCTCCGGGGGTTGACTTTTATTTTTTTCCTCTTAAATATGTAAAGCTTTTGAAATTATTATAAACTCTAAATATTATTTGGTTATGAAACATGTATTGAAAAACAAAAAGAAAACGGGAATCATTTTGAGTGTATTGTCCTTATTGCTGGCACCCGCTGCCTTTTGTACGGCGCATGGCGTACCGTTCTGGCAGGGACTGGCAGTCTGGGTCACGGTATATGCCGCCGGGGCTGTGGTTTTGTGGGGAAGAATAAAGCTCTCCCAAGCTTAAACAACTGGCATATACGGTTGCAATTCCCGGCATCTTGCCCCTGTTTTCTTTCGTAAAGAGCGCGTCAGTTCCTCAACCGGAAAGCGCGCCTTTTTTTATTTGCGCCTATGCCGCGCGAAGCCGCCTGCCGCCAGCCTCTTCTCCCTCCCGCCTCACAGGCCGCACCGCTCTTCCGGTCAACGCCGTATCATAAGCAGCACCGCCTCAGCCCCCGCCCCGCATCACGCGGCATTTTTTTGTCAAAAAAAACGCTTGCAATTTGCCGCAGGCTGTGTTATCCTCACACCGTTTTAGTTAATTTTATGTCTTATTTAAAAATCATTTTTTATGAAAATTATTAGAATTAATCCTCAGGCAGCCGATGGCGCCAAGGAGAAGATTGTACGCGTGTTAACCTTTGCCAACGGCAGTTACGCCCTGCATTTTGCCGACAAAAAAGGTCAGAGTTTCCTCGCATTGTATGACTGGCAGGGATATCTGATTAAAGAAAATGTCCGTGCCGAAAGCGCATACATTTTCAAAAACGGAAGTTACATTCTGCTTTACGAACCGACCAACAACGTGGCCGGTGCCGGCAAAGTCCGTTTCCGCCGCGAATACCGTATGTTCACGCGCAACGGAAGGCTTGTTTTTGACGACATTTCGAGTTTTGTACCGCTTGCCGGCGACTGGGTTGTTTTGTTGCAAAACGGCGTCAAAACCCTGTATGACGACAAGTACAACAGGATCGACGGCGGCACCCGCTACGACTTCGTCAAGTTCGACGGCGGTTATGCGCGCGTTACGGCCCGCGAAATTCCCGTCGGCGAAGCTGCGCCGCTGATGCCCGGAGACGCCGGAAAATGGCTTCCCTACAACACCCGCCTCAAAGCCCTCTATCGCGGCACGTCCGCCAAAACGGCCGGGCTGGCGTATGATTGGGAGCTGTTTGACGAACAGGGAAACGAGATGTATTCGGTTAACAACGGCCTCGCTGTTTTCGGCGGCGGCTATATGCTGACCCTTTACCACGACGGCAAAGTCTTTTTCCACTATCCTGACGGAGCCATGGGCGCAGAAACATCGCTGTATTCCGGAGCGCGCAAAAACATCGCCTGTCTGGTCAAACTGACTCTGACAAAGATGTCTCCCAAAGAATGCAACGGACAGACCGGCATGACATACCGTCTGAGCCGCGAAACCAAAAACAACGTGCCTTTGGCTTATCTGCTCAGGGGAATCAGCGACGTGTACGAATTTTCCAATGGAAATTTCAGCTGCGTCTGCGACGGCAAACTTTGCTTCTTTGAAGAAAACGCCGAGGAACCGCTGCTGACGCTGCCAACCGGCGAAAACGTCTGTTTCCTGCCCGACGGGCGGTACTGGAACATCGACGAGAAAACGCTGTGCAGCCAAAGCCACAAGGTTCTGCTGGAGCGCGTCGACGCTGTTGCCGACCTCGGCGAGTGGTACATTGTCAGCCAGAACGGCACCCACACGGTGTATGATTCTGACGGCAACCGCATCGCCGGAAAAGTTTGTTTCATCCGCAAAATCAACGGAATTCTGGTTCTGCGGCTTGAAAACGGCCAAATCGGCCTCGTGCACCGTTACGGAAAAGCGGTTCTCCCGCCGATGGACGAATGGCGCTATGTCTTTGAAGAGCGTGCATTCTGAAATCATCTGCCTGAAACTAAAAAAAACGTCCGATAATCGGACGTTTTTTTATTGCCTCAACGCCGGCCGCCCGGCCATCTGCCGCCGGCAGCTCTTTCGCCGCCGCCACGTGCCAGTCCGGCTCATCTGCCGTCTTTCATTCCCCGACGGTATAGTCCTCTTCATACGCCACGTTATGGCGGATACCGCGGTAATGGTTCAATCCGAGTATCCTCCCGGCATAGTCGATATTCCCCTGCGAGCGGTAAAAGCCCATTGCTTCGCGTTTCTTTTCCGCCGCTGCCGAAATGTCCAGATAATGCGTCGGCATCGCCATCGCGCCCCAGACTTCATAGTAAACCGGCACCGCTTTCACCGCGCTGTTTTCCCGGCGCAGGCGGCGGAAAAACGCCGACACGACAACATGGTCTTTATGGCTGTCCAGCCCGTGCGGCATAAACACATAGTCATACCCCGACAAATCCAGTTTTTGAAACAGGCGGTAAGCCTCAATCAGATTGCCGTCTTCCGCCCGCATAAACTGATAAAACCGCACGTCAAAAAACTGCATCACCTCTTCGAATTCAGCCTCGCGCACCCGCCGCACCTCATCGGGCTTGGAACGGTCGCCGCCCTTGGCGCCGTCGGTCAGAAGAATAACGTCGCACTGCGGCCCGTACAGCGCCAGCAGCCCGCCGCAGCCGATAGTTTCGTCGTCCGCATGCGGCGCCAAAATGCAGATTTTATCCGTCGGTTTAATCGCCAGCGGTTTCGGCTTAACCAGTTCCGGCAAATCATAACCATGCAATTTACTCTGAATCCAACGTCTTAATTTGCGCATCATACCTCCGTCCGTCTTTATTGCATTAATCTTCAGCACACACCGGCTTCTGCTCCCATGCCGCAGCAGGTTTGGCCCCATGCTCCCGCACAGATTTCCGCCCGCACCTCCGCAGCGGCTTTCGCCCCGCGCGCCCGCACCGGTTTTCGTTCCGTACCTCCGCAGTAGCTTTCGCTCCGCGCGCCTGCACCGATTTCCGTCCCGCACCTCCGCAGCGGCTTTCGCCCCGCACGCCCGCACCGGTTTCCGCTACTTCTGCTCAACCCTCTTAACCAATGCCCAGGCAACATAGTCCGACATCCTCTTATGCCAGACGAAACTTTCTCCTTCGCCGAGCGGCAGCGGCGCCTCGCGGCGTTTCTTGTATTTGCGCAGGATATACGATGCTCCGCCCAACCTGAGCGTCAGCTTGTTCAAAACTTTCCAGTCCGGGCGCCAGCTCGCCGAATAGCGGTGCACGGCGTAAGCATCCTTGTTGTCGGTGCCGAAGTGGTCATAATCGTACACGAACGAATTGGGATAAAACTCTATCCGCCCCGACTTGACAAACGTTTCCTTCAGCCCGTATTTTTCAGTCAGCACGTCGGCAAAATACGCAGGGTTCGGCTTCAGATTAAAACTCCCGTCGGGATTAACAAACGCCAAATCGTCATAAACCGCCAGCAAGTCTTTGACCACGCCGTTGTGCGGCACCGCCCCGACCAGCGCCGGGTTCAGCCCCCGTGCCGACCCGCACTTCTGGCAGCCCATAAAATAGTCGTGCTCTAAAAACTCATCAAGCGGCTTAATCACCTCTTCATCGGTATCCATATAAATTCCGCCCTCGTGGTACAGCGCATACAAACGGACGTAATCCGACGCAAACGCATACTGTTTTGCCGCAATTGCCTCCCGAAAATAACGGTTGTCAAACTTGTCGATGCAGTCGTTGCCCCAACGCACGATTTCATATTCCGGCAGCACCTTGTGCCACGTTTCCATACATTTTTTCTCAATCTCGCCGAAATCTTTGTCGCCAAACCAGACGTAATGGATTTTCTTGGGTATCATGCTCATTCCTTTGCTGTCAGTTATTTCCCTTCTGCCCGTGCCGCGGCAGCAGCCAGTCCCCCAACCGCAGCCACAGTTATGCCTCCGCACTGCCATTGCCAACCCGTTCGACACCACATGTCCGCAATTTCGACACCACATGTCCGCAATCGCACCCGGCACACAGCCAGAAGTCTATCCTCCCCGGCAAAAAAATCCATCACTTTCGTCCGCTTGTACACAACCCGCTTTTTCTGCATTTTTCCTCCCCGATAAAAAATTGCTTGCAAAAATATTTTTTATTGATTATGGTATGCGTCAGCGTCGGGGGTTTCCAATCCGCCGGCACGGTTTCGGGACTTAGCTCAGCCTGGTAGAGCGCTTGCTTTGGGAGCAAGATGCCGTTGGTTCGAATCCAATAGTCCCGACCAATACTAACAAGCCCTGCCCTTACGGCGGGGCTTTGTTATGTCCGAAAGGCCGGCTCGGGATTTGAAACGACGACCGTCAATACGCGGAACAACTATTGTCATTCCGGTTTCTTGGAGTGTTTGGCAAGATGCCTCCGGCCAACAGAAAACACCCGAATGCCGTCGGGCGTCTCTTGCTTTTCCTCTCGTCCAGTCCCTCTGGCAGTCGTTCTCACACCTCCCCCGCGGCGGACTGCCGACGTTCTATCCGTTCATAATGTGCGGTAAATCCGCGCCAGCACAAACTCCCGACATCAAGGCAGCGGTTTTCCAAATCCTTTTCCGCCCGGGCTGCATCAACAGTATCTTTCTCCCTGACGCCGTAAACCGTAAACACATTTATAAAATTATGCTGTACCTCAAAAGCGGTATAAACGGCAATACCGCCGTCCGCAACCGGAACATCTCCGTTTTCTGCTGGCTTGACCGTGCATTTAAAGATTGCGCGGCTTGCTGCGAGAGGAACGCAGTCTGCCGTTGTCCCGCGTTCGTCCTCCATTTGCAGCAGCGGCTTTCCTGCATCGGCATTGACCCGGATTGTCATCTTGCCTTTAAATACGTCCCCCGTTCCCTGCCAGTCGGGTTCCCATTCCCCCGCCAGCATATCGGCCAACTGTCGGTGGGATTGTACAAACAGCCGCTTTTTCAGCTCTTCCTCCTGTTCCGGCGTAAAGCGGGAAACCTCTTCGTCAAAGTCCCGGGAAGAGGCCGTGCCGCCGACTATGGTCATCCGATTTTGCGTGCTGAGCTTCGGCGCTCTGCCGATAAGATAATCAAAGGCGCTTTTCGCCTGCGAATCAAGCAGCGATATGTCGGCACCATTGTCCAGCAGATACTTTGCCACCTCATACTGCCCTTCCTGCAGCGCATACATCAAAGCGGTGCGCTTCCCGTTGCGAATGCAGTCATCATCCGTATCATGGACGCAGTTCCCATCGTCCGTCCGATGATTTATGTCGGCACCCGCGGCAAGCAAAATCCTGACACTTTCGAGATAGCCGTACTGTGCCGCCGTTTGCAGCGGCGTCTTGCCGAAATCGTTCGTTTCGTCGACGTTGGTTTGCTGCCTCTGCTGCCCCAGAGCGATAAGCCGGCGCAGATTTTCGGGATACGCGATGCTCAAATCCAGCAGTTTCATCGGCGAAACGTCGTCAGGAAGCCGCTTTTCTATCTCCACCCACGGTGCCCCCGTCAGCAGAAGATAGTTCACGTTGTCCGGCGCAATTCGCTTAAAGTACTCCGATGACGGCGGATTGAGAACATTCAGCGCCGCGTTTAACGCCCGTTCGGAGCTGACGCCGAACACGCCTGCATAATGCTCCTGCAACATATCGACAGCCTTTCGGTAGCCGATACCGTAATTCAAAACGCTGTTGAATTTTCTGAAATTGTAATACGACTGCACCGCCCATTCCGTATAGGGAAACGCCCGCCAGTCTTCCGTTTTTTCGTCAAAAGACGGCTGGTACTGAATATCCAGCGCATGGACATACGCCTTCGCATAATAAACAAAACGGATGCTGCCGCTGCAATTGGCCATTTTCTCCCGCTCGCTCATGTCAACATAGTCTCCCAATTCGCGCGGGAAATCATATTTCCTGTCAACAGGACAGGTGGAAATCATGAGGGTCTGCGCCCCGTGCCCGCCTCCGGCAATGTCAAAATAATAAATCAGGCCGTGCTTTTTGGCCAGGTCGCAAGGCAAGATGACCCACATCGGATCCTCTGCATCCATCCAGTAAGGAACGGCCTTGAGCAGACACGTCATGTCGGCATAACATTTTTGAAAATCGCCTTGTATAAGCTTGTCATATTCTTCTTTCCGCCACGCCGCCTGCCAGTTGTCGCCCGCCAGATATTCCGCCGTTTCGTTATGCGCCGCCGCTGCCATTTCCCGGTATTCCGGCGAAGAAATCTTTTCCGGCTTGTAAAGCTGCCACAAAATCAGCAGCTGATACCTCTGCGCCAGCGTCCGCACCGGGATTTTCTCCAGATATTCCAGATAATACTCCGGATCATAATACATAATCAGCCACGGATCCAGCTCGTTTTCGGGCGCGTATGCCGGCTCGCGCCTGACATATTCCGGAATATTTAAGGGCAAAGTCGGATGCTCGTATTCCCGGATGTATTCGGGATTAACCCGGCGCGCTATGGAGAACCCTTTTGCCGTTTTCTCCCCGTCGCCGGCATTTTCCTGCGCCAATGCCGAAACGCCGCCCCCGAGCAAAAACACCCAAACCCACAACAGTACAATTTTTTTCATCTCTGCCTCCGCCATTCACACCAGACACCACCTGCCTGCCGCATATTTCCGCCACATTCGGACACATACGTTACTTCCGGATATATTCGCCGCTTATAAATTCTCTCCGAAACATACGCTGCTTATAAACCCTTTCCGAAACATACGCTGCTTATAAACCCTTTCCGAAACATACGCCGTCTGTCAGAGACAGATAACATACCCGTAAAAGCCCGTCAATAGATATTGCACCGTTATACTGTCAAAAAGATTTTGCAATTCCGATTATTCGACCCTGTCCGTTCCCCAACGCCCGCCGAACGCCATGCATATTTCTCTTGTAAAAAATGCTGATAAAAAACGACCCTTTTATTTCTACAGTTTCCGCATTGTTTGGCTGCCTTTTCTTCGGTGGAAAACCGGCATTTCAAGATAGACGGGGACGGATTTTGACTGTAGAAATAAAAGGGTCGTTAAAAATCTACAGACAGAAAGGACGCAGAATGCCGGAAATCTCAATAATTATCCCATGTTACAAAGTGGAAAAATACTTACCGCGCTGCCTGGATTCCGTCCTCAGCCAGACTTTTACCGACTTTGAGGCAATTTGTGTCAACGACGGCTCTCCCGACAGCTGCGGCGAAATTCTGGCAGACTACGCAGCAAAAGATTCCCGCATCAAAATCCTCACCCAGCAAAACCAGGGGCTTTCCATGGCTCGCAACAACGGCTTGAAACTGGCACGGGGAAATTTTATTTACTTCCTCGATTCCGATGACTTCATCCACCCTCAGCTTTTGGAAATAACCCACGCTCTGGCGCTGCAGCATCAGGCCGACATGGTCAGTTTCGCATATATTTATCATAAAAGCGGGGAGCAGCAACAGCAAACGCGCTATAATCCTGACGGCATTCCCGTAAAAGTTACTTCCGACCCGTTTTTCCATGGGACATCCAAAGGCAAAAAACACAAAATTTACTGCACGGCATGGACAAAGCTTTTCCGGAAGTCCCTGCTTCGGGGGACAGAATTTATTCCGCACATTCAGTTTGAAGATTATCCCTATGTTTTTGCGCTCTTAGCCCAAAAGCCGCGCACCGTCATCATTGACGTACCGCTTTATTTTCAAACTGCAAATTCCGAATCTATCACGCAATCTGTCCCCAAACCGCAACAAATCAAAGACTACCGCCGCGGCATAGATTTTCTGTACGGCATTCTCCGCCAAGACGGTTTGCAGGCGGAATTCTCCGCCATGAAGACCCGCCTTATCCCCTCCCTCCTTAAACAACAGTTGGGGAGATGCGGACGGTCGCCGGCCCCCGTCAGGGAACAGATGTTCCGCACATTTGCCGCCGAATTGCAGGACCTGGAGCAAAAAGGGCTTCTGCAGCCCCGCGGCCATAAGCTGCCGAGATATTTAACCTATAAATATCTGATATGGAGATATAAGCATGAAATCTCACCCCAGCTTCCCGACGCCAAAGAGCCGCAGCGCCGAAACATATTCATAAAAATTAAAAAAAAGTCATCGTGCCGAAAAATTTATTTCTTGGGCATAAAAGTTTTCTCCGTACGATATACTGAAGATTGCATCCGCCGGGAATTATTCGGCCTGCCGCTGTTTAAAAGCAAAAAGGCGTACTATGCCGCTCCCGGCGGGATGAAACTGGACGCCCGCAATTTCCGTCCGCTGGATATAGATAACACGGCGCTGCTTAACGAATTGAAAAAAGCCGGCCGTTTCACCTATATTCCCAACCCCGGAAACCTCGGAGATATGCTCATTGGCGCGGCAACCCTGCAGTTTTTCGCCCAAAACAATCTGCCCTGTACCCTGTATGGTGAAAATGGCTGTTCCGTCGCCGCCGGCGATACCGTTGTTTACGGCGGGGGCGGCGCATGGATTCCCGATTATGAAAAAAGTTACGTTAATATGCTCCCTCTTTTCGCCCGTGCTGCCAAAATTATCATTTTGCCCGGCAGTTTTTACCAATGCGGCAAGTTGCTGGAGGTTCTGGATGAACGTTTCGTCGTGTTCTGCCGGGAAGAGCAGTCTTATAATTATCTGGTCAGCGCCCGGACAAAAGCAAAAATCATCTTGGACCACGATATGGCGCTGCGTCTGCAAAAGGACATTCTGACGCCCGACAGCCTGAATATCCCCTACTCCGATTTTTATATGGTTAATACAATTCGCCAAAATTACGCCCCCGGCAAAGATGTCGGCGTTTTTCTGCGCAACGACTGCGAAAAAAAGCCGGGTGTCATCTGCCCTCAGGGCGATATTGACCTCTCGGCCATGGGCGGCGGCTCCGTCAAATCTTCCCGGGAACACATCGCCTTTTCGGCTATGCTCATGCTGAGCGTGGTTGACAGCGTGCAAACCGTCATCACCGACCGTCTGCACGTCGGCATTGCCGCGGCGCTGCTGGGAAAAGAAGTCTATTTGCTGGACAATTCATATCGCAAACTTTCCGAAGTCTACAAACGTTCTCTGCAGTCGCTGAGCAACGTGCACATGTGCCGGATCTGGCCCGAAAACACCGCTGCGGGAAGCCCGGCAACAGATAACTTTGCAAAACTTGCCGCTCTCGCCCTAAAATAACAAATTGCTTTTCCCCTGCGCACCTCTGTACCTGCCCGGCTCTCCGTGCCGCACGTTTCGCCGCAACACCGTCCCTCCATTCCGCCGCTACGCCGCAACATAGCCCCACTCTCCCACAAGCACCTTTCCCCGCTCCCGCCCTGCGCTCATCTCTTTCCCCCGGCGACTTTCCCTGCGCCTTCCGCCTCCCTGCGCCTGTCCTGCCCCATATCCCCGCCTTCCGAAAATCGGGGAAAAGGCAGAAAAAATCCTTGCATTTTTCTGCCGTTATGCTAAATAAAGCCGCGATAAAATGATAATAACGGACAGCCGGCGGATGACTCCGGCGCTTTGTGTCGTGGTAAAAACGCCCGGCCCTGCCGCCCCTGCAAAGGACTCCGGCAGATAAAAGCCCGCGTTTTCGGCTCTGCCGCTCCCGCAGGGAACACGGCGGACGAAAGCCTGCGTTTATCCGCAGCCGGAATTCGCCGCACCATAACGGATGCTGCGGAAGACGGCCGCACCCCGCAAAGCCCCGCCAAAGCCGAACTGCCCGACAACACAACTTAAACTCTAATTTAAGGATATTTAAATGTCAGATGTGAAAATGAAAATGATGGACGGGAACGAAGCGGCCGCTTCGGTTGCCCACCGCATGAACGAAGTCTGCGTTATCTACCCGATTACCCCGTCTTCTCCGATGGGCGAATGGGCGGATGCGTGGTCTGCGGCCAAACAGAAGAACCTCTGGGGCGTGGTTCCGGACGTGCAGGAAATGCAGTCCGAAGCCGGTGCCGCCGGCGCATGCCACGGCTCCCTGCAGGCCGGTTCTTTGACCACCACCTTTACGGCTTCTCAGGGTTTGCTCCTGATGATTCCGAATATGTACAAAATCGCCGGCGAACTTTCTCCGTTCGTCATGCACGTTGCCGCCCGTTCGCTCGCGTACCACGCGTTGTCGATTTTCGGCGACCACACTGACGTTATGAGCTGCCGCCAGACCGGTTTTGCGATGCTCTGCTCCAACTCGGTGCAGGAAGCGCACGACATGGCCGCGATTGCGCAGACTTCGACGCTGCGTTCGCGCGTTCCGTTCATGCACTTCTTTGACGGTTTCCGCACCTCGCACGAAATCAAGAAAATCAAGCTGCTGTCTGACGACGACCTCCGCGCCATGCTCGAAGGCGTAGACTACCAGTTCAACGCCAAACACGCGCTGCGTCCGGAATCCCCGGTCATCCGCGGTACGGCGCAGAACCCGGACGTCTTCTTCCAGGGCCGCGAAGCTTCCAACAAATATTATGACGCCGTTCCCGGCATCGTTCAGGAAGAAATGGACAAGTTCGCCAAAATCTCCGGCCGCCAGTATCACATTGTTGAATACTACGGCGCGGCTGATGCCGAACAGGTTATCGTCATTATGGGCTCCGGCGCTGAAACCGTTCAGGAAACGATTGACTACCTGAACGCGCAGGGTCAGAAGCTCGGCGTTCTGAAAGTACATCTGTATCGTCCGTTCCCGGCCAAGGCGTTTGTTGCCGCTCTGCCGAAATCGGCGAAAGTCGTTTCCGTACTTGACAGAACCAAAGAGTCCGGCGCAACCGGCGAACCGCTGTATCTGGACGTTGTCGCCACTTTGGCGCAGGCTGCCGCGGCAGGCGAAATCAGCATGCCGAAGATTCTGGGCGGCCGTTACGGTCTGTCTTCCAAAGAGTTCACGCCGGGCATGGTCAAGGCCGTGTTCGACAACGCCGTATCCGCCAACCCGGTTAACGGTTTCTCCGTCGGTGTAAACGATGACGTAACCCACAAATCTCTGGCTTATGACGACAGCATCGACACCGAGGGCAAGGACGTTGTCCGCGCCGTCTTCTTCGGTCTGGGTGCAGACGGTACCGTCGGCGCCAACAAGAACTCGATTAAGATTATCGCCGAAGACGCCGGCAAGTACGGCCAGGGCTACTTCGTCTATGACAGCCGCAAGTCCGGCTCGATGACGACGTCGCACCTGCGCTTCTCCGACAACCCGATTAAGTCCGCCTACCTGATTAACAAGGCTGACTTCGTTGCCTGCCACCAGTTCCAGTTTATGAACAAGGTGGACATCTTGGGCATCGCCAAACCGGGCGCAACCTTCCTGTTGAACGCGCCGTATGACGCAAACGAAGTCTGGAATCACCTGACTTATGAAGTTCAGAAGCAGATTATCGACAAGAAGCTGAAGTTCTACACCATCAACGCCGTAGAAGTTGCGCGCGAAACCGGCATGGGCCAGCGCATCAACACCATCATGCAGGCGTGTTTCTTCGCGATTTCCAACATTCTGCCGCGCGAACAGGCGATTGCGGAAATCAAGAACGCTATTAAGAAGACTTATTCCAAGAAGGGCGACGCGATTGTTCAGAAGAACTTTGCCGCGGTTGACGCTTCTCTGGCGCACATGCACGAAGTCGTTATTCCGGCGGAACCGACGTCTGCGCTGCACACCGCTCTTCCGGTACCGGCCGACGCTCCTGAATTCATTCAGAAAGTAACCGGCGAAATCATTGCCGGCCGCGGCGAACAGCTGCCGGTATCCGCTTTTGCCGACGTTGTCGACGGCACCTGGCCGACCGGCACGACCCAGTACGAAAAGCGCTGCATCGCGACCGAAATCCCGGTATGGGATCCGGAAACCTGTATCCAGTGCGGCAAATGCTCTATCGTCTGCCCGCACGGCGTTATCCGTATGAAAGTGGCTTCTGACGAAGAACTCGCCAATGCTCCGGCAAGCCTGAAGCGCGCCGACTACAAGGGCAAAGAGTTCGCCGGCAAGAAGTTCATTCTGCAGATTTCGGCCGAAGACTGCACCGGCTGCGGTATTTGTACCTCGGCCTGCCCGGCGAAGAACAAAGCCGATCCGGAAAAGAAGGCCATCAATATGGATCATATCGAAAACCATATCGAAGCCGAAGTTGCCAACTGGAAGTTCTTTGAAACCCTGCCGTATGTAAAGCGTACCGACGTTGCGAAGAACCTGCCCAAGACCACGCAGATGATTCAGCCGCTGTTTGAATTCTCCGGCGCCTGCGCGGGCTGCGGCGAAACCCCGTATGTTAAATTGCTGACCCAGCTGTTTGGCGACCGCATGGTTGTTGCCAACGCGACCGGCTGCTCTTCAATTTACTCCGGCAACCTGCCGACCACGCCGTACACCAAGGACGAAAAGGGCCACGGTCCGGCTTGGGCGAACTCGCTGTTTGAAGACAACGCCGAATTCGGTCTCGGCATGCGCTTCTCGATTGACCAGCAGACCGCAACCGCCAAAGCTTTGCTTGAAGGCCTGAAGTCTGAACTGGGCGACGTTGCCGAAAAGATTATGTCCAACCCGCAGAAGACGGACGCCGAAATCGACGCCCAGCGTGAAAACGTCAAGGCTCTGCGCGCCAGACTGGCCGGCATAAACAGCAAGGAAGCCAAAGAGCTCGACAACCTCGCCGATTACCTGATTAAGAAATCCGTCTGGATTTTGGGCGGCGACGGCTGGGCTTATGACATCGGCTTCGGCGGTCTTGACCACGCGATTGCGTCCGGCAAGAACGTCAACATCCTGGTAATGGATACCGGCGTTTACTCCAACACCGGCGGCCAGCAGTCCAAGGCAACCCCGATGGGCGCTTCGGCGAAGTTCGCTACCGCGGGTAAGGCTCTGCCGAAGAAAGATCTGGCAATGATTGCCATGTCTTACGGCAATGTCTATGTTGCTCAGGTTTCCATGGGTGCGAACGACATGCAGGTCATCAAGGCGATGAACGAAGCCGAAGCTTTTGACGGCCCGTCCATCATCATTGCTTACTCGCACTGTATCGCTCAGGGCTTCAACCTGATTGACGGTCTGACCCACCAGAAAGAAGCGGTAGACACCGGCTCATGGCCGTTGTACCGTTACAATCCGGACAACGTCAAGGAAGGCAAGGCGCCGCTGATGCTTGATTCCAAAGCGCCGAGCAAGCCTTTGAGCGACTATATGTCGAGCGAAACCCGCTTCCAGGTAGTCAAGAAGGCTAATCCGGAACGTTACGAAACGCTTTTGAACAAAGCGCAGGAAAACGTTAACGAAAAACGGAGCCTGCTGGAACATATGTCCCAGTACGTCTAAGATCAACGGGGCGGCGCACGCCGGAGAGAAAAACTCTTTCGTTGCAAACCCGCCCCGCTGACACGCCAAAGCCGGCTTCATCGCCGACACCAAAGCCGTCTGCTCTCACGAACAGGCGGCTTTTTATTGCCCGCGCGCTCCCCCCACCACTCCTCCTCTCTCTTTACTCCCCTGCCCTCCCACGCTCTCCCCTCTCTCCATACCGCCCATTCTTTCCCCCCCTGCCCCTCTCCCGCGCCACACACCGTCGGCACAAAAGACTCCCCGCGCTCGCACTCCCTGCACGCCCCCCTCTCCCGCCACACCGCTTCCCCTCTCGCCATCGCTCCCGAAAAATTTCCTCTTGCCAAGCAATGAAAACTGTGGTATAATAAAGCCCTACAATATAAAAATATGTCTATTATTAAAAACGGTTTTCACAATTTTGGCTTTGAGGTTTATTCCTTAATCCCCCGATATGTACTGTTTTTTCACAATAGGGCATATAAATCTTTATGAAAACAACCACAAAACGACAGTCCCTACAACGTCGTTTTACGAAGGATTAGGTACAGGGCCGAACCTCGTTAAAAAAAGAAAAAATTATGAAAACTTTAATTACAGTTGCAAAAATTGTAGCAATCAGAGTGTGGAACGCCATCGCAAAGACCATCGGTCTGGCTATCGGATTAATATTTCTGCTAATATTCGGCTTAGGCATCCATTTATGCCTCTTAGCAATGCTCCAGTTCGGCGTAAAACTGTGGTTCGACCACAGCCACGTTACCTACTGGCTCACAGCCGGAGTAATGTGGGTTGCTTTGGGTTTTGCGATACGGCTATTTTGTATCAGCATTAAATACATACTTTACGATATCCAAAATGGTAAAATCGCAAAAAGGCTACGCATCCAACTGTAAAAAACAGAAGCTTACCGGCCTGGCCGATAGTTTTCTGATTATCAAAAGAAGGAGCGCCCGCAAGGCACTCCTTTTTTATGACATCTGCCCCTCTCCCGCGCCACACACCCTGCCCGCTCCTCATCTCTCCCGCCTCACCGCCCCATGCCTGTGGCACTGCCACACAAAGACCTCACCGCGCCACCTCTCTCTCCTCATCCGCCCCGTCGCTAGTGGCGCTGCCTCCCGCCGGAACTTTTCGCCATAAAAAGACAATAACTCTTTACAAACCGTTCCCGATATGGCACAATCACCGCCATAAGATAGTTTTTAAGGAGTGCCCGCCCATGGATAGCAACGCTGTTTGTCTGCACAATGCCACCGTCTACGCCGGTTTCTCGGTGATGAAAAATTGTGCCGTTTACATCAAAGACGGCAAAATTTCCGACGTTTATAACGAAAGGCGGTTCAAGCAAAAAAAGTTTTCGCCCCAGGTTCGCATCATAGATTTGATGGGCGCCAGCCTGCTCCCGGGGTTTATTGATACCCACATTCACGGCAGCGGCGGCTATTCCACCGACGACGCCTCGCCGGAAGCCATTTTGAAAATGTCCGAATTTCTGGCGGAAAACGGGGTAACCTCTTTCATTCCGACCATCAACGCCTCGCCTGAGCCTGAGCTGATGAAAAAAATGAAAGCAATTTTAAAAGCGATGGGCAAAGAAAAAGGCGCCAGAATTTTGGGAATGCATTTGGAAGGGCCGTTTCTCTCCCCCGAACGCATCGGCGGACAGTTGGCCGAAGGCTTATCTGCCGTCGATTTGGATTATATGAAGCGGATTGTCAAAGCCGGACAGGGAAAAATCATCAATATGACCGTCGCACCCGAGCTCAAAAATATGCGCGAGCTGGCGCTCTATTGCATCAGTCAGGGGATTATCCTTCAGGCAGGGCACACCAATGCCACCTACGAACAGATGATTGAGGGGATGCAGGTCAAGATTATGCACCTGACCCATATGTTTAACGCGATGCGCCCGCTGCACCACCGTGAACCCGGCGTGGTCGGCGCGGGGCTGATACATCAGGAGCTTTCCTGCGAATTCATCGGCGACGGGGTTCATACCAATCCGAAATTGATTACCCTTTTGATGCAGAGCAAGCCGATTGACAAACTGGTGATGATTACCGACGCTTTGAAATACGCTCATGCCACCCCGCCGGAAGACGCCGACTTTTACTTTGACAAGTGTTTCAAACGCAAAGCCGATGAAGTCATTATCGGTTCGGGAATTACGATGTACGACGGTTTTCGCAATCTGCTCGAATTTGGCGTGCGGGTCGAAGACGCCGTCAAGATGACGTCGGTTAATCCGGCGGAAATTATGAAGCAAAACGGCAAAGGGATGATTATCCCCGGGTTTGACGCCGATTTGCTGATAATGGACAAAGACTTTAATTTGATTGATACCGTGGTTGGCGGAAAATTTATACGGGAGAAAAAATAATGCGCGTGATTATCAAAAACAACTATGACGAATGTTCTTTATGGGCTGCCCATTATGTGGCGTATAAGATAAAAGCCTTCCGCCCGACACCGGAAAAGCCCTTTGTGCTTGGGCTGCCGACCGGTTCCACCCCCCTCGGAATGTATCAGAGGCTGATAGAAATGGTCAAGGCGCAAGAGCTCTCGTTTGCAAACGTGGTTACGTTCAATATGGACGAATACATCGGCCTGCCGCCGGAACATCCCCAGAGCTATCATTATTTTATGCATGAAAACTTTTTCAAGCATATTGATATCCGCCCCGAAAACATCAATATCCTAAACGGGATGACCACGGACTTTGGCAAAGAATGCGCTGAGTATGAGGAAAAAATCCGCCGATACGGCAAAATCCATTTGTTTATCGGCGGCGTGGGAGAAGACGGACACATTGCTTTCAACGAGCCGGCATCGTCTCTGGCTTCCCGCACCAGGGTAAAAACGCTGACCCGGGATACGATTAAGGCCAATTCGCGCTTTTTTGACGGCGATGAGAGCCGGGTTCCGACCATGGCTTTAACCGTGGGCGTGGGAACGATTATGGACGCCGAAGAAGTTATGATTTTGGCAACCGGCCCCAAAAAAGCCCGCGCTGTGCACCATGCGATTGAATGCGGCATAAACCACATGTGGCCGGTAAGCATTTTGCAAATGCACCGTTACGGGATTATTGTCTGCGATGAACCGGCGGTCTGCGAACTTAAGACCGATGTTGTCAATTATTTCAAAGATATTGAAAGCAGAATCGTCCCGTAAAAGCGCAACACCCCTGCCGCTGCCCGCAACCGTCGCCGACGCTGTCCGCAGCTGCGCCATTCCACCGTAACACCCCGATACGTCGCCGCCGCTTCTCCTACAAATCAATTCTGAGCCAGGTAAACAGCACATTGCCGTCGTTTTTCACTCCCGGCACATACGTTGCGTTCAACGAAAAATTCCTGTACGTTACCGCCGCAATCGGCAGCGGCAAAGGCACCGGAATATACGAATACTCGTGCCTCTGCGTCACGCCGAGCGTATAGCCGTACCCCCAATGCCAGTTTTTCTCTTCATCAATCGCTTTGTTGATGAGGTACGCATAACCGAACATCGTCTGCATATAATCGTTGGAATCCTTAAACGCAATCGCATACAACCCGTGCCAGTTTTCGCCCTCGTAGCGCGTCAGCCCGAAGCCCAGCCCCCACGGCTCTTCGTTATATTTGTCGATATGCTCGTCATCATACGTCAGCCGGTTGTGCCAGACCCTGAGCGGCAGCATAACGTTCCATGTCCCCTCGTCGTAGGTCTGCCGCACGTCTTGCTTCAAGCCGCTGAAATAGTCTTCAATCACCCCGGCGCGGGCTTTCTGCACTGTTCCCGCCGCCGTCATCGCCGCCAATAATAAGGCATAAAAAATCTTCTTCCGCATAGTCCGTAATAGTCCGTTCGTCATCATTGCAAATACAGCAAAATCTTAGCGGCTTTCTGCAAAAGTTAAATATTTTTTTACACTTTTGCCCTAGTTTTTACATATTCCGATAACCCTGAGACCAAAGGAAAGTTCTATGCGTATTTTTTCCGTCCGCCTTGCCGCGGCTCTTCTTCTGTCCCTTTCGCTTGCCGCCTGCCAGGCCTCCGGCACAGCCGGAAGTTCCCGCGGCGCCAATGCCAGCGTTTTCACCAACATTCTGACCCTGCAGTTTTAAACCGCCTCTGAAGATTAAACAACCCGCCAAAGTATAAAACCGCTCCGGCTTTATCCGTCTTAAATCTCCGACCGCTATAAGTTTTAAACCGTTTTTAGTTTAAGGAACCGCACCGCCATGATAGATTTGCACACCCACTCCACCGCCTCCGACGGCTTTCTTTCTCCGTCCGAACTCTTGCACGCCGCCGAAAAAATCGGGCTGGAAGCACTGGCGCTGACCGACCATGACGCCGTTTCGGGACTGGACGAGCTGCATGCGGCCGCCGCCAAAAACCGCAAAGTGGAAATCGTCAACGGCGCTGAACTTTCGGTATTTTATCCCGGCGCGGAAATGGAAATCCTCGCGCTGGACATTCCCGAAAAATCCCTGCCCGCGTTCCGCGAATATCAGCAAAACGAACTCGCGCGCCGCGACCAAATGGCGCACCGCCGCATCGAGCTGCTGCAAAATTTCGGCGTCGACATCACCTATGAAGAAGTCGCCCTGGACAAAGACGGCAACCCGCGCACGCAAATCCGCCGTCCGCATTTCACCGACGTCCTGCTCAAAAAAGGCTATATCCAAAACACCGAAGAAGCATACAAAGTCGTTTTCGCCCGCGACGGCATCGCCTTTGTCGAAAACCGCCCCGCCCCCGCCGCGGAGATTATAGACTTCATCCGCAGCAACGGCGCCGCCGCGGTTATGGCGCACCCGATACACACCAAATTCAAGCCGGACATTCTCTACAACGTCGTTCGCGAGCTGCAACAGGCCGGCCTGAGCGGCATTGAGGTCTTTCACGCCTCGCAGCCCCGTGCCAACCGCCAGCTGTATCTGGACATCATCCGCGACCTCGGGCTGATAACCGCCGGCGGCTCGGACTTCCACGGCGGCACCGCCCACCCCGAAAACAAACTCGGCACCGGCCGCCGCCATAATCTCAATATGCCGTATATGGTCTTGGAACAGCTGCACGCCGCCGCCAACGCTCCCGCTGCCAACACCGCCGCCCCTCTTTCTTCTGCCTCTCCGGTTCCCCAGGCATCCTACTACGCCGAACTGGAAAAATACCTCTGACCCGCCGCCCTATGCCCCATATTCCCCGCCCTTCTCGCCTCTGCCCGCACCTCACCGCCCGCTCCGCCAGCTCATCGTTCCCGTACCGCCGGCACCGTCCGCACCTCACCGCCCTTTCCTTTTCCCCGCAGCAAAAAAAATGCCGCCCCGCTTGATTTTTCCCCGCCCGCACCCTACATAAACCGACAGGACACATCAAAAGGAGCTGACATGGAAATTGAATACATCTACCCCGACCCCAAAGACGACAGGGATTTGGACGCCCAACTCAAAAAAATGCAAAAGGAAAACACGCTCGGATGCCTGATAATGGGGCTGTTCCTGTTGGGCGGCCTGTTCATTTTCCTGACTCTGCTGCCGATATTGCTGATTATCCTCGGCTACTCGATTATCGTCCTTGCGGTTTATATCGCCTATAAAGCATGGCTGGAAGAACCGGTGCTGAACCTGATACAAAAGCTGAAATCACGCCGCAACGGCTGACGCCCGGCGCGCAGCCCGCCCCCCAATCCCTTTTCCCAAACAAAAAAACACCCGCCCCCAAAGGAGCAGGTGTTTCTTTACAAAACGCAGTACCGGCCGCATTCTTTAGCCGACACATACCGAACGCATTCTTTAACCGACACGTACCAGCCGCATTCTTTAGCCGAAGCGTCAGACAATCTCTAGAAGTCCGTCATCTTCTACGCCGCAGAACATAATCCCGTCGCCGAACTGCTGTATCGTTCCCGTCCACAGTTCCCGCGGCATTTTTCCGCCCTCCGGCGAGCCAAACGCATACAGGCTCAAAACCTCCCCCTTCTGCACCGCAAACAGGCTGCCGAGCAGAAAGATGTCGTCCGCGCCGGAAATCAGTTCTTTTCCGCCGTCGTCATGCATCGAACATTTGCCGTCTTTTCCCTGCAAAACGTAGCAAAGATGTTCCTCGTCAAAATCCATGCCGTAAATCGACTGCGCCACCAGCACATCGTCGCCGTCATACAGGCTGACAACCGTATCTTTGCCCGTATGATCCGGCGTAGCCGTCACATACCAGCCGTTGGCAAAAGCCCTCGCTTCCGCAAGCCACATCTGCGCAACGCCGTTGTCGCCGCGGCACAGCATTCCGCTGAAACGTTCGCCGTCGCCGCAGAAATACCATCCGTTCGGATAGACGAAAATAGGATGTTCGCTTTCGTGCAGAAGTTCCGCCTCGGCGTTAAACAGCTTCCACCGTTCTCCGCACATTGCCGTTACATAGCCGCACGCCGGTTCTTCGCCATAAGCACAGACGTTCTCCGCGGCTTTTCTGCCGTCGGGATAAAACAGCACGCCCGCTTTGTCGAACAGTGCCGCCGCATACATGCCGTTGGCAAAAACCTCATACCGGTCATATCCCGCCTGCACCAGTTTCCCGTCGGCGCGATACAATTCCGCATGCTCCCCGGCCAAAACCGTAAACATCTTGCCCGGTTTCAATTCCAGCAGTCCGTACGTACATTCATACACCGTACCGGCCGCCGTGTCATAAATGGCGGTTTTGTCTGCAAATGTCAGCACATAATAGTCCGCTGCATAAAACTGATACGAGATAATGCCTTCCGCCAGTTTGGTTCCGGCACGGTTAAACAAAACCAGACCGCCGCCGTCCTTTTCCTGTGTCAGGTAATACGCCCCGTCCGTCAGAACCGCCGCGGCAAAATAGCCGCTTGCCGCCAAACTCATATCCGGACGGTAAAGCGCCTTGATACCGCCGATAAGGGTTTCAACCCACCCGTTCGGGTAAAGCTTAATTTCCCCTTCCGTGTGCATCAGCCTTTTGCCGTCTGCCGCAAAAAGCGAAGAAACTTTCCCTTTTCGCAACAGATACGCGTTCCCTGCCGCCTCAGCCGCATCAAAATCTTCGGCTGCAAGCCGCCCGCTGCTGTCATACAAACCGGAACGCCCGTCTGCAAAAACACAGCTGTACCACCCGTTGGCAAAACCGACATACGCCGCAACGCCGTCGGCAATCTTTTCGCCGGACACCACATTGTAGAATGTCTTTGGCTTTTCACAAAGAATTCTTTCCATCTTAAAAAGTTTTTAGGATTAAGAAAATAAGTAAAATTCTCACTGCGATTTGCCTTATAATTCCATAAAAATAGCCTTATAATAAACAAAATCGTATAAAACAGGACTCTCTCTTACCACCCGCCCCTAAAAATTGCAAGCGTTATTTGCACCGCCGCTGCCCTCTTCCGCCGCCCCTTCCTGCTCCACCGCGCAACTTTCCACCCTTTCCCTGCTCCCCGCGCCCACTCATCTTCCTCACCGCTCCATTCCTCTCTGTCCCCCCTCTTCCGTTGCCGGAGCAATTTTCCCCTTGCCAAGCAATGAAAACTGTGGTACAATAAAATTCTACAAAATACAAATATGTCAATTATTAGAAACGGTTTTCACAATTTCAGCTCTGAGGTTTACCCCTTAGCCCCTGAGGTGCCGTTTTCATAATCTGACATAAACAACTTTATGAGAACCCCGAAACGGCAGTCCCTGCGGCGTCGTTTCACGAAGGATTAGGCTACAGGACCGAACCTCGTTAAAAAAAGCAAAAATTATGAAAACTTTAAAACTTACAGTTGCAAAAGTATGGAACACAGTTGTCAATGCCCTCGGCCTGCTTATCGGATTGATATTCCCATTGAGCGGATGTCTCGGCATTATACTCTGTGCCATAGGAATACTGCAGTTCGGCGTAAAATTGTGGCTCGACCACAGCCATGTTGCCTACTGGATTATAACCGGAGTAATGTGGCTTACTTTCGGTTTTGCGATACGGTTATTATTTTTGTGTACGAAAGATATGCTTAAGGACATCAAAAAGAAAAATCACTTCGGAGCCGATATTGCCCAGAACCTGAGTATCAAGCTGTAAAAAAAACAGAAAATTACCGGCCTGGCCGATAGTTTTCTGATTATCAAAAGAAGGAGCGCCCGCAAGGCACTCCTTTTTTTATGGCTTATGCCGCCCGAACATTCCGTCCGCTATTTTTCGTCGTCTGCAAAATCATCGCCGTCGATGAACTCGTCGTCATCATCAAAATCGTCGTCTTCATCGTCAAGCAGCTCGTCGTCCTCTTCGTCCGCCGTCTGCCCTTCAAGCAGCATCTGCTCGGCGATTTCCGACTTCTTGCGGCGGCCGCGGCGCTTCTTTGCCGGTGCCTTTTTCGACAGCGCGGAAATAACATAATTGCCGACAACCTTGTACAAATCCACCAGATGCCCGTTATACATATGGTCGCCTTCTTCAATCATTGCGAAATCGACGTCAACATGCCGCTGCGCATTGAGCCGGAGCGCCAGTTCCTCGACGATTTTCGGGTCGCCGATATCGTCCATGCCGCCCTGCACCAGCAGCCCCGAAGTCGGGCACGGCGCCAGAAAGCCGAAATCCTTTTCGTTTGCCGGCGGCGACACCGCAACAAAATTGTTGATGTCCGGACGGCGCATCAGCAGCTGCAGCCCGATCCACGCCCCGAACGAATATCCCGCAATCCAGCACTGCCGCGCGTCGGGGTTCTGCGCCTGCAGCCAGTCCAGCGCAATCGTTGCGTCCGAAAGCTCGCCCGGGCCGTCCTCAAACTCGCCCTGCGACCGCCCCACACCGCGGAAATTGAACCTGAGCACCGAAAAGCCCAAATCCCTGAAACAGGTAAACAGCGCATACGCCACCTTGTTGTTCATCGTCCCGCCGTACTGCGGATGCGGATGCAGAATCAGCGCCACCGGAGCGTCCGGGCGCTTCGCCTGATGATACCGCCCCTCCAGCCTGCCGGCATGTCCGTTAATGATAACTTCAACCATGTGATATTCTCTTTATTTTATCTTGATTTCAACCATATTATTGTTATATTACCTGAAGATTCTTAATTAGGTCTTAACACAGACAGGGGTTATAACAAAAATGAATTCAAATTTCAAGCAGATTCTTCAGGACCTTGACACGATAGTCGCCAAGGACCCCGCCACCACCGGCCGCTGGGAAGCGTTTTTATGTTCCCCCGGCTACCACGGCATCTTGTTTTACCGCCTGTCGCACCACCTGTGGCAAAAGGGCTGGCGGCTTTCGGCGCGGCTGTTGTCGCAGTTCGGAAGGCTGCTGACCGGCGTGGAAATCCACCCCGGCGCCCAAATCGGCAAAAATTTCTTTATTGACCACGGCATGGGCGTCGTCATCGGCGAAACCGCCGTCATCGGCGACAATGTAACCATGTACCACGGCGTTACCCTCGGCGGCACCAAGTCCTACGGCGGCAAGGGCGGCAAACGCCACCCCACGGTTGAAGACAATGTCGTCATCGGCGCCGGCGCGCAGGTTCTGGGACCCATCACCGTCGGCAAAAACGCCAAAGTCGGCGCCAATGCCACCGTGGTCAAAGACGTGCCTCAGAACACGACCGTCATCGGCACCGCCGCCCATCGCGCCGAAACCTCCAGAAGCTGCGCGTTCATCCCCTACGGCATTAACGCCAAAACCGCCGACCCGTATGAAAAACGCATCGCCGAATATGATAAGGCCATTACCGGATACGACAAGGCTATCGCCGGGTATAACAAAACTATCGCCGAATACGACCGCCGCCTCGCCGAGCTGGAAAAAAAGCTCGCCGCCCTGTCCGAACCCTCTTCCCGCCAGCCGTAGCAGCCCTTCCGCTCCGCACGCCATATCGCCGCCTCGCTGCCGCAGTATCGTCGCCGCGCGCCTCCCCTCTTTGCCTGCACCCTGTGCCCCTGAGCCATCGCCCGTACCGCAGCACCTCAGCACCACCGCCCGTGGAACCGCCGCCACAGTTACGCCACAGTTACGCCACTGCCCGCAGAGCCGCCTCCACAGTCGTACCGCAGCACCGCCGCCCGCAGAGCCGCTGCCCGGTGCCTTACTTCCCGTCTTTTTTCCCGTCGCTTAAAATATTCACAATACCGTAGAGCGAATTCAGCTCCTGTTCGGTAATGTTCGCCCGCGTAAAAATATTGCTGACGTTAATCAGCAGGCTCCGCGTATGTTCCTCGTCTTTCAGGCGCGGGCTCTGCCTGATCCGCCCGGTCAGCGCGTCCAGAAACTTAAACAGCTTTTCCTTGCTTGCCACTTCGCCGCCGTTGGTAATAAACCGCCGCCCCTCGGGCGCAATCGTCGTTTTGTAATATTCGTACCCGATAATCAGCACCGCCTGCGCCAGATTGAGCGAGCAGTGCTCCGGATTGAGCGGCACTTCGATAATCGCGTCCGCCAGGCTGATGTCCTCGTTCTCCAGCCCCGTGCGCTCGCACCCGAACATAAAGCCGGTACGCCGCCCCGCCGGCAGATGCGTTGCCGCATATTCCGCAGTGAAAACTTCTTTGACCTGATGCCGCGGCCGTGCAGTGGCCGCATACACCGTCTCCAAATCCGCCAGCGCCTCACGTGTCGTTGCATACACTCTGGCATTAAGCAGAATATCCTCGGAATTGGAAGACGCCCGCAGCGCCGTTTCCGACACCGGGCTTTGCTCCGGCGCCACCAGCCGCATTTCCTTAAGGCCGCAGTTCTTCATCGCCCGCGCCGCCATGCCGATGTTTTCCGCCAGCTGCGGTTTCACCAGAATAACCGCCGGCGCCGTTATGCCCATACCGCCCGCATCAGTCATCGCACCGCTCACTCCTGTCATCGCACCACCCGCATCAATCATCGCACCGCCTGCACAAATTTCCATCCCCTGTACCCCGTGCTCAGAATTCTCCTCCGTTTCCGTCTTAATGTTTTTCATAAACTTACCTTTTTAACCATTTGATTATTTGAGATATTTTCCCATTTTCTTAAAATCAACGCCCGACGCGCGTTCAAACTTCTGTATCATTCCCGTCATGCTCGGCAGCTTCGGTAACTGCAAACTGCGCTGCAAACGGTTAATCTGTCCGCTGAAATCAAACGTCGGCACCGCAAAGCCGGAATCCTCCTGCTGCACCTGTGCCGCCTGCCTTTGCTGCGCCAGCGCCCGGCGGTTTGCCGCGGTATTCGGCACCAGTGCCTGCCCCGCGCCGCTTTCGTCGCCGTCATCGCCGCCAAACGCGTCTTTCACTTTGTCCAGCAGCCCCTCGTCTTCCTCCGTCGCGCCGTTTTCGCCGGCATCTTGAATATACGCGTGGGTGCGGTCAATCGTCGCCGTCCCCTCCGCCTGATAATTCAGCGACCGCAGGTTCTGGCGCCGCTGCTCCTTGCGGTAAACTTCCGCCACCGCCTCGTCGTCGTTCGCCTCCAGCCAGGGATTCGTGCTCAGCTGCGCGGAATTTGCCTGCGCAATATTGAGAACCAGCGCCGCCAAAGCGGTCAATACAATCAAAATCTTCTGTGCCATAACCGTATCCTGCCGCAGTAAATATGATGTGTCAAGTTTAACCGCAAAGAATTAAGAAAAAGTTTAAAACCCGACCCGCTGCCGCCCGTACCGCCGCCCTGCCCACCACGCCGCCGCCTCGCCGCCGCCTCGCCGCCGCCCGTACCGCCGCCCTGCCCACCGCGCCGCCGCTCCTTCTCCCCCTTATCCCAACAAAAAACTTGACAAAAAAGCTTTATCGTCTATACTCGCACCATCAAAAAACTATTATGTCTCATTAAAATCTTATATCTTTATGGAAAAAAATATTATTTTAGCCGCACTGAACGAAATCGGCGCAGAGATTGGCTATCCGTTTTACGTTTTTGAAGACGGAAGTTACAGCAAAAGCTTTGTCAACGGCAAAATGAATTACGCAATGGTTGTCAAAAAGAAATTCACCGCCCCGGGGATAGGAGAAAAAGCCGCCCGCGACATCCTGAGCACGGCTGAATCCGCATCCTCGCCCCGCGTGCCCGCAGGCCGCCGCAAGCTGACGCCACAGGAGGAAGATTCTCTGAAACAGGCTGAGTTCAGCATATTGTCCCACACCTATCCGGGCAAACAAGGCTTGGAGCTTGTCTGCGAATTCGGCAGCCCCGAACTGCTGCAAAAGCATCTTTTTTACAGATGGCTCGTTCAACCGGACGACACGAAAGCCTGGAGCACACTGCTCGCGCGAACCGACCTTCCCAAACTGGAAGATTTTGTCAAAAAAAATCTGGACGAGCTAAGCTATCCTACAACATTGTGCCAAATTTTGCTGCTGGAAGGCAATGACAACCTTGCGCAGTGGTTTATTCAAAAACTCTGCGTACTTTACCAGCCTAAGAGAAAAATTACGCTTGAAAAAGCCTTAGTGGAACGCTGCCTGAAAAACAGAAGTTTCAGGCTGTTGGAAGAATATCTCGACAGGCAGAAGTATTACCCCAACCACAGCTTACAGCCGGAAGCGCAAAATGAGTTGATATCCGCCGCGGCAAAAGATAAAGCGCTGGGAGACTGGTATAAGGCTTATTACAGCACACGCAAAGGATTTTAGCCGGTGCAAATCAGACGGAAGCTTACGAACCTTCGGGTTCCGGGCTTCCGTTTTTTTATCCTCCCCCGCACATTGCCTCTCGTCCCTCGTAGCCTGCGGCGCTGCCACCTCGTTGTCAAACTCACCACCGCTCCCCTCACCGCCCGCTCCCCGCATTTCCTCCCGTCGCGCCTCCCTCTCCCCTTTCGCCCGTATATTCCCCTCTCTTTTTCGGGGGAAAAGCCGCTGCAAAAACTTGCGAAAATGCACAATGGGTGCATACTGAAAGCGCAAGTTAAATTACATTTGTTTTTTACATTTATTTTTTTCGGGAGGTACTTATGAAAAAATTTTCTCTGGCACTGGCTCTGTTTTTGGGATTTGGAGCATTTAACGCGCAGGCGTTCGACCTGACGGAAGCCGCAAACAAAATGGCCGACGGCATTAACAACACCGCTCAGGCGATTGAAGACAAAAAGGCCGAACAGGAAGCCGCCGCTGAAGCGCGCAAGCAGGAAGCCGCCCAAGCCAAAGCCGAGCGCGAAGCCAAAGCCGAACAGGCCAAAGCCGATTTGAAAGCCAAGCTGGAAGCAAAAAAAGCCGAAGCCAAGGCTAAGGCTGACGCTGCCAAAGCCGAACGGGAACAAGCCGCCGCCGAACGCAAGGCAAAACAGGAAGAGCAGGAAAAAGCCCTGCAAAATGCCAAAGACAGCCTGAAAAATCTGAAAGGCGCTTTCGGCAAATAAACTCCGGCAGTAAAAACCCTGCATCAACAGCAACAGCCGCCATGCCCCAGGCACCGCGGCTGTTTTTCTATATAGGATAATCGCTTTTATAGGATAATCGCTTTCCCTCACAAGCCCCCGCGGCCAGCCCTGGCTCAGACCTCCCGCCGCCATATTGCAGCACAGCCCGCGGCCAAACGTACCGCCGCACCGCCGCCATCCACAGCCCCGGCGGCACCCCCGGCACACACCTTCCTCAGCCAGACTGTCCGCCCTGCAGCGCTGCCGCCACTTTCATCTCTCTAATGGGAAACCACGCCCTGCAGCGCCGCCGCCTTCGCACTTCTAAAGGAAACCTCGCCCTGCAGCGCCGCCGCCTTCGCACTTCTAAAGGAAACCTCGCCCTACAGCGCCGCCGCCTTCGCACTTCTAAAGAAAACCTCGCCCTACAGCGCCGCCGCCACTTCCGGATCTTTGAAATAACGCACGACCGACTTCGTTATCGCCTCGCCGAGCTTGCGGCGGTAGGCCGGCTGGCGCAGGCTCTTCTCCTCGGTATAGTTGGAAAGGTATCCGAGTTCAATCAGAACCGACGGAATATCCGGCGCCTTCAGCACCGCAAACCCTGCAAATTTGTGCGCATTGCTGACAAGCTTAACTTTCTGGCGCATTTCATTAACAACATAGCCCGCAAATTTGGACGACTTGTTGCGGCTGTCATTTTGCGACAAGGAAATAAGCACATCGTTGATTTCCGGCGAATTGTCGGAGAAGTCCATGCCGTCGATGATATCGGCTTTGTTCTCGCGTTCCGCCAGAGCCGCCGCCTCTTTGTCGGAAGCGGTTTCGGACAGCGTATAGACCGAAAGCCCCCGCGCGCTGCGGTTGGCTGCGCTGTCGGCGTGGATGCTGATAAACAGGTCGGCATGGTAGCTTCGGGCAATGGCGACGCGTTTGCGCAGCGGGATGAAAATGTCGGTGGAGCGCGTCATATAGACCTTAAAGCCTTTCGCCTCCAGCTGTTTTTTCAGCTCTTTGCCCATCGAAAGGGTAATGTTTTTTTCATAAGTGCGGTACGAACGCCCGATAGCGCCGGGGTCTTTGCCCCCGTGTCCGGGGTCGAGCACGACGATTTTCTTGCGCTTGACCGCGCCGCTGTAGGCATTTTTCAGGTTGGATTTCGGCGACGGGTCGGACAGCCCCTGCGAGCTGAGGTCGATAACCAGCCGCCAGTTTTTCTGCCCCGCCTGCGGCTCAATCGTAAATTTCTTTTTGATATTGACGTTGTTGTTGATATCAAACACCAGCCGCTTGCCTTTGATGTCGGGTTTGTTGCCGACGCGGAAATCGCTGATAAGCCGGTTTTTGGCGACTTTCGGCGAACCGGAAACAGTCGCGTTCTTAAGGTCGATAACCAGCCGGTTCGGCGAGTCGAGCAAAAACGCGTCATAATCAAAATCCTCCGTACCGTCCAAAACGATGCGGATGCCGTCGTTCTGCTGCCCGGTGCGGACGTCTTTTATCGTGTTGAGCGCATACGCCGCCCCGGAGGAAAGCGCCAGCAGCGCGGTGCAGAGCAAAGTTGCCAAAGTTCTTTTTATATTTTTGCAGTTCGTTGTCATAGGTGTCAAATTAATCTGTCGTCAAAACTGTTACAATCTTTTTTAAGAGTAACCCACAAGTTCTTAACATTGATTTAAAAACCGGCTATACATTCGGCGAGGTGCATTTTTTCCGTCCCCGCCGGACATTAATCTTTTTTTTAACTTTTGCCGTTATTATATCATAACAACAGCAATGAAACTAGGAGTTAACAAGTATGTCTGTAGGTAAAACAGTCGGCATCCTCGCTGACAAAATGCTGAAATTGACCGGAAAAGCGGTAAAGAAACTGGAAGATTACGGCGCCAAATCCGCCGAGGAAAATAATAACGACAATGCCCGCAAGCTGGCGGAAACGATGAACAAACTCGGCAAAAAGCTGGAAGAACGGCACGACGAATATATCGCCCGGGTGGAAGAAAACGCCGACGAACTGGCTGAAAAGGGCAAAGACGCGCTGGATAAGCTGAAAAAAGTTTATCAGGAGATGAAGACGCGCGCCGACGCTGCCAAGGAAAAGGCGGAAATCGACGCCAGACGCGATGTTGCGCCGGAATCCGCAGAAACTGAGGACAAAGCCGCGGAAAAAAAGGCGGAAACGGCTGAAGAGGACAAATAGCCCCGCAGCGCAAACAGCCGGCAGCGGAAATCGCCGGCAGCGGCAAAACCGCCCCGCCGCGCATATCGCCGGCAGCGCAAACAGCCGGCAGCGCAAAAAGCCGGCGGATTGTTGCAGCAGGCAGCCGGCCGGACAATATTTCGGACATAAAAAAACTTCCCCGCAAGAGGGAAGTTTTTTTTGTTTCGAAACGAATTCTGTTTTCTCATGCTGCATTCTGTTTTCTCATACTGTAATAGAACTCGTCTATGGTCTGCGGGTCAAGAACGGCACTCATCCCTACCTTGCAAATCGCCAGCAGCAGCCCCGTTATGGCCAGTGCCAGAATATCCGTCAGCCAGATTGAGTTCGGCCCCAGAAGCAAAGCGCAAAATCCGGCCTGCGAAACTATCCAGAAGCCAAATGCAGCGGCAATGGCGCCGTACAATGCCAGCATACCGCAGGAAACGGCATACAGGCTTCCGCCCAGCAGCTCTTTGTTTTGTCCGCGCGTGAGGCAATAAAATGCCACGGCGCCGCAGATGGCCAGAAGCAGTATTATCGGAGTAACGATAAACAACCGGTTGCCTCCGGCGGCTTTGAGCAGCTCGGGCAATTCGGTGAAACGCAGATAATCAAACAGGCTGTATATGGCATACAGCATTATGATTGCCGTTCCGATTGCCCTGACGCACAAGCGGCGCACATAATCCTGCTTAATCATTTTTTCCCACAGTTCCTGCGGAAAGCTTTCATAATATTCCTTTGTCCGGTTAAAGATGCCGAACCGGCGGATAATCTTTTCCCTGAAAGGAACGGAAGCTTCTGCATTTTGGCGGGCCTGTAAGATACGGGCTTCTTTTTCATAAACACCGTTGTGGTATTTATTTAAGATTTTCTGCATATCCTGCTGCATCAAATCTTTTTCTATTTCTTTAATTGTTTTCATAATCTGTATTTTTAGTTCATAATAATTCGGAAATTAAACAGATTATAGCACAAAAAAAGCGGGTGTGCAACAGGAAATTTTCATCAGCGCCGCAGGCGGCGGCAAAACCGCCCTTTGAGCAGGCTGCGTACTTTTTATGTACGCCTCCCGCTCCTGGCAGAGCGGCGGCAACGCCCGAATTTAGCTCCTTACAGTTAAGACTTAACGCCGTTTAAGCCCAATCCGAGCTCCCCCTTTCGACATCCATCCGGTTTAAGCGCGCCGTTTAAACATCCTTCCGTTCCGCCTCAGTCCGAAGCCACCCCTGTTTTAACTTGGCGATAACGAAAATCAGCGTAAACCACAGCATAACGACGGCAAGCGAAAAAACAGCCCCCGACAGCAGTGGCAGTCCGCCGCTCCGCAGCATAAACGCCAGCAGCAGTGTCCCCAGACAACGCAGCGTCCACATCGCGCAGCCGGAAGCGGGTTTGTCCCGTTTCTGCATAATTTCCACCGCAACGACGCAGCAAAGGGCAAAAAACGACAGCGTCCACGCGGCGACAGCTTCATCGGAACCGGCAAGAGTAAAAAAGACAAACGCGGCATTGGCGCTTATGACAGCCCCCGCCCAAAGCGCCCAGAAAAAAAATTTATTTTTCATAATCTACAATTTTTAGAAACAATTATATAAAAAAAATAACTTCGCAGCCGGCATTATACAGCGGATTTTTATTTCTGCAAGCTATATTGTCCGTCCCCTCTCCTGCGCAGTCCCGCCCCGCAAACCTCCCCTTGCCCGCCGTCCCCTCTCCCGCGCAGCCCCGCTCCGCAAACCTCCCCTTGCCCTCCCCGGATAGATTTTAGTTTATATTCTTCACTTTGTCCTTTACTTTTGGCTGAGCGGCATTAATATCTATACAACTTGGTTTATATCAGCATAAAGGACAGGCGATGAAGAAAATATTATCCTTTTGGATGGCACTTATCTGGCTGGCACTGGCCGCTCCGGCGCAGGCGCAGCTCAATGTCAGCATCAGCGGCGCGCAGCAGGAGCCGATTCCGGTGGCTTTTCCCGAAATCCTGTCGGACAATCAGGGCATCGGCGCGTTTCTCGGCTTTTCGTACGCAAGCAAAGTGCGCGACGTCGTTTTGGCGGATTTGGAGCGCAGCGGCCTGTTCCGCATCATCAACGAGCGCAGTTACATTCAGAAGTTCACAAGCTTTGACCAGCAGCCGATATTCGGCGACTGGAAAGTGCTGAACGCGCAGGTTCTCGTACAGTCGTATATTCTGGAAGAAAACGGCTCCGACCTCAAACTTCGTTTCAAACTCTGGGACATCGTCAGCCAGAAAGAGCTGCTGTACGAAGTTTACAGTTCCTCAAAGGATAACTGGCGGCGCATGGCGCATTCGATGGCCGATGCGATTTACGAACGCCTGACCGGCGACAAAGGCTATTTCAACACCGTCATTGCCTATATTTCCGAAAGCGGCCCCTCGGGCAAACGCGTCAAACGGCTGGCGCTGATGGACCAGGACGGCGACGGCCACCAGTTCCTGACCAGCGGGGCCAATCTGGTGCTGACGCCGCGATTCTCGCCCGATATGCAGTATATCGCCTACCTCTCGTACGTCAACAACAAGCCGCGCGTGTACCTGTATAACCTGCGCACGCAGCGCACCGAACTGCTGGGCAACTTCCCCGGCATGACGTTCGCGCCGGCGTTCTCGCCCGACAGCAAATATCTGCTGATGAGCTATGCCAAAAACGGCGTTACCGATATTTACGAAATGGATTTGGCCACGCGCGAAACCAAAAAGCTGACCTCCGGGCCGTCGATAGATACCAGCCCGAACTATTCGCCCGACGGTTCCAAAATCGTGTTTAATTCCGACCGCGGCGGCAATCAGCAATTGTATGTGATGAACCGCGACGGCTCCGACGTCCAGCGCATCAGCTTCCGCCAGGGGAGCCGCTACGCGTCGCCGGTATGGTCGCCGCGCGGAGATTACATCGCGTTTATCCGTATGGAAGGCAACCAGTTTAACCTCGGCGTTATGTATCCCGACGGCACCGGCGAACGCACCCTCGCCACCGGGTTTTATATCGAGCGCCCCACCTGGTCGCCCAACGGCCGCGTGCTGATGTTTTATCGCCAGAACCGCGGCACCGCGACTTCTGACGGCGCAACGCAGCTGTATTCCGTAGACATCACCGGCACCAACGAACGCCTGGTGCTGACCCCCGGAGACGGCAGCGACCCCGCCTGGTCTCCGCTGTTGTAAAAAGAAGCCCCGCCCGCCCCGGAGACGGCACCCGCCCGCTTCTCCGCTTTGTCAGGGCGCCGGCATTGTTGCAAGCTGCCTGTATGGGTGGCTTTTTTTATTTGACTTTTATAAACGAGGATTGTATATATTGCGGTATGAAATACCGATAGGTATTTCTGAGGAGTGGAAGCCTCTTTATTTATTAACGACGTAGCATAAAACGATATTTGTGCCCAACAGTCTTGTGACTGGGGGTTTTTTGTGTAAGCAAAAAACTGCTATTCTCGTTAATAGCCTTCCAACCCCAGTCATCTTTATTTTTCCATTGTTTTTTTACTTGTTTTTAATACTTAGGTATTATATACTATAAACAGGGCAATTTTGGAATATTCCGATTTTGGTTAGCACCAGAGGTGGTGCGGGTTTCAACAGCCTTTCATACTGGAAAACTCCCGGAAACAGCTTGTTAGTCTGCGTCGGGAAACCGATTTTTACCTCGGGATCGGGGAGCTTCCGGCGTATGTCCAGAACTCCGGTTTAAAGGCCGGAAGAGTCATTTATCCAGTATGATGATTGTTGAACTCCCCGACCACCTTTTAGGCGGCTTTTTTTTATTTGACTTTTATAAACGAGGATTGTATATACTTACTAAGGTTATAGAACACCTCCATAGAACGCAGGTAAAAGCGAAATTTTACACCTTTTGGTTATAGACTGGAAGGCGGTAAAATATGTTGAATATACCCACTGTTTCTATGCAGGTTCTAACTTCCAGTCGCCTTAATTTATAAAGGCGATATTTTTTTACTATATATTAAGTTTTCCATTATAATATAATTGCGGAATGTCGAGTTGACATTTTGAGGTATAGAACCCTCTCATAGAACGTTTACCTGTAAAGACGAAACTTTACAAGCCTTTTAGTCTTTGGCTGGAAGGCGGTAAAATAGCCGATACGGTAAATATATCGCACTGTTTCTATGCAGGTTCTAACTTCCAGTCACTTTTTCTAAAGTGACTTTTTCTTTTATTAAGGGAAAAGGAACTGAACTATGAAATCTAGGATTTTTGCAATTTTATTTACCGCAATCGCATGTCAACCCGCACACGCTCAACTGTATGATTATGCTTCAGAACAAGCATACGGCAGGCGTGTGGAACATGGCGCCGCTTATAGACAAGACGGGGGCGCCGTGCGTTACCGTTCTGCCGGCGAGGGGCGCTATGTTCGCATTCCGCCTGCGCAGAGAGAAGACCGAAGATACAGCCGTGTCGCACAGCCGGCAATAACCGCGCAGCCGGTCAACACGCTCCGTCCGTATCTGGGCGTAGACGCGGGAACAACGGATATCGGCTACAGCGGTTCAGAGGAAAAATATTTCTTAAAAGACCGGGCAATGTTTGTCGGCGGTGCGGCAGGGCTGCGCATCGGCAGAAACTGGGGCGTAGAGGTGTTTTACCAAACCTCAAATACGGCGAAAAAAACGGCTGACGACGAATGGCGCACCGAAGGCGATTATACCGCGTACGGCGTGGACGCGTTGGGCTTTCTGCCGTTGAATGACCAGCTGGAACTGGTAGCGGCAGCGGGTGTCGGCAAATATGAATTTGACGTTAAGCTGAAATACAGCGACGGCATCCACGAGTTCAGCGGTTCGGACGACAACGTCGGCTACCGCTTCGGCGCCGGCGCACAGTATAACATCACCGGCCATTGGGCGCTGCGGGGCATGGTGCGCTATGTCGTGCTGGACAGCGAATATATTGACGATATGCTGGAGTTTTCCCTCGGTATGCGCTATACGTTTTAACCCCGGCACATTTGCCGATAAAGGGTGGCAAAATCAGAAAAACATTTTACCTTTCCGGCTGCGGCGTACTGCGCCAGTTTCCCCTCGCCCATAAATTTTCCGGCACCGATGACAACGGGCAAAACACCGGCGGCAAGGGCGCAATCCGTATCCTGCTTTGAATCGCCGACCAGCCAGACAGTTTCGCGGTTGATGGCAAAATCCGCATTTTTCAGGGCGGCAAAAACAGGGTCGGGCGCAGGTTTGTTGCGCGGAGCATCGCCATTGCCGAGGACTGCATTAAAAACAATATCAGGAAAAAAGTGCCGCACTTCCGCCGTCAACAGCGCTTTTTCCTTATTGGAAACAACGTATATGCCGACACCTGCGTTTATGCAGCTGCGCAGGAAATCCGCCGCGCCGGGAGCCGGAACAATCCGCCGCATTCCGTGTACCCGATAATATGCAAGATAATCATCGTATGCCCGTACGCTTTCCTCACCGAAAAAATTGGGGAAATTTTCTTTCAGCGATTTTGACGTATCACGATACTTCCGTTTGGTCTCGTCCCACGGCTCCCTGCCGTATGCGGCCAGCGTATGCTCCATCGCGTCAACAACGGCAGGGCGTGTCTCGGCCAGTGTCCCGTCCCAGTCAAACAAAACCGCCCGTACCATACTTCCTCCCAAACTTCCGTATCTGAGCTGCCCCGCCGCCTCATCGCACTGCCCAGCCGCAACGTCCGCCCCGCCGCAACATCCGCGCCGCACCCGTCGGAGACAAAACTTTCGTTCGTTAAACGTTGGTCTGCCACCCCTTGACGCTCGTATCCTCGCTGCCCTGGTGCACCACAATCTGCGGATAAGCGATGTTGATATTCGCCTCGCGGAACCGCCGCAGGATTTCGTACCGCACGTCGCTGCCCGCCGACCAGCCGCTCCAAATGTCGGAAACATAAATCCGCAACTCAAAATCCAGCGAAGATTCGCCGAAATTCTTAAACAGCACATACGGCGCCGGCACTTTCATCACCTTTTTGCAGCTCCGCGCGCATTCCAGCAGCAGTTTCGTTACCTGCTCGGCGTCCGAATCATACGAAACCCCGACCGCTATCGTCTGCCGCTGCCAGTTGTTGCCGTGCGTCAGGTTGGTCAGCGACGACGAAATCAGCGTCGCGTTCGGAATAATCACGCTCGCCTTGTTAAAGGTTTCCACCTCCGTCGAGCGGATGTTAATTTGTTTGATTTTTCCTTCTTCGCCGCCGATAAGCACCCAGTCCCCGACCTTAAACGGCCGCTCAAACAAGAGAATAATGCCGCTGACCAGGTTTTTGATGACGTCCTGCAGCCCGAAACCGATACCGACCGACAGCGCACCGGCGATAACCGCGAGGTTGGACAAATCCACGCCCATCGCCACAATCGCCAGAATGGCGGAAATAATAAAGCCCGTAAAGCTGAACCCGGAAATCAGCGAATGCTTAATTCCCTCGTCCATGTTGATGCGGTTCAGCAGATTGTTCGAAAGCCGGTTTTTCATCATCTTGACCAGCGTCAGCGAAATCAGGAAAACCAGCAGCCCGGTAACGATTGAAATCAGCGAAATGTTGATGCCCCCGACCTTAAAGCCGAACACCAGTTTCTTTACCGCCTGCAACATAAACGCCCCCGGCATTCCCCACAGCGTCAGCAGCGAATAGATAAGAAACAGCACCAGCAGCGGCGTTACCAGCAGCGTCATCAGAAAATCCGCCTTCGACAACAGCTGTTTGCGCAGTTTGAACGTCTTAATCCAAAAGACGATGCTCCGCCTGAGCAAATCGGAAATAAACCGCCGCACGATGACAAACGCGCCGATAAACAGCACTGAGGCGATAAAACGGTTGAAAATAAAGGTCGCCAGTTCCGGATACCCGAACAGCGAAATGCCAAACGTCAATACTGCAAAAATTGTCGTAAACACGATGATTTTGGAAGAAAGGCTCATATTCTCCGGTTCGTCGTCCGCCAGCAAAGCCGCCGCGCTTCCCGCCGTCGGTGCCGAAGTGACGATTTTCTCGCTCGCAACAGCCGTACCGTTCACAGCTGCCGCCGCCATACCTGCGGTACTGCCACTGCCTGTGGCGCTGCCACCCGCCGCGCTCCCCACGGCTCCTTTTGTTGTCCCGGTTCCGACGGTACCCTCCCCCGCCGTACCTGTGGTGCTGTTACCACTGCCTGTGGCACTGCCACTGTTGCCCGTGGTGGTGCTACTACTGCCTGTGGCGCTGCCACTGTTGCCGCCCGCACCGTCCCCCCGGCTCTCCTCCTCATTTTCTTCGTCGCCGGCTCCCCGGTTTCTAATCCGCCCCAAAATCCGCGACGTCATCAAAATAATGACAAAAGCCTTAATTGCGTCGCCCGCCACTTCCAACAACAGCGTCAGCGCCTCGCTCGCTTCAAAATAAGCCGCAATCTGCCGGATGCACCCGACCGCCCCGAGCAAAATAAGCGACAGCGTCGTCGCCGCAAACACGCGCTCAGCCCTCTCGTCGGAAATATTAAACAGCCGCCAGCGCCCGTTCCACGGTGCCAGCGTAACCCGCGCCAGCGCCCGGATAAGCGTAACATACAGCGAATAGTACAGCACATTGGCCAAGACCACGCCGAACTTGCTCTGCGTCAGCGTTTCGTTGGTCAATTGCCACAACAGGCACCCGCCGATAAGCAGCGACGGAATCACCCCGTACGCAATCGCCGTAATCACCGCCACCACGATTTTCTGTCCGTAACGGGGATAGTCTTCGGTATGCCCGTACCCCCATTTGTTAATGATATACCGCCGCAGGAACAGCCCGAACGACAATGCCAGCCCCAAAATCAGCAGCACATACCATCCGCCGTGGTAAACGTTCTCGCGCTCTTCCGCCGAAAGCCCCCGGTACCACTCGACCGGCGAGATTGCAATTTCCCAGAAAAACACCGCTGCGTCGCCGATGGCCGTAAAAAAGTTGTGCGGCGCAATCAAGACATTCTGCTCCGCCACCAGATTGCCGATGATAATCCGGCTCCGCGCCTCGGAAATAATCGAATTCAGCCGCGCCATTTCGGTTTTGAGCAAATTCGCCTCAATCAAACGGTTTTTATAGTTGTTCATCACCGCCGTATACTTGCTGCGCATTTCCGCAATCGCCGGGTCTTCGTTTTCCCCTTCCGCCGGCTCCGGCCCCAATGCGTTTAACGCGTCCTGCACGTATTTGGAGTTCTTTTCAATCCCTTTGGCCGCAAACTCAATTACGATTTCCTGCTGGGTCAGAAATGCCGCAGCATCGTCCAGGCTCTGACGCGTAAACTGCTTTTTCCGGATGGATTTTTCAATTTCCTCCAGCTGCCCCGAAACGGTCTTGTAGTCAAACGCCGCCTCGTTCTCGGAACCGGAAGCCTCGCCCTCGTCAACGCCGAGGGCCTCCGTTTCCGCACCGCCGGACTTGCCGCTCGCTTCAGCGCTGCCGGACTTGCCGCTCGTTTTCGCCGCCGTTATATCGGCACTGTTCGTCCCGACGGCATGCGCCGTTTTTTTCCCCGCCGCCGCAACATCGCCTGAAATAACCGCCAGCCCGGTCAGAACCGCAGCCGCCAGCATAACGCCCGAAACCCAAAGTCTTAATATTTTGCCCATTTGCTTTTCCGTCCTTTTCTTCTGCCTTTTTTCGTTACGTTATGCCGACAGCCCTAAACTGCCGCCGTTTCTCTCGGTGCCCTGCCGTTTCGCCAACCCGCCGGAACATCGGCGGTACAGCCCTTGTTGCCTGTGCTGTTGGCACCGTTTCCCGTGCCGCCGACACCGTTTCCTGTACCGCCGACACCGTTTCCTGTACCGCTGACACCATTTCCTGTACCGCTGGCACCGTTTCCTGTGCCGCCGGCACCAAAGTCCCCGTCTAAGCTTTCGCCAGTACCGCAGTCATCACCGAAAACGCCAGTTTTGCCCCGCCGGCGCGCAGGTTGTCTGCCACCGTCCAGAAACTGATGCCGTTCTCGACCGAAACATCCTGCCGCACGCGCGACACATAAACGCTGTCTTCGCCCTGAACATCATCAACGCTGACATAGCCCGCATCTACCGTCTTGTCAAAAACGACAACGTTTTTCTGCGCCTTCATCGCCTCGCGTACCGCCGTCGCGTCAACTTCGTCGTCAAACTCCGCATTGACAAACGCCGCATCGCCGATAAACGTCGGCACGAACGCACAGTTCGCGTGCACTTTGATGTCGCTGTCAAGAACCTTTTTAATCTCGGCGTTAATCGCCCACTCCAGCGATGTTTCCTCGCCGATGAACTCGCCGACCTGCGGCAGAACATTAAACGCGATTTGCTTTTTGAAAATCTGCTCGTCATCAACCAGCGTTTCGTTCAAAAAGATTTTGCGCGACTGCGTAAACAGTTCGTCCATCGCCTCATGCCCGTGATAAGAAGTGGAGTTAAACGTCGTTACCACCAGCCGCTTAAGCTTGTGTTCTTTGATGGTTCCCGCCAGCGGCAGCAAAATCTGATACACCGCCGACGACGGCACGCCGATAACCTGTGGCAGCCCGTCCGTTGCCTGCCCGTTCCCCCGTTTCAACAGTTCGCCGTTCAATTCGGGAATAACCAGCGGAACCAAACTGTCGCCGAACGTTGCCCCCGAAAGGTCAATCACCCGGCATCCGGCACCTGTCGCTTTCTTGATAAAACGCTTGCCCTGTTCCTTCGTCGTTGCAAATATCGCAATATCGGCTTTCTTAAAATCAAATGTATCCAGTGCAGACACGTCCAATTCGTCATCTTCGCCGTATGACACCAGCGTCCCGAGCGGCGCCTTCGCCTCCAGCGCAAATACGTCGTCGGCCGGAATGCCGCTTTCGTTCAAAAGGTTGAGAAACTCCCGGCCGGTACTTCCTTTAACCCCGGCAACTGCAATCTTTGGCATCTTAACTTCCCTTTCATCAAACTTAAAACTTGCTGAACCTGACGTCCGCCCGGCATCTTATCCGGCACCTGCCCAGCGTTGTACCCGTTGTGTAACGCGGCTCTGTACTTGATACCGTTTAGACACCCGCCCAACGCTGTACCCGCTGTTTAACGCGGTTCTGTGCCTGATACCGTCAGCCCCCCGCCCAACGCTGTACCCGTTGTGTAACGCGGCTCTGTGCCTGCTGTCCAACTTGGCACTGTTGCATAATTTTTTCAAGTATTTTATCCGACTTTTCCGCTTTTTTGCATCTTCCTGCCAAACTGCCCATGCCGCACCGTCTCACTCTCTCCGCAGCGCCCCGTCCTGCGTCATTGCCGGCAGCGCAGCCGTTGCCGCTCCTTGCAGCGCCGCGAGCCATTTCTCGCGCCTGACCGCCAGCGGGATAGACGCGTTCGCCGGGCTCGTAGACGGCAGCACTTCCCACGTCCGACCCTCCAGCAGCCCCTTGTTGAAACGGCAGAACAGCTTAAACGCCGCCTGCCCGTTAAACAGCAGCCGCTCAATCTCCGGATACAGCGCAAACAGCGCCGCAAAATCGTTCGGCATCGCATCTCTGATGTCGGAATCAAGGCTTCCCTCTCGCGCGCAGCTCTCCGCCGCATCCCACAGCCCGACCCCGTGCGCCAGCAGCAGCCCGGTTTTGATGCCGTAAGCCGGCGGCGCTTTCGGGTCAAAAGGCTCGCCGTAAGCCTCAAAGACAAAACGCCAGAACAGGTTGTGCCGGTGCGCATAATACTCGCCCGCCGCCAGCGACGCCTCTCCCGGCATGGAGCCGATAACCAGCGCCCGCGTCCGCTCATCGGCGATATAGGAAAAGCTGTGCGGCATAAAACCTCCCTGAAATGCTGTTTCGTTGTTTTCTTCCACTCATAAACTCCCGCAATGATACGGCATAATTTCCGTCCCCGCAATCCCCCGCCGCAAGTTATGCACGCCGTTTCGTTCTCCGCCCCAACGCCGCCCCGCCGCACGCTCTCCGCCCGCGGTTATTCCCCTCGTCTCACGGCTACCTTGAAAACATCTCCGCCCGCCATATATAAGCCGCAGCACCACCCGCCCAATCCCTCCGGATAGTGCCCGCCTCAACCGACACACCCGCCCAGTCTCCCGGACGGCATCCGCCCCGTCGGCCGGCGCATCTGCACCCCTCAACCGACTGCCACGCGGTCATATCTGCCCGCATACCCGTTATCATATCCACTGTTATATCAAGGAGAAAAAAATGTTTGCGATTCGCGCTTCCGGCGACCGCGGCCACACCCAAACCCCGTGGCTCAACAGCCGCCACACCTTTTCGTTCGGATCCTATTACGACCCGCGTTACCTCGGTTTCAGCGACCTGCGCGTCATTAACGACGACGTCGTCGCCCCGGCCGAAGGCTTCGGTACCCATCCGCACAAAAACATGGAAATCGTTACCGTCGTGCTCGACGGCGAACTGGAACACCGCGACAGCATGGGCAGCCGCGGCGTCATCAAAGCCGGCGAAATCCAAAAGATGAGCGCCGGCTCCGGCATTACCCACAGCGAGATGAATCCGTCGCTCAGCAAACCCGTCCATTTTCTGCAAATCTGGATAGAGCCGAACATCGACGACGTCAAACCCGAGTATATGCAGGCCGCCCCCTCGCCGCAGGAGCTGAAAAGCCGGCTCGTCCGCATTGCCTCGCCCAAAAGTACGGACAGCCCGATAACCCTGCACCAGAATGCCGAAATTTACCAGACCCTGCTCGAGCAGGACAAAACCGTCAGCTTTGATATTACTCCCGCACACAAAGTCTGGATACACGTCGCAACCGGTGCCGTCAGCCTCGACGGACACCCGCTGATTGCCGGAGACGGGGTTGCCGTCGCCGACGAAACCGCCGAAATCAGATTGCGCGGCATAGACCCGCTGTCTAACGTGCTGATATTCAAGCTCCGCGCCTGAAAAAGGGGCGCAGTTTCCCGCACCCCTTCTTCTTATCGGCCTTCGTCGCAGTACCAGAGCGTCCGAACCGGCACCTTGGCTTTTCAACCGGCATTCCGACCGCTCCCTAAAGCTCCGGTACTCACAGCGGTTTCTCCGGCACTCACGCCGGTTCCCCGTCTCGCTCCGGCCTAGAACTTCTCCTGCAATTCGAAGAAATAAGCTTTCGGATGGTTGCATACCGGGCAGACTTCCGGCGCCTTAAGGCTTTCAATCCGGTGTCCGCAGTTTGCGCATTCCCAGATAACCTTGGTCGGGCGTTCAAAGACTTTTCCCGCTTCCAGAGCTTCCAACAACGCATTGTAGCGTTCTTCATGCCCTTTTTCGATTTTGCCGACCATGCGGAACAGAGTGGCGATTTTCTTAAAGCCCTCTTCGTCGGCTTCCTTGGCCATCGTGTCGTACATGTCGGTCCACTCGTAGCGTTCGCCGGCCGCCGCGTCTTTCAGGTTTTCGATTGTCGAGGGAATTTCCTCGTTGTGCAGCAGTTTGAACCAGATTTTGGCGTGCTCCTTTTCGTTGTTCGCGGTCTGTTCAAACTTGTCGGCAATGATGTTATAGCCTTCTTTCTTGGCTTTGGACGCATAGTAGGTATATTTGTTGCGCGCCATCGATTCGCCGGCAAAAGCGGCCTGCAGGTTCGCTTCGGTCTTAGATCCTTTAAGTTCCATAGAGTTTTCTCCTAAAAAAAATGTTGCGGAGAAATGATAGCCGCCTCCGCAAACATAGTCAAGAAAAATCATCTGATGCGGCCGCCGTTTCATCAAACCATCCGCAATGTCTGACGACCAGCTAACTCTGCGCGCTGACCTCTGACGCCGTCCTCCGCCTTTCTTCCAGCTACGTTACGGCTTTCGGCACACAATCGTTTAATTCTATGCGCTAACCTCTGACGCCGTCCTCCGCCCTTCTTCCCGCAGCATTACGGCTCTCGGCACACAATCGTTTAATTCTGCGCGCTCGCCGCAGCTCCCGGATTGCCCGCGCCGCCGGTTCCCGCGCCCAAGCTCTCGGCCGCCGCGGTATCTGCCGCCGCGTAAGCCGTCTGTCCCTCGGCCAGCGCCGCAATCTTCGCCACCTCGGCCTTAAAACGCTGCAAATCCTTGCCTGCCAGATTGGTTCCGGTCGCCGCCTTGACTTTCAGCGGGTCAACCTTCTTGCCGTTTTTAATTACCTCAAAGTGCAGGTGCGGCCCGGTCGAACGTCCGGTCGAGCCGACATAGCCGATAACCTGCCCCTGCTTGACTCTGACGCCCGGACGGATGCCTTTGGCAAAACCGTTCATATGCGCGTATCCGGTCGAAAACTCCGAATTGTGGCGGATAACCACATAGCGTCCGTAACCGCCGGCCCATTGCGCGCGTTTAACCACGCCGTCCGCGCTCGCGTAAATCCTCGTGCCTTTCGGCGCCGCGTAGTCCACGCCGCTGTGCAGGATGCGCCGCTTCAAAATCGGGTGCCGCCGCCAGCCGAAACGCGACGAAATCCGCGCCGACCGGAATTCCATCGGCTTGCGGTCAAGAGCCCTTTTCAGCACAATCCCCTTGGAATTGTAGTAGTCCACGCCGCCATTCAGATCTTCGTAGCGGTACAGCGCAATCTTGTCCCTCCCCAGATTCAGCTCCGCATACAGAATGTCGCCGTTTTTGACGACCTTGCCGTCCGGCGCCACCTTGCGGTCAAACAGAACCTTGAACGTATCGCCGCTCTTGATGTCCGAACGGAAATCGACCGTATAGGCGAAAATATTGATAAAGTTGCCGATAATGCTGGACGGCACGCCCGCATTCTGCATCGCCGCCGCCAAAGACGAGGTAATGCTGCCCTGCGCCGTCTGGTTCTCGGTCTTTAATTCCAGCTGTTCCATCTCCGCAACGTACTTTTCGTCTTCGTTGCGCGTAACCACATATTTGGTTCCCGCCGTCGGCTCAATCACAATCTTGTCCACGCTCAACAGCTCGCCGAACGGCACGTCCACCGTTTTGACGATGTCGATTTTCTGCCCCGCGCGCAGGTTGCGCACGTCATACCCGGCTTCCTTAAGGCTCTCCGCCGCCTGATTCGCTTCCTGATACTCCATGCCGAGCTTTTGCAGAAGCCCGATGAAGTGGTCACCCTTTTCCACGGTCAAAACGTCCTGCTTGACTTCGGGCTGGGTTTCTTCGCCCTCGACCGTCCATTCCACCGCCGGATTGTCAAAAGACTCGCCCTCGCCGGCATCAATGCCTGCCATATCGGCGCCGGCCGCCGTCCCGGACGCTCCCGGCACCGCCAAACCATCGCTTTCTCCTTCATAAACCTCCGGCACTGCCATTTTTGCGACAGCCTGCTGCTCGGCGTTTTCGCGTTTTCCTTCCGCCGCCAGCCGCTCCTCGGCGACAATCTGCTCCGGCGTTTCAAAATTCCGGCTGACCACCAGCACCAGCGCAAAGGTTACCACCGCGCTGTAAATAAACAAAAGCCAGCTCTGCGTACTCCATCCGCGTCTGCCCGAACTCATAATATTGTAAGAAGCCATCATGTCCCCCGTAATTAAATACTGTATGCGACCTTAAAAGATGAGGGCGAAACTGAAAAGCCCTTTTTATTTTTTATACACACCAAATAAAACCGTCTGCGAATGTCAGCCGGCCTTTGACCTCCGCCCTGCGGCATTTACCCCGGTTCGTCAGCCGGCCTTTAACCTCCGCCCTGCGGCATTTACCCCGGCCCGTCAGCCGGCCTTTAACCTCCGCCCTGCGGCATTTACCCGGCTCGTTAACCAGACCTTAAATTTTGCCCTGCTAACATTCATTTAGGTATTGATTATAAGGTAAAATTATTTACAAAAGGTTAACCGATGACAAAACGCCAAGCCTCCCCGCAATCTGCCCCCGTTCCCCCCGCGGCGCCGTCCGCCGCCGACCCGACGTTCAAAATGCTCTACGTCCTCGCCATCATCATGATTGTCGACGGGCATGTCGGCTCGTCCGATTACCTCGACTTCAACGGGCTGCTCCGTTACCAGAACTACCATATCGCGCTGTTTATGTTCGTCTCGGGCTATTTCCTCAACCTTACGCGCGGCTATAAGGAATTTTTCGCCCGCAAGACCCTGCGCCTGCTCGTGCCGCTTTACCTTTGGAACGCGGCTTACGGCGCCCTGTGCTGGTATCTGAACCGGCATCAGGGCTTTGCGCTCGGCGGGGAATTTAACCTGTATAACCTGCTCTATGCCCCGCTTGTCGACGGGCACCAGTTCATTTACAACATGGCGTCATGGTTTCTGGTGCCGCTGTTTCTGGTACAGGCCGTCGGCTTTTTGCTGCTGCGCCCGTTCGCTCCGTCTGCCGCCCGCCGCACCGCCTTAACCCCGTCTGCCCGGCCGCAGCCCGGCAGTTTTTTCCTGCCCGCCGTTATATTTTTCGTCCTGTCGCTGGCGCTCGGCTGCTTTGCCCTGGCGTACGCCCCCGAAAACCACGGCGCCCGCACCCTGGCGCTGACCGCTCTGCGCACGCTCTACTTCATGCCCGCTTTTGCATTCGGCTTTCTTTACCGGCACGTCCTCGCCAAATACGATACTGTCGCCACGCCGCTTTACCTGTTTATCGTTCTCGCCGCCCTGACCTGCCTGACCCAAAAATTCCCCGGCTATAACCATATCCCTTCGTGGCTGGATACCGTCAACGCCCCGGCGCCCGCCATATATGCCATAAGCCTCCTCGCTGTTCTGTTCTGGCTGCGCGTTGCCCGGGTTCTGTCGCCGTTGCTCGTCCGAAGCCGCCCGTTGCAATATATTGCAAACCATACCTTTGACATCATGATGCACCACTTTGCCGGCTTTATGCTTGCCAAAGCCCTGTTTTTGCCGTTCATTTCCGCCACCGCTGCACAATTCCCTTCCGCCACCGCAGCGCCTCTCGCTTCCCGTGCCGACACCACCGCCGCCCTCGCCCGCATCAAAAGCGACATATGGTACTACCCTTTCCCGGAAAGCGGAGAAACCTCGGCCTGGCTCTATATTGCTATATCTATAGTCATAGCACTAACGGCAGGCTTTACAACCCGCAAAATTTATGCTATAATAAGCCGAAAGTTAAGCCATTTTTAAGGGTCGCATTTGTATAATCGGCGCGTTAAAATTCAGGCTGACAGGGAGGTACTATGACAAACAGCTGCGAAAAAGGCCGTTCAATGATAGAGATGCTGGGTGTACTGGCAATCGTCGGCGTCCTTTCCGTCGGCGGCATAGCCGGCTATTCCAAGGCAATGGGCAAATACAAAACCAACCATTTGATTGAGCAGCTGACCATGCTGATTACCAATATCCGCAATTCATTTATCGGCCAGCATGACTTCAGCGACATAAACAACAATTTGCTTATAAATATCGGCGCCGTGCCCGCTGATATGTACGACCACTCCCGCGCCAGCAATGACATCCTGCACGCCTGGAACGGAAAAGTAACCATCTTCCCCAGCGAGGCCTCCAATAACAAACAAATGGCCTTTGAACTCTATGTCAACAACATCTCCAAAAACGTCTGTATCGAAATGGTAACGATGGATTGGGGCAAAGACCCGTCATCGGGCTTTACAAGCCTCTACATCGGCACGCTGGAAGAAGACATTGCCGAACCGCAGATGAAAGACGTCCATTCGTCCGCCGACCGCAATGAGGCCAACGGCATATATACTATCGGCACCCACGACATGGCAATCCCGCTGACGCTGGAACAGGCATACGCCGCCTGCACCTGCAGCCCGGTCGGTTGCACCATAGGGCTGAAATATCTGTAACAGCCCCGCCGCCCGGCAGATTACAAAAAAAACGACAGGCCTGAAGTTCACATACCTCCCTCCCGAATATTCAGGCCTTCCTTTTTGCCCGCAGCTTACGCCTACAACCTACAGCTTACAGCTCGCAGCACGCCGTCCATGCGCCGTTGTTTCTCACGCCAGCACCGTTCCATGCGGCACGCCGTCCCGCTCCGTCTCTACGCTCCTGCCTCCACTCCGCCACACTCTTCTCTCTATATGCGACACGGCGTCCCGCTCCGTCTCTCCCCCGCCAGAAAAGCTCTTTTCCATGCGCTGTCCCGCCCCCTCTCTCCCCCATACGCATAACAAAAAAAGGGGCGCGGTTTTCCGCACCCCTGTCAGCAACCCGCCGGTTCTCCCGGCATTTTCCGCATCGGTTCTGCACAGCATGCCTCAGCTTCAACCCCGCCGCAGCATCAGGCGAAATCCGACACCCGGAAACCTGCTCGCGGCAGGCTTCCGAGTTCTCCCGGCCGCTTACGCTTATTTGCGCTTGGCTTCCGGCATCGCTTCCGGCGCCTTGGTTTCCTGTTTTACCTTCTCGGTAACCGGCTTGTAAACGGTCTTCTCCCACGGGCTCTTCTTGTCGTAGAGCTTTTCGCAGATAGACAGCCCGACGCTTCTCAGCGCTGTTTCGGTCGGAATGAACAGGTCCATGCCCTCTTCGGTCTGTTTTGCCGAATTGGAAATACCGTTGACGGTGCCAAGCTTGTCAATCAGGACGCTGCCGACCGCCACTTTCTGCACCAGCGTATCAACGATAATTTCGGTGCCGAGCGTATCGGAATAGCGGTAGCCGTAAATTTTGCCGCTGTCGTCCATATAGTTCTTCGCCGCTTCACCGTCCTTGTCCAGCAGCCCCAGCGAGATGTAGCCTTCCTGGTCAATCGGCGGCAAATCAAGGTTAAGGGCAATCGGCGTATAGGTAACCGGCTTTTCAAGGTGCATCAGCGCCGTGTTCTTGCTCGGGTTAACGCGTACCGCCTTGGCCTTGAGCACATCGCCGTTGATGGTCTTGACGTCATAGGTATTCTGCAGCTTGTTGACCAGCCCCGCCGACGTTAGCACGAACGAGTCGGAAATAACCAGCCCCATGCCTTTCTTGCCTTTGGCATTGGTAATCTCAACCACCGACCCGCGGATTTTGAGCATATTCTCCGGGCTCAGTTCTGTGTACGGCGGCCTGTCGACAATGCAGAGCTTGGCATCAACAGCATAGCCGTCAAGGTCGACCCAGTTGTCATCAACAATCGTGCAGCTGCCGTCGGAAATGACGTTGCCGTCTTCGTCAATGCAGTTTTCGTATTTGCGGAAACTGTCCTTAACGCCTCCGGTTTCTTCAATCTGCGGCGCAATCGCCTTGTTTTCGACTTCCACGCCGCCTTTTTCCTCAACCGCCGGGATATAGTCTATTTCCTCGACTTTCGGTTCAATCACGGGTTCGGGCGCCGGAGCCGGTTTCGGCTCCCCGCAGTCCTCGACACATTCGGTCTTGCACTCGCGCCCTCCCCTGACGTCCGGTTTGCCGACAACGCAGGTTTCGGTACAGACTTTGCGGCACTTCGGCTGCTCGCACTGCTGTGAGCACTTCATTGGACAGCTTTCAACTGTTTCAACCGTCGTAACCGTTGTCGTTACCTTTTTCTGCGGGCATACCGGGCGACAAACCTGGCGGCACACCGGCTGCGGCGTTTCTACCCGCGTCGTGGTGATGATTTTTTCCTCTACGGTCTTGGTTTTTGTCTTAACGTCGACAAATTCCTCCACTTTCGGTTTACCCATCGTCACCGCGCACGGACACGCCGGCTGCGGACAGCTGCATACCGGCTGGTTGCAGGTGCAGGTCTGAATCGCAGCGCACGGGCACGCCGGACGTGCTATCGCCGGGCATTGCGGCTGCGGCGCATAGGCGCAGCTTCTCGTATAGGCGACTTCCTTGGCAAAGCCGCATTTTCCCGGATTGAACTTGGCGTCAAAAGCGACCAGAGCCGCACGTTCCGCCGCCTGCTCTTCGGGGCTGACGCGCTGTGCCAGCTGGTACTCAAACCCCGGCAGCGAAGACAGCCGCGCCGCCGCGTCGGCAAACGCCAGTTCCGCCAGTTTGACCTCGGCTTCGTAAACGCCGTTTTCAACTTCGGCATAACCGGAAGTAACGCCTTTCCATAAAACTTTCGTCTGGCTCAAATTCATCAGCCGCCATGTAACCGTCATCTCAGCCGTGCCGTTGCGGCGGTTGTCCTTGCGCGCCTTGTCCCAGTCATACTGGTCGCAGACGTTCATAAAGAAGTTGGTGATTTCCGCCGTCAGCGCATATTCCGGCAGCTTGACCGACGGGTCGGCAAGGCAGACGTCCGGAATATCCATAATTTTGTAACATTTGTCAGCAGATTTTTTAAAGACGTCGTTAAACGCCATGTCTTTCTGAATTACCCGCCCGTGGTTCAGCATCGCCTTTTTCGTAAAACGGCGGCATCCGAAAATCCGGAAACGGTAGTTGCCGACATGGTTGGCATACGGGCTGAACCCTTCCTGGTTTTGCAGCCGAAAATCGACGTGCGTCAGCGCAAACGGCGCCAAATCGCAGCAGTTGCGGTTGACGGCGTTGCTCTTGTAGCGCGGCTGCGCCAAAGGATAGTTCCGGGTTTTGAACACCGGCATCGGGCAACTGGGGCAGTTTTTAACCTGCGTCCCGTCCACGATTCGCACTGCCTTGTTGGATTTCGGCCGGTCGCAGTTCGGGCACGACCCGCCCGGAAAAATACTGCCGTCCACTTCCGGCGGACAGTCCGGACAATAAGAATCCGGCCCCGCGGCCGCCGCAGCCGTGGCTCCGAACGCGAGCCCCAGCGCCAGCACCCCGCAGAATAACTTGTTTAAAACATTTGTTGCTGACATTTTATTTTATCTCCTGTTAAGGTTTTATTGCCTCCCCGTACGGCATACCCGCCGCCTCGGTTTGGTTCTTGCCTCCCCGCGCGGCATACCCGCCGCCTCGGTTCGGTTCTTGCCTCCCCGTACGGCAACCCGCCGCCTCGGTTCGGTTCTTGCCTCCCCGTACGACATACCCGCCGCCTCGGTTCGGTTCTTGCCTCCCCGCACGGCACACCCGCCGCCTCGGTTCGTGCGCTTTCGCCCTTCTTTACTTCTTCCCCGCAGGCCGCCGCGTCAACGGCCCCCTGCGATAAGACAAGGCTTCAATCAGGTGCATTTTAGACACCTTTTTTTCATTTTGCAAGTCTGCAATCGTTCTTGCTAACCGCAAAATACGGTTCAGGCTTCGCGCCGTCAACCCGCACTTTTCCGCCGATTCCGCCGCAAACCGCCGCAGTTCCGGCCCCATGTCCAGCGCTTTTTCCAGCATATCGCCTTTCAGCTCAGCATTGCAGGTCAGGCCCGACGCCCCGAATGCCGCAAACCGCGCCGCCGCAATCTCTCTTGCCGCCAGAACCTGCGCCCGCATTTCCGCCGACCCGGTTCCGGTCTTGCCCGAGGTCAGGTCATACGGGCTGACCGCCGGCACTTCAATCTGCAAATCAAACCGGTCCAGAAACGGCCCCGACAGCTTCGCCAGATAATCCTCCGCGCATTGCGGAGCCTTCGCGCACATCCTTCCTTCCACGCCGAAAAAGCCGCAACGGCACGGGTTCATCGCCGCCACCAGCTGAAAATCCGCCGGATACACCGTATGCGCCATCACGCGCGAAATCACCGCCCGCTTGTTTTCCAGCGTCTGCCGCAGCGCGTCAAGCGCGGACCGCGAAAACTCCGGCAGCTCGTCCAAAAACAGCACGCCGTTGTGCGCCAGCGTAATCTCGCCCGGAATTCCCTTTCTCCCGCCGCCGACAAGAGACGCCATGGAAGCGCTGTGGTGCGGCGCACGGAACGGCCGTCTCAAATCCAGTTCGCCCCGCGCCGCCAGTTCTTCGTCCAACACGCCCGCGACCGACTGAATCATCGCATTTTCCAGCGCCTGACGCAGCGTCAGCGGCGGCAGGATGGTAACCAGCCGTTCCGCCAGCATTGTCTTTCCCGAACCCGGCGGCCCCGACATCAGAAGGTTGTGTCCGCCCGCCGCAGCGATAAGCATCGCCCGTTTCGCGCTCTCCTGCCCCTTGACGTCGGCATAGTCAATATTGTAAACCGCCGCGCCCGTGCCAGTCTCCCGGCCGGCCGCCGCCCGGTTCCGTGCGCCGTTCTCCGCCTGCTCCGGCCCCCGTGCGCCGTTCTCCGACACTCTCGCGCGGCCGTCATTCTCCGCCGCTCCCTCACGTCCGGTTTTTCTCTCCTCTGTCCCGCCGCGCCGCCGCTGCAACACGCCGCCGTCCGCCTTGCCGTTAAAATAATTCATCAGCTCCAGAATATGTCCTGCCGCCAGCACCGGCGCACACCGGCTCCACGCCGCTTCCGACGCGTTGGCCGCCGGGCAGACCAGCCCGCATTTGTCGGCAATCGCCCGCACCGCCGCCGGCAAAACCCCGTTGACACGCTCAATGCTGCCGTCCAGCGACAGCGCCCCCATAAAGATATAGCCCTTGAGCCGCGCCGGGTCAACCAGTCCCATCGCGCCCATCAGCCCCATCGCTATCGGCAAATCGAAATGTGCGCCTTCTTTCAATAAATCCACCGGCTTGAGGTTCACCGTAATATGCTCGCGCGGAAACTCCGCCCCCAGCACCGTCAGAACCGCACGCACGCGCTCTTTGCTTTCGTTGATGGCCTTGTCCGGCAGCCCGACGATGACAAACCCGGGCATCCCCGCGCCGAGGCTGACCTGCACCTCCACGCGCTTCGCCTCAATCCCGTCAAACGCCGCTGTCTTCAGGCTGCAAATCATCTCCCGTTCCTCGCTGCCATCCCGCCTTTACTCCGGCTCATCATCGCCCGTTCTCCGTCTCACCGCCGCAACACAACTTCGTTTTATCACCAGCGCCATAACACACCTGCCATCGTTAAACCTTACCGCCACGGCGCCGCCTTACCACCGCGGCACCACCTCGCCGCCGCCGCGCCACCGCCGCGTCGGGTAGGTATTTTTGCGCAGAAAATCGTAATTCGCCGAAACCTGCGGGATGTCCGTTACCAGCACATACCCCGTCGCCCGGAAATTCTCCGCGCACTGCACGGCGCTTTCGCCCGGCAGGTCATAACACAAAATCTGCGTCCGCGTTACCGGATGAATCAGCAGAATTCCTTCTGCGCTCTGCGTGGCGGAAATGTCGCCGTAATAGGTCGGCATCGGCTGCGCGCAGGGCTGGTACGGCAGCATTGCTTCATCCGAACACTTGCGGTTGTTGGGACAGACTTTCACCCCGTTCAGCCCGACTTCCGGCTGTTCGCGCAGGGTACAAATTTCGGTTGCTTCTTTGTCCGACCACAGCCGCGTACCGAGAAAACCGCCGCTGTCCGCCCGCTGGCACGGCAGCGCCGAAAGTTCTTCTTCTTCCGTCAGCACCGGATAAGTCCGCTCGTACGGATAGGTACACCCCGCCGCCGACAACACAGCCGCAAACAGCACAATCATCCCCGTTTTCCGCGCTGCGCCGGCCGCCTGCACCATACTTGTTATCGTGTTTCGTACCATACCGGCCGCCTGCACCGCGCTTGCCATCATTTTTCGTACCGTACCGGCCGCCTGCTCTGTACCTGTCATCATTTTCCGCACCTTCCGTGCGCCCCTGTTCTCTTCGCCTGTAAGCATCGTCAAAGCTTTCAAAATAAACTTATTTAAGGCGATTTTACCGGCCGTCCCGCCAAAATGCACGCAAAATATCAGGTTATAAACAAAAAATGCGCCCTCGCCGCACCGCCAGCCCCGGTCAACACCGCGTGCCTCTTTCCTGCACCAGCCGCCAAAACGCCGCACCGCCAGCCCCGGCACACCCGCCGATAACCGTACCGGCAGCGCCGCCTTTCATCTACCGGTGGAACAGCCGCTCCAGATCCACCACCTCCAGCCGCACATACGTCGGCCGCCCGTGGTTGCACTGCGCCGAATGCGGTGTCCGCTCCATCTCGCGCAGCAGGTGGTTCATCTCGGCGATATTCAGCCGTCGCCCCGCACGCACCGACCCGTGGCACGCCATCGTCGCCGCGATATGGTTGATTTTGTCTTCCACCACCGTCGTTGCGCCCCATTCCGCCATCTCGTCGGCCAAATCCGCAACCATTTTTTTGATTGCCGCGTCCTTCAGCAGTGCCGGTACTTCCCGCACCATTACCCCGGTGCCGAAATCCTCAAGCACCAGCCCGAGTTTCGCCAAACTCTCAAATTCGCCCGCGAGCGCCGCTTTCTGCGTCAGCGACAAATCCACCACCTCCGGCAGCAGCAGCAATTGCGACGGCAGCCTCTCCCCTGCCGCCATCGCCGCCTTGAGCCGCTCCAGCACAATCCGCTCGTGTGCCGCATGCTGGTCAACCAGAATCAGCGCATCTTCCGCCTGCGCCAAGATATAGGTATCGTGAAACTGTGCCTTGGCCACGCCCAGCGGTCCCGCCTCGTCTTCCGCGCCTGCTGCCGGCTCTTCCACCCGCACCGAAAACTTACGCTCCAGCTCCGGCAAAACCCCGCTGCCGCGTCCGCCGCCCGCGCTCCCCGGCCGCCCCTGAAAAGCCGTAAACCGCCGGTCAGCCCCGTACGCCGTCCCTGCGTCAATCCCGGTGCCCATACCTGCGCCATAATACCCGCCGTTCACACCGCCGCGGCCTGTACCAAAGCCTGCGTCCGTGCCAAAGCCTGCGTCCGTGCCATAATCGCGGCCGCTGCCCGCATCCGTATGTTCCGGCTCCCGCAACACGCCGCCCGCCGCAACATCTGCCGCAAAACTCTCCGTTCCTCCGCAGGCACCGTTCAGCCCGCCGACAGGAACCGCCGCACCGTCCAGCCCTTCCTGACCCGGTACAAAATCATCGGTCAGCGCCGCCAAATCGACTTGTCCCGTCTGCGCCGTTTGCCCGAATGACCGCGGATATCCTACTCCTGCATTCTCACAAGCCAGCGCCGCCAAATCAACCTTATCCGCGCTCCTCTTGTCCCCCGCCAGCAGCGCGCTCCGCACCGCCCCCACCAGCAGCGACCGCACGCCCTGCTGGTCAAAAAAGCGCACTTCCGCTTTCGCCGGATGCACATTGACGTCCACATACATCGGCTCCACCTCCAGAAACAGCGCGCACGCCGGATAGCGCGAATTCTCCAGCACGCCCGCATACGCCCCCTTCAGCGCGCCCAAAAGCAGCTTGTCCCTGACCGGGCGGTTGTTGACAAACAGATATTGCGACAGCGTATTGGCTTTGTTATACGTCGGCAGGCTGACGAGCCCCGACAGTTTCATCCCGTCGCGCTCGCCTTTGACCTCCAGCGCATTCTCCGAAAACTCGCGCCCCATGACTTCCGCTGCCCGCCGGAGCCTTGCGTCAAAAAAATCCCCGTTCGCCGCCGGCAGCGCAATCTTCTTCTTTTCGTCAACGTAAAGGTAAAACGCCACTTCGGGGTTCGCCAGCGCAATGCGGCTGATAATGTCCGCGCACGCCCCCGCCTCGGCGCTGTCCGCTTTCAGGAACTTCAGCCGCGCCGGCGTCGCAAAAAACAAATCCCGCACCTCAATCCGCGTCCCCCTGGCGCGCGAACACGGCCGCACCTCGCCCTTCGCCCCGCCTTTGATTTCCAGCTCCCAGCCGTTTTCCGCGCTTTCCTGCCGCGTCGTGATTTTCATCTTCGCCACCGAGGCAATCGACGGCAGCGCCTCGCCGCGAAACCCCAGAAACTGCACATTGAACAAATCGTCCGACGGCAGCTTGGACGTCGCGTGCCGTTCCACCGCCAGCGCCAGGTCTTCCGCATCCATGCCTTTGCCGTTGTCCTCAACCGCAATCAGCGTCTTGCCCCCGGCCTTGAGCGTTACCTCAATCCGCGTCGCCCCCGCGTCCAGCGCGTTCTCCACCAGCTCCTTGACCGCCGACGCCGGGCGTTCGATAACCTCGCCCGCCGCAATCTGGTTGACTAAATTGGATGGCAAAACCCGGATAGACATAGTACGCGTTCCTTTCTTCAACAACTTCGGCAGCTCCGGTCGTACCGCACCTATACCCGGCCGTACTCAGCCCGTACCCCGGCCGTACCCAGCCCGTGCCCGGCGCTTCCATCGGCTGCCTGCTTAACTTAAGGGCAGTATAGCGTGCCCCGCCCCAACGCCGCAATATGTTTTTGAGATGTCCACAACCCGCCGCGCCTCATCACCTCCCGCGCCCCTCCGCCTGCTCCCCAGACCCCGTAAAAAGTAGTGACAAACAGACAAAAAATACGCTGCATGCCGCATCAGCAAATTAAAAATTCTGAATAATGCAGATAATGCAGACCATGACATTTGACAAGAAATTACGCCCCGGCTGTAAAACACAAAAAAACAGAAGCGCCCGCAAGACGCTCCTGTTTTTTTATAGCCTGCTCCCGTCATCCGGTACGCTGTTTCTATGCCGCTTTTTCGGCACCAGCTCCGGCTTCTGCCCGCAAGGCCCGTACCTTTTCAATCAGGGCGCTCGTTGACCCGTCATGTCTCGCCGCCGCGCACTGAGACGCTGCCCCGCATTGACCGGCTGCCGCAGTCCCGTTCCGAGCCGCTCCCGCGCCGCCGTTTTGCGCCGCGCTGCCCTCAAGCTCCGGCAAAATCTTCAACGCCAGCTGCTTGCCAAGCTCGACACCCCACTGGTCAAACGAATCAATCTCCCAAATCACGCCCTGCGTATAAACCTTATGCTCATACATCGCAATCAGCATGCCGAGCGCATACGGCGTAATCTTCTTCAGCAGGAACATATTGGACGGGCGGTTGCCGTCAAAGCTCTTGTTGAGCTTGAGTTTCTCAATCGCCGCTTCGTCCTTGCCCGCAGCGCGCAGTTCCGCCGCCGCCTCGTCGGGCGTCTTGCCTTTCATCAGTGCCTCCGCCTGCGCCAAAACGTTGGCGAGCAGAATTTCGTGATGCTTGCCGATTTCGTTGTGCGACACCGCCGGAATGATAAAGTCTACCGGCACCGGCTCGGTTCCCTGGTGCAGAAGCTGGAAGAACGAATGCTGCACGTCGGTTCCCGCCCCGCCGAACAGCGCCGGCCCCGTCGCGTAATCGGTAATTTTGCGGTTGTCGAGCCGCACCGACTTGCCGTTGCTCTCCATGTCGAGCTGTTGCAGATACGCCGGCAGGAACTTCAAATACTGGTCATACGGAATCACCGCATACCGGTGGATATTGTAATAGTCATTGTACCAAATCCCCAGCAGCGCCATAATCACCGGAATATTCTGCTCCAGCGGCGCGGTACGGAAATGGTTGTCCATCGCCTCGGCGCCGCGCAAAAGCTCATGAAAATTCTCGTATCCGACCGCAATCGCAATGGAAAGACCGATAGCCGACCACAGGGAGTAACGCCCGCCGACGAAATCCCAGAACTCAAACATATTGTTGACGTCAATGCCGAATTCCGCCACCGCCTTGGCGTTCGTCGAAAGCGCGACAAAGTGGTTGGCAACCGCCGCCTCGCCCAGCGCTTTGACCAGCCAGTCGCGGCAGGTGCGCGCGTTGGTCAGCGTTTCAATCGTCGTAAAGGTCTTGGACGCGACGATAAACAGCGTTTCCTCCGGGTTAATCTGCCCCAAAACTTCCGCACACGCCGTGCCGTCAATGTTGGAGATAAAATAGCAGTTGATGTCTTTCGCCCAGTATTTCTTGAGCGCCGCCGTTACCATATACGGCCCCAGATCCGACCCGCCGATGCCGATGTTGACGATGTTGGTGAGCTTTTTGCCCGTTGCGCCCTTAAACGCCCCGCTGCGCACCGCGTCCGAAAATTCTTTCATCTTCGCCTGCACGCGCAGGATTTCCGGCATAACGTCAACGCCGTCGACCGTTACCGGCCTGCCCGAAAAATTGCGCAGCGCCGTATGCAGCACCGCGCGGTTTTCGGTAACGTTGATTTTCTTGCCCGTAAACATATCCTCAATCCGGTCCTTTAAATTATGCTCGCGCGCCAAATTAAACAGCGCCTCCAGCACGCCGGCGTCAAAACGGTTTTTGGAATAGTCGTAGGTCAGATCCCCGAGCGTCAGGGTATATTTTTGCGCCCGCTCGCCGTCCGCGGCAAACAGGTCATTCATTTCGGTTCCGGCAAAACGCTTGTACTCGGTGAGCAGCGCCGCCACGGCATCAGATACTGCCATAATGTAGCCTCCTAAAAATCAAGTATGTCATCGCTCCGGCTCCCGCGCCCGTGAACGTTTCGCCCACTGCAGCGCCGCCGCCCGTGCCCCGTTGCCCTCGCTCCGTATGCACCGCCGCAGCCGCCCGCGCCGCCGGCCATCGCGTTAATGCCCGGAATATACGCCCCCGCCCGCCGCCTGTCAAGCTTTTCGCCGCATTTTTCCCACATTTCCGCTGCCGCCCGCCCGCAACGGGCCGCCCCGACCGCCAACGAGCCGCACCGCCCGCCAACGAGCCACACCGCCGCCCGCACCATATCCACCGCCCGCACCATATCCGCCGCCCGCACCATATCGCCCGCCAGTGCCACATCAAAAGTGCCCGCCAACCCGGCCGGCAGTTTCCCGACCGCAAAAACGCCGTGCCCGCCCCCTCCCGAAACACGGCGTTAAACACAATCCTGCACAACGTCAGAAATTGATTTTCAGCCCGGCAAGCCCGTTCCAGCCTGTACGCCCGCCGTCCCGGCGCATCACCTCGGCAAAGAGCGAAGCGTCGCCGTTGCTGCTCTCAAAACCCAGGCCGTATTCGGCATAAGGCTCAATTTCCATATCCGGAAGGTGAACGCCGTTCGCGGTAACGTGCTGAAGTCCGGTTCCGGTATAGACATACCGCCCTTTGGCATAAACCTGCAGCTCGTCATTAAACGCCTTTTCAATCTTCAGCCCCGGCGCCAGCTCGTACATTGACAGTCCGTCAAACGCGACTTCCGCATTTTTGCCGGTCGTATAATCTTCGGCATCGGCATAAGTGTATGTGGCATAGAAGTTCGGCTGCACCGTCCACCCATTGCCCAAGACGCAATTATATCCGAATTTGGCGCCGATACCGCCGAGCCAGGCGTCAAACTTGCCGTTCTTGTCAAAATCATTGGCTTTTTTGCGGGCATATCCGGCATTCGCGGTAATTCCCCAAAAGGCGCTGCCTTTATAGAAATTCGCCCCGGCTCCCAGATACCAGACATTCTGTTCAATCTTTCCGGCGGCAAACTCGGCCTCGCCGTCTGCATATGCCCCGTATGCCGAATAAACCGCCGCCACGCCGTTGCCGTATGTTTTGACGCGGCTGTCCGCACCGGCTATCACGCCGTTAAACCGCGCGTCCGCGCCGTGATAATTCTTAAACTCCAAATCGTCAGACGAGGCAAACGGCTTGACCCACGCGCCGCCTCCGGCCTCTGCCGCGCCCTTGCGAAACGCCGTCCGGTCTGCGTCTGCAAGCACCCGGCTGTAAATTTCATCGTTCAGCACGCCGATAGACGCAACAACCGCCATGCCGGATTCCAAAACTTCCGGATTGAATTTGTCTTTCCGTTCCCGCCGCGTAAACGTAAATTCTCCGTTCTCGGGCAGATATTCGACGTCATAATTGTAAACCGGACCGGCGCTCTCGGCAATTTGCGAAGCCACCTGTCCCGCCAAAATATTGTTATCGGCAAACATAACGTGCGTCGTTTCCGCCTCGCCGTCCGACAAAACGTCCAGCGACTTGACCTCCACCAGCGCCAAATCGCCCGAAACCTCTTCGGCGCTCATCTCGCCCATTTTCACGTTTTCCAAATCCGCATTCACATTGTAAATATCCAGCTTGCCTCCGTTCAGAGCCAGATTTTTCAACTGCAGCCGCTCAAACCCCAGCGACTGAATATTCACCAAACCGCCATTCATGGCAAGCGAGTTCGTTCCGTTGCCGATAAGGTTTCCGCCGGCAATATTGGTAACAGCTGCATCGGCAACACCTGTCAAACCGTTTCCTTTGGCAATTCCGCTGACAATCTCTGCGTTTTTAATCTCCCCGTTTAAGGTAATTTCCCCGTTGTCATCACCGGACAGAACCAGCGTCCAGCCGTCTTCGCTGCCCGTAAAGCCGTCGTCAGACACGATTTTTCCATCGTTTTTTGCCTCCAGCAACAATGTTTTTCCTTCGACCATATATACAGCGTTGCTTTCGCCGTTAGCCGTATTGCCTGAAAAGACAGAAACGCCGCCGTCCGCACGAACCGTCAGATTGCCTTCAGAATAAATGGCACCGCCGATAGAAGAAGCCGTATTGCCTTTAAAAGAACTGTTTTCAACAATTATGCCGTCTCCACGATTAAAAATAGCCCCGCCATGCTCACTCTCATTGTGTTCAAACGCTGAACCGGAAATAAGTACTTTGTTTGCTGCTGTGTCCCACACGGCAACAGCCCCGCCTAACGCCCCCTTGTTGGCGATAAAATCACTGTCCGCCACGCTCATATCAGATTCAGAAACCCAGTCAGATATCGCTCCGCCATATTGGGCCGAATTGTTCTCAAATCTGCTGCTTTTAACAGAAACGCCATAATCGCTGACATTTGAAATTGCCCCGCCGTCTTTAGCATTGTTTCCAACAAAATTAGCATACTCAACCTTCAGCTGTTTAGCTCTGCTTGCCAGAAAAATCGCACCGCCGTTTTTTCCGCCGTTATTCCTGAACTCGCTGTTGCTAATTTTACTGAGATTGCCGTTATTATAAATTGCCCCGCCGTTGCTCTCGGAAACATTATTGATAAAAGAAGCGGAAATTTGCCCTATTGTCATGTTATTTCTAATTGCCCCGCCGGAATCAGATGTATTTCCGATAAAATTCCCCGCAATATCTTTTATCTGTCCTTGATTAAAAATTGCACCGCCATACCTGAAAGTGCTGTTTTCAACAAAAGTACCGTCAATACCGTCAATTTCGCCGCTGTTACTAATCGCTCCGCCTGACATCCCGCTGGAATTTTTAATAAAAGCGCTATCGACAATCTGAGAAATACGCGCGCCAAAAGTATTATCAAGCGCACTCCCGCTTTCGTTTTTATTGCCGATAAAAGCCGTACTTTTGATGCTCATCTCAGCCGAATTATAAATTACCGCATCCGAACCATTGTCATTATAGAAAACTGTATTAACGACATCTGCCGTTCCTTCGTTAAGCATTCCCCCCAGAGAAACTGTGCCTCCCCCTTCCTCGCTTGTCACGTTCCCGGCAAAACCATTGAAACTCTTGTCCGCAACCGCATATTTCGTCCTGCCGTCAACATCAATAAATTCAACAAAATTTCCCATAACAGGCTTTTCTTCTGCAACCCGATAGCCATTCCCGATATTTTTCAGTGTCAGCTTTTCCTCTTTTCTTACATAAAAAACGCTTTTGCTGCCATTATTGGAAATAGCATTGCCCTGGCCGTCAATAACGACCTCCGTTCCGACAAGGTTGTCTATCACGTCAGTTTCCGTAATGCTGATATCTTGATTAAGAGTAATACTTTCGTCTCCGCCCGCCAGCGCCGCGGCAAACTCCGCACCGCTGCTAACCTCTGCCGCCCGCGCCGCACATACCGGCAAACCGGCCGCGACCATTAATGCCAAACCAATCTTTCTGCTCATGCGATTTTCCTTCCTTAAGTTCCTGTTGCGTATATTAAACGACCGTTTAATTTCAGCGGTTTCATCATCTGCTTCTTTGAGGAAAATCAAGAGTTTTAATCCCAAAAAAGATAGACGGTGGTTGAGGATTTTAAACGGTCGTTTTAATTCAGCAGTTTTCTTCCCCGGTTAATTTTTTTAACTGTTTATATTTTAAAGAAAAAATTGACAAATAACATATCCTAAAGTATATGAAAAAAAACGACCAAATAAATTCCGCAACCGCATTTTCCCCGCCCGCGCCATTCCCCGCGCTACTCCCTCCGCGCCGTATCGCCCTCTCATCTCCCCTTCGCCCGCAACACACCCCCTCTGTTGCCGCGCCATATCTTCCCCCGCCCTTCCCACGCCTCCCATTCCCAACCCCTTGCTCCGGCAAACTTCCCCCCACGCCTCCCTTTCCCAGCCCCTTGCTCCGCAAATTTCCCCCCCGCCCCTCCGTCCGAACCGCACGTTAACCCGGCATTAACCCTCTCCGTGCTATCATAACGGCAAATCTGTTTTTTGAAAGGATGACAAAAATGGCAAAACCCGTTAAAAAGAAACCCGCTGCCCCCAAGGCACCCAAAGCAGCGTTGAAAAAAGCGCCGAAAAAAGCCCCCGCGCGCCCTGCCCCAATTCCGGCGGCAGCCCACTCACACGCCGCAACCTCGATTTCGACGGCGGAAACCGCGGCCGAAAGCGAGACTTTAGCAGCAGCCCAGCTGCCCCCCGAAGGCTCGTCCGACGCGCTTTCCCCGGCTGCCGGCAATGCCGTGCCCGTCCCGGCGTCCAGAGCCCCGGTGCGCGAAAAAATCAAAAAGCTTCCCGCCGCAGCCAAAGCCGCGCCGAAAAAAATCGTCGAACGCACGTTGGAGGCAACGCTGAAAACCGTGGAAAAAGCCGCCGAGACCGAAGCGCAGAAAGCTGCCAGAAAAGCCCTCAAAGCAACGGCAAAAGCGCGCAAGGCGCTAAAAGCGATGACCAAGGCCAAAAAGGCTGCCCGCCGGGCGGAAGCGGAAGCCGCCGCGCTTAACGGCGCATTCCCGAAAACTGCAAATGCAGCCCCCGCTGCGGATGCCGCCACAACTCCCGCCGATACAATGTCTGCCCGTGTCAAAAAGCTGCCCGTCGGCGCCAAAGCCGCCGCAGCCGGCATCAGGCAGGCCACCACTGCCGCCGCCAAAAAGGCCGCCCGCGAAATCAAACAGAAACTGAAACAGATTCTCCACTCCGCGGAAGAAGAGGTCTTCTATTACGAACGTCGCCAGATAATCCTGCTTACGGTGGTTTACGCCGCCATTGCCTGCCTGGTTTGGGTTCTGACCCGCTGTATGCTTTGTGCCGGACTGTTCACAAGCTGGGCGCTGGTCGTCTTTATGACTGTGGTCATGGCGCTGTCGCTCGCGGCTCTCGCCTCGGTCGTCTTCGTGCTGATATTCCCGCAGAAGCTGGCCGTCGTAACCAACGAAGGGATAAAAATCGACCACAACGCTTTCCTGAAATGGAGCGACGTCGCGCTGGCCGAAGAAAAATATACCGGCTGGCTGACCCGCCGCCCGATAATCGCCCTGCATCTCGTTCCCGGCGCCGAATACCGCCTGACATTTATGCAGCACCTGTGCCGGCATAACGTGTTCACGCCGTTTTCCATCCCGCTTTACGCGATGGTTCCGGAAGACGCCGCCAAAATACGTACGCTCGTTAAACGCTACGCGGAATATAAGGACAGCCGGGACTAGCCTTGACCGGGCTTAATCCCCGCCTTTCCGCCGCCGATGCGGCAATGCCGGAACGCCCTCGAGCCCCGGCATTTTTTATGCGCGGCAAATACCGCTTCCCGTCGCACGCCGCCATACCCGTGCCGCTGCCCGTACCGCTGGCACCGCTCACAACCTCTCCGCCACAAAAAAGACAAAAAGGACAAAAAAAGCTTGCATTTAGCAAAACTTTGCGATATACCTTTTTCATAAAGAAAACAATTATGTCGAACAATTAATCTAAAATTTTTATGAAAAGAATAGCATTAGGCGTCTTCTCTCAAGAAAACGCAACAGAAAACATGTTGGAATATGTCAGACGCAATCATGAGCTTGAAGCTATGGAGCAATGGCGGATACTCAAGCGCCCCGGCGCAAAGAAAATCCTCCTCGAATATGTCAGGCACGGCGGCTTGCTCTGCTACGGCGTCGAGTACATCATCTTTCGCCTCTGGCCCAAATCCGACACGGCGGAAATTATGCTGGAATACGCCAAAAACGGCATACTGCCATGCGTAGAGTTTCTCCCCCGGCTGTTTAAGCTGCCTGACGCAAAAGAGATTTTTCTTGAATTCGTCAAACACAACCCAGACGGCCTCCGGGAAAAAGTCCAGCTCCAAATCCTCAACCGGCCTTACGCTGACGAGATAATGCTGGAATCCGTCAAACGCGGCGGATGGCTCTGCTATGATGCCCAAGTCAGAATGTTCGACCAGCCCGATGCAGGGAAAATCTTCCTTGAATATGTCAGACACAGGCATGAACTCTGCTACGGCGCTCAAGTCAGAATCTTTGACTTGCCCGACGCGGGAAAAATTTTTCTGGAATATGTCAAGCTTGGAAAGCCTCTCTGCTTTGATATCCAGCTTCAGATTTTCCAGCTGCCCAATGCAGGGGACATCTTTCTTGAACACGCCAGACACGGATGGTCGTTTTATGACGAACCCCTGAACCGGCTCTTTAGGCTGCCCGGCGCAGGAAAGATTATATTTATGTACGTCAGACAAAGAAAGATAGACGGCGTAAAAGAGATAGTCAGAGCTTTCAGACGGCGTGCGTAAGAAACGTCTTTAAACCGAAAAGCGGCTGTTCCTTTATGGAGCAACCGCTTTTTTTATACCAGCAACACAGCACGGCCATGCTTCCTCCAGCCGCAGCCGTCGCCGCCCACACGCCCGTAGTACAGCACTGCCCATGGCGCCGCCATACCCGTGCGCTGCTCTAGTCGCTCTCTTCGCCCGTATCGCTGATACTGCCCGTATCGCTGATACTGCCCGTGTCGCTGACACTGCCCGTGGCGCCGGCATCGGCAATCCCTTTAACCACGCGTTCCAGCACGCCCTGCATTTTGGAAATCACGATGCCGTAGTTGGTAACCTTAACGCCCTGCCGTGCGCATTCGTTAATCCGCCGCCGCACTTCCGCGCGGTTCAGCATACAGCCGCCGCAGTGCACCACCAGCGCGTAATCTTCCAGATTATCGGGAAAATCCGCGCCCTGCGTCCACTCGAACTTCAGTTCCCTGCCGGTATATTTTTTCATCCAGTTCGGAATTTTGACCCGCCCGATATCGTCGCAGGTAACATGGTGCGAACACCCTTCCGCAATCAGCACCCTGTCGCCGTCTTTGAGCGTGTCAATCGCTGCCGCGCCTGCCAGCTGCGCCGCGAAATCGCCTTTATAGCGCGCAAACAGGGTCGAAAACGTCGTCAGCCTGATGTCTTCCGGCACCGCAGCCGCCACTTCCCTGACCGCCTGGCTGTCGGTAATGACCAGCGCCGGTTTTGCCGCCAGCCCCCGCAGCATATCCGTAACTTCGCTTTCCTTAACCGTCAGCGCCATCGCTCCGGCATCCAGCACTTCGCGCAAAACCTGCACCTGCGGCAGTATCAGCCGCCCTTTCGGCGCCGCCAGGTCAATCGGCACCACCAGCATCACCAGGTCTTTCGGCTTAATCAGGTCCGCTGCCAGCGGCGGCTCGTGCGCCAGCGGTTCCAGCACCTCGGCCATACGCCGTTTCAACGCGTCGATGCCCTCGCCGGTCTTTGCCGAAACTGCCACCCCGTCATAAAGCTGCATCACCGCCCGGTCAAATTTGCCAAGTTGCCGCTCGTCGCAGAAATTAAAAACCGGAATAAACGGAATGCGCTTCTCCACCAGTTTGGAAAGCTGTGTTTCGTTTTCTTTCGTAAGGCCGTCCCTGCCGATAACCAACAGTACCATATCCGCGCGGCGCAGGATTTTCTTTGCCGCCTGCACGCGCTGCCGCCCGAGCTCGCCTTCGTCGTCCAGACCCGCCGTGTCATAAAAGCTGACCGGCCCGACCGGTATCAGCTCATACGCTTTCGCCACCGCGTCGGTCGTCGTCCCCGGTTCGTCGGAAACAATCGACACCTCCTGCCCGACGATGCGATTCAAAAGCGTCGACTTTCCCGCGTTGCGGTTGCCGATAATCGCCACCGTCAGCCGCATCCCCGCCGGTACGTTTGTATTCAGTTCTGTTCCCATAGTCGTCGTCCTTTCGTTAAAATTGTTTTCTCGCCGCCAGTTGCCTGTGCACCGTCTTCTCCATCTCCGGCCCCGGGTGCCTGTGCACCGTCATCTCCAGCTCCGGGTGCCTTCCGGCTCGTCCCGGCTTCCGCATTTTTCATTCCCGCCAGCCGGCCAGCGCCTTGTCAAAATCCACCCGATCCAGCCGCTCCGGCAGCACCATGCCGTTCTTATGCCGGTCTGTAAACAGGACTGTGAGCGGCACGTAAAACTTCCCGTATACGGCAAACCACGGCCAGGCCGCCCCCGGAACATTCATTTCCCCGGCATTAATCCGCACCACGCGCAGCCCCGCCTTCTGCAGCTCCCGTAACGCCAGACGGTTATATACCGACAACGGCGAATACGGCGCTTCAATGCTCACCAGTACCGGCACCGCCACGCTGCCCTTCTCAGCCATACCGACGCCCGTCTCGCTGTTCTCAGCCACACCGATGCCTTTCTCGCCCTTCTCAGCCATGCCGACGTCCGTCTCGCTGTTCTCAGCCATGCCGATGCCCGTTCCGGTACCCGCCCCCGCTCCGGCCAGCGCCAATCCGCCCGCCGCCAGCAGATACCACACGACCGCCGCAAACAGCCAATGCCGCTGCACCCGGTTAAACAGCTCCAAGCTTCTCTTTTCCGAACGCGTATGCTTAATTGTTTCTGCCACCGCCTGCGGAAAAGCATACCACAACACAAACAGCAGTACCAGCCCGGCCGCCAGCCCCAGCGCCGCCGCGCCGCCGAAACAACCGGCCGTCAGCCAAAGCAGCCCCGCCGCGTATACGCCGGTATAAAAAGCGTTAAACCGCCGCAGCACCGGCACCCGCAGCCAGGCCGCAGCTCTCTGCCCCAGCAGCTCCGCCGCTGTCAGCACTGCCAGCGGCAGCACCGTAATTCCAAGCCAGATGCACCCCAGCCCCGCCGTCAGCTCCGCCCATGCCGGCGCCAGCCAGACACCGCCCGCCGCCTGTACCAAACTTCCCGCCGTGCCTCTCAAAAATTCCGTACCAGCGGCAAAACTCCCCTCCGCCGCGCCGCTCCATATTTCCGCGCCGCCCGCAAACAGCCCGCTCAGCGCCTCCGCTTTCAGTACCGTCGGAAACGCCGCCGCCAGCAACACCGTAAACAGCCCGGTCAGCCAGCCGCGCCTGAATATTTTTTTCAACGGACGGAACAAAGCAAAATCCATATATCCGAGCGCTTCCGCCCACAGCGGCAAAATCACCGCCGCCGCTCCCGCCGCCAGCCACGGGTTATAATACAGCGCGCCGAAATATGCCCCCCGGTATCCGATGCCCAGCAGTGCCAGTCCCAGCGCTGCCCCCGCCGCATACCGGCAGAAAATCCGCCGCCGTTCCGCCCTCTCCCGCAGCTGCCTTGCCAACCGCAGGAACAAGCCGAAAATTCCCGGCATCAGGTTCAGCAGCAGCCCGTAGGCAAACAAAGTGCCCCCTGTAGCCCGTGCCGCCGGCACTGCCCGTGGTGCGACCACTGCCCCTGTTGCCTGTGCCGCTGGCACCGCTGCCACTGTCATAACCGTCCGCAGCACCTCGCTGTCATCAAACGACGCGCTGAGCGCAACCTCCTGCAACGGCAGCTCCGTATCCCTCCCGGTGCCGTCCGCAACGCTGCCGCCCGCAACAGCAGCCTCTGCCGCGCCGTATCCCGCCTTTTCTCCCGCCCGTTTTCCTGCCCGCACGTCAAATGTAACGCGGGCATAGCCGTCGCCAAGCTCGTAATGGGGATTGACAAAATTCGTCCCGGCCGCGTCTTCCGCCATTGCCGCCATATTGCTCACCCTGCGCGACAGGGCAAACGTCGCCGTCAGCGTTCCCTTTTCCCGGTCATAAACCAGCTTCTCCGCCCGCGCGTGCCGGCTCTCCGCCGGCGGCAGATGCGCAAACCCCTGCGTAACGTAGTTGTAATGTATGGAATCTTCCGCTTTGTCCGAAGCCCGGAGCGTCAGCCCGTGATGCGTCGCCGCCGCCTGACAGGTTCCGTCCGCCGTGCAGAGTTTGAAATGCAAATCCCCGGCAATATGCATCGCCTTCCCCGTATCCGCCCGCGTAAACTCCAGCGGAAAACGGATATGCCCGGTAAGCACGCGCCTGGCCTCCCCGCCCTTTTCCACGCCGTTCGCCAGCGGCGCATACATGCGGAAAGATTTGATGTTGCGGCTGCCCATATTGCCCGTGCCGCCGGTACTGCCCATATTGCCCGTGCCGCTGATACCGCCCGTGCCGCCGGTACTGCCCATATTGCCCGTACCACTGATACCGCCCGTGGCGCTGCCACCGCTGCCGCCGTCCTCGCGCAGCACAAAAGCCGCCCGGTTTTCCGGATTAAGCAAATCGCCGCTGACATACATCCCGTCCGGCACATAAATTTCCGCCACGCCGCGGATGGTTTCCTTATCGCCCGGACGCGCCGTATCCAGCAGCAGCCTCGCCTTAACGCCGCCGCCGGCTTCCACCGGCTTTTCGCCCGCACCGTCGCTGTATGAAGGCATCTTCCGCAGCGCGCGCCAGAACCCGCCGAAATCCAGCTCCAGCAGTGCCAGCACCATTTCGTCGGTATTCAGGTCTTCCGGCGAGATATAGTTCTTGTCGCGCCGCCGCACCGGCTCGCCCAATGCGCCGGGATCATATTCCAGATACTTGTACGGACGGTACCGCACCTGATATTCCCCCGCCGCCGACTGCTTGCGCAGGTCTGTCTCTTCCGGCGCAAATTCTCCGTCCTCTGCCACAATCGGCGCATCTTTCGGCAAAATTCCCGCCGCCTTGATATTATGTTTCAGCCGTGCCACCGCATAGTCGTATTTGCGCTTCCAGCTGACGAAAAAGCGGATTCCGCTTTCCAGCGTTTTCAGCGTTCCTTCGCCCGCCGTCGGATATACCCGGCTCAAAAACCCGGTTAAATCGCCGTCAAGCGCCTCCCCTGCAAAAACCTTGTCGACAATAAACGGCAGCAGCGCCAGTTTGGCCAGTTCGTTGTCGCTCCGGATAATCGGCTCCGGCGTTTCGCCCTCACTGCCCGTATCGCCGCCGCCCATTTCGCCGCTGCCCGCATCACCGCCGCTTGCCGCCGCGGTCAGGTCGCGCACCCGGTAGACAATGCTCTCGCCGCCTGCCGCAGCAGCCGTCCCCGGAAGCGTATCCCGAACCGCCGACACCGCAGCAGCAGCCGACACCGGAAGCGTATCCCGAACCGCCGACACCGCAGCAGAAGCCGTCTCCGCCGACACCGCCGCACCGCCGTTTTCCGGCGCTGCCGTATCTCCCGCCGTCGCCCCGGCAGCCCAGGCTGCCCCGTACATCAGCTTGAAAACCAGCGCCGCACACCCTATATAACAAACAAACCTTTTCATAAAATTTTACTGTTGATTTAAAAACAATATTAAGCTATGAAAAGATATTATATCAGACCAGCCAAAAAGCAACAAACTTTTTTACGAAAGACACATATTACGATGAAGGACAGAAAGAGACGGTTTGAAATACTGGAAGAATTGGACGATTTTGATGAATCTTTTATGTTTGAGGAATGGGGGCAGCGACCGGCACCGAAATCCAAATCCCGCCGCAAAGCACCCGCAGCCGAAAACCGCCGCCGCGGAAGCTTTGGCGGGCAACGCACTGCCGACGGCTCCCGCCTGAGCGCAAAAAACAATGGAACCGGTACCAACAGCCCCCGTCCGAACGCCAGGAGCAACAACGCCGGCACCAACAACTCCCGCCTGAGCGCCAGAAGCAACAATGCCGACACTCAAAACCGTTTTGCCGCCAAATCCGGCGGACAACGCGTCGCCGACGACAGCACCCTGACCGGCAAATGCCTCGTTTACATCGGCTCCGGCAAGAACGACCTGTATAAAGAGTCGGTTATCTATATTACTGACAGTTCGCCCGAAAGCGTCAAAGGAATAATGATAAACAAGCTCCTCTTCGGCTCGGCTGTTGTTGAATGCCGCAACCATGAAGACGGCGGCGAAAAAGACGTGCGCGGCGTTTACGAAGACCTCTATCAGGGCGGCCCGGTCAACCCCGCCAACGGCTTTGTGCTGTTTCCGAGCGACGGGTATTTTTACAGCGACCCGCACGCCCGCGTTCAGGGCGAAATCGCGATTTCCAGTTCGTTCGGCGTCCTTCAGGATATCCTCGACGGCGAAGGCCCCGACAAAAAGATTATCGCCATGGGGCATTGCGTCTGGAAACGCGGCGAGTTGGAATGGGAGATTTTCAATAACGAATGGCTGATTGTCCCCGGCGACCCCAAGCTGATTTTCGACACCCGCTTTGAAGACCGTTGGGAACAGGCGAAAAAAGCCAGCGGCATCAACCTCGGCGGCTATATCCCGCATATCGGGCTGGCGTAACGGCTCAAGCTCCGCGAATTAGTTGCTGCGGATTAGTTTTTTCTTATCGGGCTGGCGTAATAAAACGCCGGCTTTTTTTATTCCCGCCCGCCACACCTCTCTCATCTGCCCCCTCGCTGCCCGCCCCTCGCTGCCCGCTCCGCCACATTACCGCCCCGGTACACCTCTGCCCCCTGTCGTCCCCCGCTGCCCCC